>Ga0326728_10011898_pt1 | contig 19630 bp, 15 predicted proteins | sample MB3enrmetagenome_FD_207602 | JGI IMG/M metagenome (GOLD analysis project Ga0326728, IMG submission 207602) | Lab enriched peat soil microbial communities from McLean, Ithaca, NY, United States - MB31MN | ecosystem: Environmental > Terrestrial > Soil > Wetlands > Peat | place: USA: New York... | reverse complement strand
ACAGGGATTATAATCTAATTAGAGGATTCAAAACAACAACTTCATCACTTCATGATTCTCAAATAAATTTATCAGAAAAAAATTAAATAGTTCACAGGGATGGAGGATACTTTAGAGGACAATCAAATGGTTTTGATGAAACATAACTATTCAGCCTACACAAAATTAGTTGGAATATATCTATTTTGATGCATTAGATACTTCTTATCACTGATAGGAAAATAAAATACATTACAAATAGTTGATAATTAACGAAAATAAGCTCATCTAAATTTGTTATTGGATATTAGTAAAGATAGATATTGGTATTTTTTGCCCAGGCTGAATAGTTATATTTTTTTCATTCGATTGGATAAGCTCTTCAATGTTTAGTTTTTGAGATGGTACGCATGAATGTTTCACAAGCAACATCTTAGTACTGTCTTGAGACTAATTTAATAGAATTCTTGTTGACTTCCCTGCTCCAATTTTTATTAACACACACACACACACACACATATATATATATATATATATATATTATTGATCTTTATAGTTATATATTCGTGAGAGGTCGTAATACAAAGTCAAGAGATTCTTTATATTGAAATCCTATCCTATATATATTCTGACTTATATACTTCAAAGGACATATGGAGGCGTTTTCACTGATATAAAGATATACACAGGCGTAGATTATGAAAACGTAAAAATTGATGAAGTACGGGCTTATAGTAATATATATACTTTAGCAATAGATTCTTTGGATGCTGGATTTTACAATTTATTTTTTACTCTGAATAAGCTTGCTTTTGCAAAGTAAGCAAAATAAATTTTCTTCCTAAAAGCTCATTTTGTGTTCTCGTTCTGATATATGCCTGAGTATCCTTTTTCTACTTCTTTTTCCAAAGTATAGAATAGGAGCTGTATAATTCGAGCATTCCTCTTCACCTTGAAGCCTGCATAATTATAAACTACAAGCATTGACTCACTGCGCCCCCTGTATCCGGCATCCCACACTGCGGTTTCAAGAGTAGCCCCGCAACGAATAAGGCTTGATCGCGGCTTTGCTATTGCAGCTAAATTCATGGGAATATTTAAAACCTCATTGAAAAGTATTTTGTAAATCCCTTTTGGTAGATGAATCCAACCATCGCTGCAGAATTCAATAGTTTTTGCGTCTGGGAGTTTTCTTTCGGTATTATCAAAATCTAAGGCTCCTGGACCTTCTATTGTTTTTATCTCTTTCAGGGTAAGTTCAAGCCCGTTAGGCTGAATCTGTGTTTCGATATCAATTGCATTTTCAAGCAAATGAGGATTTGCCTGTATAAGTTTTCTCAGTTCTGTGCTGGATAGAAGCGTCATTGAATCTGTAATTGCAGAGATTCTTTATTACCATTTCGGAGTTTCTCTTTATTGAAATTTTATTAGTTCTCAATTTTCTTTTGTCACAAGTACTATTTTGTTGTGAATGAAAATTTTGATTTATTTTCCTGGTATTGCAGAAAGTGGTGCAGCAACTTTAATTGCTGAAATAGACAATTTCAATTATTTTTCTTCCGGAGATAAACTTGCTTTTTGATTGGAATAGCCCAGGATGTATACAAACATGAATATAAATTTTACAATTATAGGGTCATAACAAGGGAAATCAAAGGAAGCAAGGTGGATCCAATACAGATTGTTCAAGCAGCAGCGAGATAGAAAAATAGTAAGTTAAGATAGTTTTTTAATCATAAGAAGAAATCAATTGGAATGCAAAGGCAATTATTGCACTGGTAAGGAAAATTGTCACAATAATAAAGTATATGATTGCAAATTACGAGATATATGAAGATGAAATAGGATATCAAAAAGGAGAAAATCAAAAGAAGAAGATTGTTGAACTGGAATCTTTTCAGTTGATTAATGTGCAAAAATAATTTGTAGAACCATCTCAATTATGATAAAGAGGACTAAGAGAGCACTTGAGGGAAATAATCTCATGTACTTTCTATGCTAAATTATAGGTCAACAAAAGGGACAAGATCACAACCTGTGCATTTCAAGCACATAGTCATTGCAAGTTCTGGATTGAGCCCATATTTCTTGAGGACTCTAGCTTCAATTTTTGCAAGCCTTAAAAGTCGCTCAACAGACGGACGTTCAGTAAAACAGTCTCCAACTCTAAGAGGGTGTGGGTTTATTGGTCGCAGGATAGGAATAACTCCCATTTTTGCAAGACTTTCAATACCTTCCATGACAGAAGTATCATTTTCTCCAAGTCCGATTATAAAGTTGCTGAAAACCTTATTTTTTCCAAAAACCTTCACAGCTTCTGTGAGGTTGTCCAAGATATCAGAAAGTGTAAGATCTCCACAATTTTTTTTGAAGATTTCACTATCCATCGTCTCAACATTGTACTTGACTTCGGAAACACCTGCTTCATAGAATTTTCTGGAGCAGCCTTTTGTAGGGTACACAGAAACCCCAATAGGAACATTATATTTTTTGAGTACAGGAAGCAGTTTGAGTACACGATCTACTTCTCCTTCAATCGACGTTTCAATTCCTGAGGTAAGTGATATAGCTTTTAGATTTCTTGTGTTAAGAACCTCATCCACTATGCTTAACACCTCGTCCTCACTCTTAATATGCCCTTGTAACTTTGGTACAGGGCAGTATTTACAGTCAAATATACACTTTTCACAGAGGGTTATGAATGCTTGCTCAGGGCAGTGAGAAGGAGCAAACTCAAGTTTCCCTCGAGCAAGTTCTTTTCCCTCATAGAAGATCGCAACATTTTCATCATCTTCTACCTTTAGAATGGAAAGCGGAGAATCCTTGTTTATGCTGAGTCTTACCCTTTTTTCTCCTGACCTAAAAAAAATTGAACTGGTGCCTGCCCCTGGACCCGCAGTGGAGCCTCGAGCTCTTGGAATGAGGGAAAATTCTATGGAAACTGTGCCTATAGAAATGAGGAAAGCTTTCAATTTCGGCGTAATTGGCTTGCTTTTCATGCAAATATTCTTCTAAATTATTGTTTTTCTTCAGTTACATCCTCTGCTACAATATTCACTGACAGGTCTATAGATAATAATGTGTATATAAATTCAATTGTCGAATTCTAAATTCGAAAAAAGGAATACTTTCTTTGGCCATAAATTTGACCTTTTACGCCTGGAAAAAGCTATTGATCTACTTAAGAAAGAAAAAAGCATATGTCAGAGGATTTCGATGAGTGTCTGATTTTCAATAGTCATTTATGCATATTCATAAGCACATTACGAAATTAAGGGAATTATCGAAATCCCAACAAGAAAAAAACAATTAAAAACTTAAAGTAACTATTCAACCTGGGAAAAAAGGCATAGCTGAATTCATTTTCCAGAACAGGTTTGATAAATCTGGTTGAATAATCCTCAAACTATGCTTAATAAAAAAGATAAGGTAAAGATGAAGCCGGATGCTTCGCTTTTCTACTCTACTAGGTAAATTTATGCAGGTTTCCTTTTAAGCTTCTTCTTTGCAAGCTTTTCGATTGCCTCAATGTCGACTTCACCGCCTACAGTCAACTTCTTGTTGGCAACCGCACTGTCAAGGAGATGCTGACCTACAAGGGTACGGACGATAATGGTTGTGTAACCCTCTGGACTTCCAACAGATCCGGCTGAAATGTCAGCTTTGATGGCAGTAAAGTCTGTGCAGACACCACAGCCTGGGCGTACAGTGTCTTGAAGTTCGGCAAGGGGAATTACATACTGAACCCCATCATTACAAGTGATTTCAAGTTTACCCTTTACATCAATACGGCAAACTTTCATAGGCTCTAGTGCATATTCACTTTTCAGCTTGCCTACAATTAGTTTATCGTAGTCGAAACTTTCAGTGCAGAAGAGCCCAAGCACAAAACGAATAGATTTCTTATAAGGACCCACAAGCTGGTTGTCGGTTTCAAGCATCTTGCGAACTGCCTGGACTACGCAGGGTACTCCGATAACTGCAATATTTCTATATTTCTTCTTTATGACCGCTTCCTTGAGGGAAGAGATCAGCGGGACCCACCAGTTGTAACGGCTGCCAGCCTTGGCAATAAGGGCTTCACTTCTAGTGATTATCATCGAGTGAGGTTTGAGAGTCCAAAGGTCTTCAGTAACCGTAACCACAGCATCTAAAAGGCCTATATCCAGAGCATTGGCAAGAAGGGCCGTAACAGCACCTCCACTCTGCTTTTTAGGGATATCAAATTCGGCTTTCCCGGCAGTAATTTCCAGATAGTCCCCAAGAAGATCTAAATGCTTTTCATCGACTCTAGGGCAGACTTCATAGCAGGCTCCACAGGGTACATCATCAACAGCAGATTTACAGTAGTTGTTGCTCTGTGGATGGAGGGAATTGACCCCGATTTCGAAGTACAAGGCATCAGCAGGGCAGACTGCAATACAGGCTCCGCAGCCCGAGCAAATGTCTTCGTCCCATACTCTTGATTTAAGGTCAAGGTAATTCTTACTGATTGGTTTCTGTTCTGCCATTTATGATCACTCCCAAACATATTTGTTTGCAAAAGGACGGCTGCTTTCAGGTGCGATCCTCGTGTAGTTAGTGTCTAGAAACTCTGCGGGGTCAAGCTTGAAGTATTCGCAGAAACTCTTAATCACCGGAGCAATACGTTCGAGGTCGCTCTCATTAAACTTAAATTTCTTGGCACCTACGCCAAGAAGATAGTCGTCTACCTCTCCACGGATAATGATTTCTCCACCGTGGATCCCACTTCCTATACCCCTGTCGGTAATGGATTTTTCCTTGCCTATACCCAGCAAAAGCACAAGGCCTCCAGCCATATATTCTCCAAGAAAGGAGTGAGCTGTGCCTCCCACAACAAGTATGGGCCTGGTTTCCTCTTTATACTGTTTCATGTGGATGCCGCCTCGGTATCCAATATTATCTCTTATGAAAACTTTTCCTCCCCGCATACTGTGGGATACTGCGTCTCCTGCGCTCCCATGGATTACAAGCATACCGCTATCCATCGTATTTCCTGGGGCATGTTCTGCATTCCCATTTATAATACAAATCGGCCCGCTCATGAACATCCCTAAGTCCCCTCCTGGGACTCCGTTTATTGTGATCAGAACATTACCCTTTAAACCAGTTCCAATAAAACGTTGTCCTAGGACGTTGTCAAGGATGATCTCCTCCGCTCCGTCAGCAACTGCAGCTCTTATTTGTTGGTTAAGGGGAGTGTAATGTATGCCCTTTGCATCGATTCTTATAGTCTTCATTTCAATCATGCCCCTGCAGGAAGTACATCCAATATTTTTAGCATTCCTTCATCCAACATGTATCCACGCAGACGGTCCCTGTTACCACGCAGGCTTTCTATACTGTTGATTCCTGCAGCTCCCATAAGCTCGCTAAGTTCCAAAGTCCACGCTTTGATCAAATTTGCAACCTGAACTGCTCCCCTATCTGGGTCAATCCTGTTCATTAAGTCAGGTTGCTGGGTAGCAATTCCCCAGGGACAGAGGTTTCTGTAGCAGTTACCGCATACTCTACAGCCCAGAGAAATAAGGGCAGCAGTTCCGATATATACAGCATCCGCGCCAAGTGCAATTGACTTGGCAAGATCAGCACTGCTCCTTATTCCACCACTTCCAATAACTGAGATCTCGTTTCTTATTCCTTGATCCCTAAGTTTCTGGTCAACACTTGCAATTGCAACTTCAATTGGAATTCCTACATTGTCCCTAAAGACTTTCGGAGCTGCTCCGGTACCACCACGGAATCCGTCAATTACCACTGCATCTGCAGAAGAACGAGCAATACCTGCAGCGATAGGTGCCACGTTGTGCACAGCTGCAATCTTTACAAAGACAGGTTTTTTCCATTCGGTTGCTTCTTTCAGGCCTCTTATAAGCTGAACGAGGTCTTCAATGCTGTAAATATCATGGTGTGGAGCCGGGCTGATTGCATCACTGCCAAAAGGAATCATGCGAGTCCTTGATACTTCATCGTTTACTTTTTCTCCGGGGAGATGTCCTCCTATACCAGGCTTTGCTCCCTGCCCGATCTTGATCTCAATAGCAGCACCTCTTTCAAGGTAATCGATGTTCACACCGAAACGACCTGAAGCAACCTGAACAATCAGGCGATCCTGGTATGGATAGAGAGCCTGGTGAAGCCCACCTTCTCCGGTTCCCATGTAAGTTCCAGTCTCTTTTACTGCCTTTGCCATGCTGAGATGGGAGTTCAAGCTGATAGCTCCAAAACTCATATGCCCAATCATAATTGGTGTGTCCAACTTGAGATTTGGAGCAAGTTTAGTTTCCAGCTCTATATCACCAATCTCGGTTTTTCTTAATTTGAGTTTTGATGGTTTTTTCCCTATATAAGTTCTGAGTTCCATTGGTTCTCTCAGGGGATCGATGCTTGGATTTGTGACTTGACAGGCATCAAGGAGAAGGCGATCATAGATAATTGGTATATCTCTGGCGTTTCCCATTCCTGAAAGGATGATCTGACCACTACGAGCCTGTTTTATTATGTCTTCCCTTATCTCTCTTGTCCAGATAGGATGACTGCGATAGTCTACTGGTTTTTCCGTAATGGTTATCGCATCCCTTGGACACATGGCAACACAACGGAGACAGGCCGTGCATTTCCTGGATTCTATCAGGATTTTGTCGCTTTCTCTATGGTATACTCCATAGGAACAGTTTTCAATGCAGCGCCCACAGTCCATGCATTGGTCTCGGTCAATTCCGACCTTAAATTTAGGTGGTACACTTCCAAGAGTCATTAGATAAACCTCCCTATTATGGGTTCTCCTGCCCTGGGAGTGTAAACATTCTTAACTTCGGGATCAAGGCCCCTTATTGCAGCTTCTTCACTGGAGATGTATAGTCTGTTTCCATTTTCGCCAACAACCAGGGGGCGTAGTTTGATTCTATCAGTAAAGCCAACAATACCGTCATCAGTTCCGACTACGATTGCAAAGGGTCCATTCATAAGGGCAGACCCATAGGTAAGGCGAATTGCCTTGTTTAGTTCGGCCTCCTTTGTAGGCATATGGTCTATGTCCTCCCAGAATGGCGGAGCAAGAGCTCGAACAACCAGCTCATGGGGGAGCTCATGCTGCCTTCCTAGTAGGTCGAATAGGTAGGCTACAACCTCAGTGTCAGTAAACAGGGTACATTTGTATCCAAAGCCTTCTACATAGCGCTGGTTTGTACCATATGATGTGATTTCCCCATTATGCACTACTGACCAATTAAGCAGGTTGAACGGATGGGCTCCTCCCCACCATCCAGGAGAGTTTGTAGGATAACGGTTATGTGCCAGCCAGACATATCCCTTATAATTTTCTATCCTATAGAAGTTTGCTACGTCCTCTGGCCAGCCTGAAGCCTTGAAGACTCCCATATTTTTCCCTGAGGAAAAGATTGTGGCTCCTTTTATATTGGCGTTTACCTGCATGACTATGTACGTAACAACGTCTTTTTCTGAAGCACTTTTTCCATTGAGGTCTTCGGAGGGTTTGAAAAAGTATCTCCAGGGAATATGTACTTTTTTTATGCCCATCTGCGGTGTGTTTGGGATCTCTTCCTGGTGAGCAATTTCTCCCCATTGCTGGAGAAGTTCATCAACTTTCTTTTTTGGTTCAGCTAGGTTGTCAAAGAAAACATGGAGGGCATAATAGTTTGCATACTCTGGATAAATTCCGTATGCAGCATAGCCTGCCCCGTCTCCACTACCTCTTTCGTTCATGAGACTGAGGGCGGCTTTTATGCTCGACCCGTCAATTTTGGACTTTGTTCTATCTATAAATCCTATTATTCCACACATTTTGATCACTCTATAAATAAATAAATAAATAAAAATAAACTTTATCCAAAGTATAAATTCTCTGATAATTTTCTGAATAATTTCTGTGGCTCGTTTTTGAGAAATAGTCAAAAAAACTTGCCAGCTGGATAAACTGGGTCTCAAGAGCAATTTTTATAAATTTTCACAATTCAGGAGATTTTCATCTAGATTTATTTGATCTGGATGCAGATCGTGTATATGAGTTATTGGAAATCGTAAACTTAAAAATCTCTTTATATTTTCCAAAAAATTGGAGATATACTTATTATTCAGATTAAATTAATGAATCCAGGGCACCATCAAAGTGTAGTTAATATACGTATTTAGCAGCTCTTTTACCTCCAATTTAGATCCATTTATATGGAGTGAGAGGGTCACCGCTAGGGGAAGTAAGTAAATTAGTACCTATTTGGCAATATATATATGTTTCTTTTTCTTGATTAAAGGTTCTTGAAGTAATAAAGCAAAGCACTGCTCTTTAACGCATTCATTTTTCTTTTTCTTCCAATATTTTTCCTCATTAGAACTTTTCACAATATTTCACTGCTGTATATGCAGGATTATGATATTAATTCACTATGTAGCGAATCAAGATGCTTAAATGAAGTTTAAAGGATGAAACAAGAGCCCAGGAATATTGTTTATATTTAGAATATGTTCAAGCTGCTTATCCTGTAAAAATAACATTATTGAAATTGCAGAGTTTCTTTCAGTATTTCCAAATATCTTCAGTTCCTAAAACCATTTCTAAAAATACAGAAAAATATCACGGAAAAGTGTTAAAAATAAATAAATCAATGAAATCGTCGATTATGATAAAGAAAAATGACTGTATTTGTGGTATAGGCACAGACAGTTTATTGTTCATCTCTCTTCTGAATTATAGTTACCTTAAGATAGATTAGAATATAAATATATAATTTATTAACATATTCTCGATATTATCACAATAGATCAAGCTAAGTTGCAGAGAATTTTTAAGCATATAGCTCAACAGTGTATTGTTGCATAAAGCGTGCTGATAAAGAGGTTTTTACTCAGTTTTTAAGTGTAAACTTGGTAGAGGCGTCAAGTATCTCTCAAAAGCAGAACAACTTTCTTAGTTAGGAAAAAACACTTCCAGAGCGAATACCAAAGTTATTACCATGATTGGCAAACAAAAGACACAATTTGATTTGTAAAGAGAATTTTAAAATACCTTATTTAGAGTCACGAGTGAGACAAATTGTTAAAGATTTTGGGCTTCGGAAAATAACTTGTATACCTAGATCAAAAGTCAAAAAAAGGCATTAAAAAACGAATATATAGCTGAAGTTCAAAAAGAGATAAGCTTAATTTTTATAAAACACACTGCGATCGTACAGAAGAAATTAAGAGATATGCCGAAGAGGCAGCACCTTTAGCAATAACATATATAAGAAAAGGACTTTCATCTTGGACAGAAATCTAAAGGAATTTCTAGAAGAAATTCAACGGAGATCAAGGATCATTGTGAGAAATCGAGAGGAACTTCACAGAACAAATCGCATGCTTCATAAATAAAGAATTCAAGAATGGATAATTAGCGGTCAATAAGTAATGGCGCAAAATATGGATAATTTGATTCTCTCTTTAAGATCGCAAATACCCAACATTCCTAAAAATAAAGATATTGATAAAAAAATTGAAGCTCTTACAAATGAAAAAGATTTAACAAGAAAATACGAAATTTTACCTATTCTTATTGTACTAATACAAGAATAAATGTTACCTCAAATGGGTTTATTGATGCATTTGCAACAAGAGCGAGATTTATAGATATTATTGTTTTAGAGTTACTTGCTATAGTACATCCCCTAAGTTGTAATGATCATATAATTTGCCTTTTAGGCATTATATTTTTCAATGTTTATACCTATACAAATATATAAAAGATGACAGTGTGCATAATCTTCTATAAAATCTGCTCTATTACTATATACTTGATTCCTGTTATCCAGTCTTCATTTATATCGATAGGATTGCCTATGTTTTATAACTTGATTATTTTATAATTTATAGAATTCTATAAATTTCTACCGATTGCATCCAATAAATACCAAAAAAAGTATTAAAATTCCTTTGATGCTCATAAAAGGAACTGGCTTTAACCAATATTCCCGACAACCTTATTTTTGAAAAACCAATAATTTTAGTGGCTCTAGAATCGATTTTGTGAGCGCTAGCATCCCTTCCATTGCCATCGAATGAGAACTTCACCTTGAGCCTATCAGCAGCCTATCACTTTTTACATTCACGACTATAAGGTAGGGAACCCACATCTAAAGCGGTGGGTATCCTACTTTATAATCGTGAAAATGATACAAGATTTAGTATAATTAGTGCAAATAGACAAATAAATTATATATCTGTGTACATCTGCTTAATATATAGGATGTATATTTCACCCAATATTTCATGATTCACTCAAAGTTACTGGTAAAGATTTACCGCTTTTATTCTTTGTTTTTCCCTTTACTTTTAATCTATAATTATTCTTCATGATGTTAATCTTGTATACAATGATGTAGTATTCTATCAAGTTCACTAACTGCCATTATATAGTCCTTGAATATCTTTCCCACACTTCCGATAACTTGATTTAGGTAAATATTGTTGTAATTCTATTATAACATTGGAGATCAGCTGAAATAGACATGAGATTCGTCCTCACAAAATGGTAAGTAGTCAATTTCATCAATTATCAACACTTTGTAAAGCATCAGGCCTCTGATCTTCTTTTCAAGCACTCCTTTCCGATGTGCTATTTTCAACTTCTCAATAAGGTTTCCTGAATTTGTATAATAAACAGAAATTCCTACTTTTACTGCTTCAATTCCACGCTAGAAATAGAAATATTTGAATAATTACCAATAGTTTATTTTATTAGTTATCAGGTCTTCAAACTGAACAAAATATTTCAGTTTATAGTATGAACATCAACTTGGAAGAAAATTTCCAAGCAACAGGAGATATAAAATGACATCAAGTCGTTTCATTATTACGGTTATAGGCAGCGACTGTGTAGGAATCGTTGCTAAGATCACTACAGTGATGGCCAGTTTCAATGTGAATATTGTTGATATCAGTCAGACAATTATGCAGGGCATTTTCACCATGATCATGCTTGCAGAAGCCCCAAAGCAGAATTTTAACCTAGCAGCTTTTCAGGAAGCCATGGATAAGGGGGGAAAGAAAATGGGAGTTGAGGTCAAGGTGCAGCATGAAGACGTTTTTCATTTCATGCACAGGATCTAACTGAGTAAATCAGGAGGACTTTCATGCTTATAAACCCTTACGAAATTATGGAAACAATCCAGATGGTCAGAATGGAACACCTGGACATCAGGACAGTGACACTGGGAATCAGCCTCAGGGACTGCAGCCATCATAATATAGAAACTTTCAATGAGAATATTTACGATAAAATAACTGCCCATGCAAAAAGGCTTGTCAGCATAACGAATGAAATTCAGAGTCTCTATGGAATTCCCATAATCAACAAAAGAATTTCTGTAACTCCGATAGCCATAGCTGCTGAAAGTTGTAAAGCTCCGGATTTTGTTTCCGTTGCAAAAACGATGGATGAAGCTGCAAAAGATACAGATGTAGATTTTATAGGGGGTTTTAGTGCCCTTGTCCACAAAGGCACAACTCCGGGAGACCTGAAACTCATTAATTCGATTCCCGAATCCCTTGCAAGCACTGAAAAAGTTTGCTCGTCAGTAAATGTTGCTACCACAAGAGCTGGAATTAATATGGATGCTATCGGCTTGATGGGTAATATCATCAAAAAAACTGCAGAATTGACTGCTGATAAAGATGGGATTGGCTGTGCCAAACTTGTGATCTTTGCCAATGCCCCGGAAGATAACCCCTTCATGGCCGGAGCCTTTCATGGAATTGGTGAACCTGAGTGCGTGATCAATGTGGGTGTAAGCGGACCAGGTGTTGTGAACGCTGCCATTCGGGAACTTGAAAACCCGAATCTCACGGAAATTTCAGAGACTATCAAAAAGACAACCTTTAAAATAACTCGTATGGGAGAAATGATAGGAAAGGAAGTTTCTCGGAGGCTCGGAATTGAGTTCGGGATCCTTGATCTCTCCCTAGCTCCGACTCCTGCAATAGGGGACAGCGTCGCTACCATTCTGGAAGCAATGGGACTTGAACGCTGTGGGACCCATGGAACGACTGCAGCACTTGCCCTTCTGAATGATGCAGTGAAAAAAGGAGGAGCAATGGCATCTTCCTCCGTAGGGGGTCTGAGTGGAGCTTTCATTCCTGTAAGTGAGGACGCAGGTATGATAGAAGCTGTTGAAGCTGGAGCTCTTTCCCTTGATAAACTAGAAGCCATGACAAGCGTCTGTTCAGTTGGCCTGGATATGATCGCAGTGCCTGGAGATACGCCTACAGCCACCCTTTCTGCAATCATAGCTGACGAGATGGCAATAGGGGTAATTAACAGAAAAACCACTGCAGTCAGGATCATCCCAGCGCCTGGAAAAGGAGTTGGGGACTCAGTTGAATTTGGCGGGTTGCTTGGACGTGCACCTATTATGCCGGTAAGCAATTTCAGTTCGGAAGTTTTCATAAAGCGGGGAGGTAGAATCCCGGCTCCAATTCAGTCATTGACAAACTGAAGTATTATCTTTAAAATAAAGTGGCCGCTCAGCTTGCCAATATGCAGTCTAGTGAAAGTAATTTAGAATCCCAGCTGACTAGTGTTTGCCGACGATCTGAAAATGAAAAATACAATTAATAACCAACAGAGGATTCCGATTTACATCTAACTTTTTTTATCGAGAATCCTGTCCAAACCTTTCTCACTAATTTTTATATTTGACCTTATTTTTGCTTCATTTTCTCGAAGTTTATCCGCTTTTGCATATCCAGGATTTGAATGGATAAAAGTAGCTTCCTGAATCCTCCCCTTTTTTGTTTTCAAAACAAAATAATCAAGTTAGTTTTGAAACTGTCCCCCGATTTCATCTTCTTTGCAGTTGTCAATAATATTTTTTCTAAAATAATATACTGGGGGCCTGTCTGTTATGTACTCAGGAAAACCAAAAAAATTCATGAAGAAATTCGATCAATACACTGTTTCTCAAGTTCAAAATCGGAAAGACCATGACATTGTTGTAAAAAAGCATTTTGAACATAATTACTTCAGCTTCCGGTCTGTCTCAGAAAGCTATTTTGTTAAGATGTATGGACTCAAAAAAGGTAATAGAATTTTTTAGAGTCTACTTTTCACCTAATAATAAGTATCAAAAAATATTAGAAATCAAAAAAGTTGCTCCATTCGCTCGATCTCCAATAGTTATGTCTATGGGTTTCTTAAAATTATTAACTCCAAATGTTCTGTAACTTATCAATTATGTGATCTCTATTGTATCCATGCCTACCAAATCTAAATCTAGTTCTGTAAAGAGCTATACTTGTCCATTCCAAATTCAGATATGTTTCTTCAGATCACAAACCGAAAACTGACTGCTAAGAACATTCGAGAGAATTGTCTCCATGTTACTTCCCAAGATTTCAAAAGTCCTATACGGTACTATTTCATGGAATTTTTAAAGATTTGAGATGTCGCTAATTTCTTTCTGATCAGACGTTTGCCAGATTCCTTAATCCTAAAATCATCAGTGGGCTTATAGCCCACCAAGCCTATCAATAAGTTATTGATATCCAAATCTTTTCTTTTATGCTTGCTAGAGATCTCACAAATTAAGTTTTTAATAACAAAATTGAACATCAAGCGTCGATCCAATAGTAACACATATATCCTTGTAAGAATTGAAGGGAATATTTTATGCATTGCGTTAGTATCCCTTGGATCAAATAACACAAGCAAAATGGTAACCATTTTTACTCAATTGTAAAAATTAGGTTAAAGAGGCTTTATTCCATTTTTTCCTTTTTTATAAGGCAATTTTAATCTTTCTGATCCTTTTGCCAAAAAATAAATATCAGTGGGGATAGTTTTATAAATTACAAGTGTCTTTGTATAGCTGATGAGCTAGTCTGGGTAGCCCGGCGTTACCTGTAACCCGAAATCGTCGATACGCGGGGGACGAAACCGAGGGAAGATGCGTCGAAGAAATTCCAGCCTGGAGTCTCAACTGAGAAGCTTCGTCCTGTTTGGATGGTGCAGGTATGTGTATTTGCTGGAAAACAGATCTTCATACCCTAACTGCGGAAATCGGTCGAGGCCCGGAAGGGAGCAGACTCACTGTGGGCAACTGTCGCTTACGGGGGCACGGGGTGGAGAAGAGGATCCAGTCTCCTGGAATCTCCAAGATTCAACGACTTGAGGCATGCTCATCACTTAAAATTTTGTACAGCTAGTTTTAATTATATAATTAATGATACTGTGGGAAAAATAGTTTATGAGAAATACCTCCCTGGAAAGAATTAAATATGTAAAATGCATTTAAGAAACGCATTTTCAAATCATCTCAGTGACGAGATAGCCAAGCCCGGTATGGCGCGGGATTGCTAATCCCGTGATGTTCCGCATCTCGGGGGTTCGAATCCCCCTCTCGTCGTTTAATTTTTCAAAATTTTTGATTTCCAGACCTATCTAGCTCTTAATTCCCTTTTTTGTTTAGCGGTATTCCTGTGTAGATTTTAGATAAAATTTCACTTTATATTTATTATATAAGAATCTGGTTTGTAAAGATAAAATTAGTTTGACAGTATAAATTACATTTGAAATGAAACCTCATATTTTCGTCAAAAATCACTTTGATAGTTTTCAAAAATTTCATCAAAATAATTTAGAATTTGCCAGTTCCTCAATCTTACAGTCTAAAAAATAGTTAAGTAGGGAGATTGGGTTTATTTTTAATATTTTTCTCCCTTTCTAATTTTTTACGTATTTATAACTATTTTTCCTGTTATCTATATAATCTGCCAAATTCAATAATATTAATTCGATCAAAAATTTTAAAAATAATGATCAAAGAGCAGATAAATATCTGGCAAATGGAATCTTAAGAAAGTGTCAGAATTTGTTCACTATAATTATTTATTCCTCTAAAATATGAAAATCTCCTTTCAACGTACCAACTTAGGGATACTTATATAATTATTTTAATTCTGATATATAAAATAGTCATATTACCTTTCTTATTTTTTAGATTCCGTAGATATGATATCAATGATGATAACAAAATCAGGAATAAACACATTTTATCTGGGCACAATTCAAATTTATTATTTAATTAAAAATTTTATGAAAAAAACATTGTTTATAACCCACAATTGAGTACAACAGTTCCGATTTGCTATAGTTCTGAATGAATATTCGTATCCTGTTACAATCTTTATCCAATAGTTCACAAGAAAAAAATTTCATCCATAATCTTAATCCCATTTTATTGTAATCGCCCCTAGAAAATTTAATCTTGTAAAGTTATGAAGTATAATTTTTTTAGTCTCAACTAAACGATTTTGTGATTTTTTTTGCCAGATTTTTGAGATAATATATTTCTTAATAAATAGAGAAGAGCTTGATCTCTTCCCTGATTAAATTTCATCAAGAAATTAAGGAGTAATTTTACTGAAATATTGTACAATTCCGCAATTCAATCTGTTATTAGTTTAATAATTTCTTGACGATTACTGCTTTTAGAAAGTAAGACCGGTGTAAACAATATCTTGAAAAACAGTATTTGCTTAGAACTATTCCAAATATTATTATAGCCTCAATGGATCTTTTAGTTCAGGAAGAAGCTTGAAAATTTTGTAAGAACTACCCACATAATAGAAAGTTGATTGGATTGATTCCATAAATAAGTGAACGTGATCTTTTACCACTTCAATAATAGGAATTTTATAGCCGTGTTCCATGTAAATAGTTGAAAGATAAACACGTAATTCTTCTTAACTCGCTTATTAGAATATAGTGAATTTCGAGAAACCCCTAAATTTTGTCTTATGCTTAGAAATTGTATATATATGACTCGTTAAAATCAGAGTTTATCAAAATTTTCTATATTGTATCTGCACTTAGACACCAATACTATGTGATAGGTGATCTGACTGTAGCTATGATAAAGGTTTTTAATTCCAATGCGGTATCATTCCTAGTTAGAAGTATTTGGAATCACCTCTAACATGGTGACTAAAATAAACTCATTTTAAAAATAAGTGATTATTTATAGAATTGAACGAAAACATAAAGAAGCGGTATTTCACTTCATCCTCTACCTAAAGGATGGGGATTCATGACTCAACGCATTCCATAGTGTAAAATATCAAGAACTTCTTGATAGCTATAGTTTGCTCTATCAGGTAAAGTTACTATATTAACATACCACATAATTTCAGGGTATAATATAGTAGACTAGTTATGTCATACCCGACGATAAGTAAGTTTTCTTTGTCATATTCAAATACTTTATTACCTTAAATTATTTTTTAAGGTTTTTCTGATTTGTAAAACTAGTTTCTGAACTGCAGATATTCGAAAATACTGAGGCAATGAGAAAGTTAATATAGTGAAATTAGTATATTTCGGAGAGTCTATTTCGTTCAACTCAACGATTTTTTGGATATATTTATTGTAATTCTCTTAAAATGGTATTTAAATTTAATTATATTTCTTATAATCTCTTGTATTTTAAACTTGAGAGATAATTATACAAATCTTCCACCCTATTTTACTACGATTCAACGTGTTATTCTTCATGTGGACATGGATTATTTTTTTGCAGCCATAGAGGAGCGGGAAAATCCGGAACTTCGAGGAAAAGCCGTAGTAGTCTGCATGCTCTCAGGACGAAACGAGCTAAATGGAGCTGTCAGCGCCTGTAACTATGTCGCACGGGAATTTGGGATTATATCGGGTATTTCTTGTTCGAAAGCAAAAAAGCTGAATCCTAAAGCTGTCTTCCTGCCTGTTAGGAAGGAGTTTTCCAAATCGGTTTCTAACAGGGTCATGGAAATTCTTCGAAGTTATGTTGATGTCAGAGAGGATAGGGATGCTTTTGAGCAAATAAGCATTGATGAGGCATTCCTGGAAATTACTGAAAAAACAGGTGGAAACTTTAGCCGCGCCTTTGAAATCGGTCTGCAGATCAAGAGTGAAATAAAGGAAAAAGAAAACCTTACATGTTCAGTAGGTATTGGACCAAATAAGCTTATTGCCAAGATGACCTCATCTATAAAAAAACCTGATGGGATCACTGTTGTAAGTCCCAATGAGCTTGATAGCTTCCTATTGCCTCTTAAAGTGTCCAAACTCTGGGGAATTGGAGATGTAATTGCAGGGAAACTGCAGAAAATGGGCATTATTACAATAAAAGATCTTGCAGAGCATGATGTTACACACCCGATTTCCACATTCGGAAAAAACCGAGGAATCTGGCTCAAAAAAGCTGCAGCAGGAATTGATGATTCTCCATTGAAAGAAAGAGACGGTTCCGAACAGATAAGCAGGATTTCAACTTTGCCTGAAGATACTCTTGACATTCAGCTTATTTTTCAGTTACTTAATACACTAATCGAGGATGTAATTTCCAAACTCGACTCAATGGAACTCTCATTCAGGACTGTAACCGTTATGGTCATAAATTCAAACTTTAGAATGTATACTAACATTTAAACAAAATTATTAGAATGTATTTCATTTTAAATATTCCAATTTAAAGCTTTTGATTTGAATCGCTATATAGCCTAGATCATTGTAAGGTAAAATGAATATGATAACCTAATTAATAATCAACTATAAGAGTCTGCTTGTTGTCTCTTGCCCTTAGTTTGGTAACACCTACACCCACAAGCCGTAACTTCTTGTCGTTGAATTCCTCAATTAATTCCATTGCTGTATTTTTAATTACATTTATATCAGAAGTCCAAACCGGTACAGACTTCGCACGTGTGAGAGTAGAATAGTTAATTAAACGGACTATGATGGTTACAGTCTTAAACAGATAGTTATTTTTCTTTAAGTTCTCATGCACACTACCAGCAAGCATATCTACACTTTTTGCAATTTTATCAGGATCGTCAACATCTTCATCAAAAGTTATGTGCCTGCTTATGGACTTTACCCCTTCTCTCTCTTCAACATCTTCAAAATCAATGCCTTTGGCGCGTTGTTTCATTAGAATGCCCATTTTACCGAACTTTTCAGAAAGCACCTGAACTTTGAAGTTAGCAAGTTCTTCTACCTTGTTTATTCCAATCTCTTTTAGTGCTTCAGTTGTTTTTTTACCAATGTAAGGAATTACAGATACTGGTAGTGGAAAAAGGAAGTCTCTGACATTTTCAGGTCTAACAACTGTTAACCCATCGGGTTTTTGAAAGCCAGATGCTATTTTGGCTACCAATTTATTTGGACCAATACCAACTGAACATGTAATTCCTTCTTGCTGCTTAATTTCATCCTTAATCTTGTGTGCGCAAAGAATAGCATCGTCAAAATTACTAATATTAAATGGCACAAGGTAGGCTTCATCTATGCTTACTTGTTCAAATTTTTCAGAAAATCTTCGCAAAATAGACATCACATTGGATGATGCCGTTTTATACAACTCCATATTCACAGGCAAAAAATTGCAATCGGGACACAATTTATGAGCCTTGCTTACAGGCATTGCGGAATGTACTCCATATTTCCTTGCTTCGTATGAACATGTGCTTACAACGCCCCTTCGAAGTGTTGGATCAAACCCCATAACAACACACAGAGCCTTCCCTCTCAAATCAGGATGCTCTCGTACTTCTACTGATGCAAAAAAAGAATCCATATCAACGTGCAGGACTATCCGCTTTTCAAGGTTATCTGTTTCAGAACTTGAGGCAGACATCATTGTAAGATGGACAAAACACCTAATAAAATGTTGTGAAAATCGGGTGCCCTTATATAAAAGCTTTTTAGAAGAGCTAGTTGAGATAGGGACCCAATTAGGCTAAAATTCAGCTTTTCTTACTGCATTAGAAGCTCACTATAGGAAGAACCAAAGGGGAATGATGCTTTATTACGAGTATAATTGGCTCTAATGATAGCCTGTAAAGAGGCTATCAATTTCGAAACTTTATCTCTTGAATTATGCATTATTTAGCTGGACATTTTATAATATGGATGTAGCAAATTATATATATAGTTAAATAGGTAATAGGTTACTGTATTCCTCAATGACATATTCGTGATTCTAAAAACCATTAAGCATAGACCAATTTGGAAATGGTAGCAAGATATAGTCTTATGTATTAATTTCATTGGCATGCCAAATAAAAATGATTTAGGTCATAGTAAGTTCTGACTGGATGGAATAAGTAATTGCCGGACTGGGAGAAGCTTGGCATTATCTCTGGGAAAATATTTTCGGCAGAGGAAAGCAAAAGTGGATTACTGCTTATGATATGTATTATGATAGGTTCTTAAAAAACTGATCATGATGTTTGTGAAAGATGAAGTCGTCGACGAAGTAATAAAAAGCATTTTCAGATATACAAAGTGGTGGATTATGGACACAGAAATAATTCTAATAGACCCATTGCAGCGAGAAGACATCTAGTTATTATATATCTACTATGAAATCTAGATAAATAATTGCGTCTTAATATAAATGCAAAATCTGAATTAATATAGAGGGAAATTATGAGAAAAAAATTGCTTCTTCTGCTAGTATTATTAAGTGTGTTCCTTGCAGTAGGATGCGTTGGTGATAAAAGTGAATCTCCAAATACAACCGGAACTCCAGTTACAGAAGTAACTTCAGCTACAGCTGTACCTGAAACTATAACAGTTTCTGGAGCTGCTAGTCTTACGGAA
>Ga0326728_10011897_pt1 | contig 19631 bp, 15 predicted proteins | sample MB3enrmetagenome_FD_207602 | JGI IMG/M metagenome (GOLD analysis project Ga0326728, IMG submission 207602) | Lab enriched peat soil microbial communities from McLean, Ithaca, NY, United States - MB31MN | ecosystem: Environmental > Terrestrial > Soil > Wetlands > Peat | place: USA: New York... | reverse complement strand
GCCTTCTCCCTAATCGCCAGCGAACGCTGGTAGAGTGGCTCGGCCTGAGGATACTGATCCAGCTTAGCGTACAGTGTTGCCAAGTTGTTCAAGCTCGTAGCTACGTCGGGATGATCCGGGCCGAGGGCCTTCTCCCTAATCGCCAGCGAACGCTGGTAGAGTGGCTCGGCCTGAGGATACTGATCCAGCTTAGCGTACAGTGTTGCCAAGTTGTTCAAGCTCGTAGCTACGTCGGGATGATCCGGGCCGAGGGTCTTCTCCCTGATCGCCAGTGAGCGTTTGTGGAGTGGCTCGGCCTGCGAGTACTGACCCTGCTCAACGTACAGCGCAGCCAGGTTGTTGAGGCTGCAGGCCACGTCCGGATGATCCGGGCCGAGGGCTTTCTCCCTGATTGCCAGTGAACGTTTGTTGAGCGGCTCGGCCTGAGCCCATTCTCCCTTGTTCATGTAGAGAAGAGCAAGGTTGCTGAGGATTGTCGCTACAGTAGGATGATCCAGACCGAGGGTCTTTTCATCAATCGCAAGCGCTCGCTTAAAGAGCGGCTCGGCCTCGTCATAATGCCCATGGGTGCGGTAATGTTCGGCCAGATTATTGAGACGTTTGGCCTCAGCCGGGCCGAATCCCCCCCCGAGACTTCCCCACTCACTCCCAGTACCCTGAGTGAATGTGCACGACGTAATGGAGAATACGACTTCAAGGACGAGCAGCACTTGTGCAATTCGTTTCATAGCTGTTTTCAGCTCTCTTGGAAAAGTTAGGAATGGTCTCTTAAGTAATCTTGGCCACAGAAAGTCACGATTAAAAGAATAGATGACACTTTTAGTTTTGTCTAGTTGGTTTACATATTGTTATTACACAAAAAAATCAAAACCCAGGCGGTTATGTAGTGAAAAAGGCAAAAAGAGTAATAAGCATCTACTAGCTTTAGACCTGCCCAACGAGTTCAGCCAGTCCTTAGATTCTGAGCTGAGTACCCTTCATCCAATGCTTTCGCATGCGAAGTACGCAAGACTAATGCCGGTAAAGAGCTTATCGGGGAAAGTATGCACATTAACCGGCATGGCCTTGCATAGGGAGCGTACCTTATACGTTTTCAAAAAGCCGCTATGTGGTGTGTTTCTCCAGTCCCTGAGTTCCTCGCCTCGCACCCTTCACACTGATTGAGGATACGAGGCGAGGAACTCAGGGGCAAGGGGCAACAGGTAACGAGAGAGTACGGAGTAAACTTGGACTATAGTAAAATCTCCTGGTCTTGAGGGTTTCATCAGGGGATGCAATTATTTCGATCACGTACTCGAAAACCCGAACATAAAATGGCCAGCCCGCAAGAACTAGAATGGCAAACATGTATAGAGCCCTCTTTAGATGGGCGGCGGGCAAAGCACGGGCAACATCTGGTTTTTGAGGAAGGCTGACAAGGCTAGCAGGACTCTTAGGTGCGAGAGAGTCCCAAAATTATTCGCACATCTTCTGGGAATCTCGATATTTTTTGAGTAGGGTTTTAGCTTTGCTGGCAGAAGAAAGGACATCTCTCACCGTCGTTGCATTCTCCACCTCATCTAAGGCCTTTACAATGTCCGAGACCTTCACTTTAAGGGGTTGGCCCTTCATGGACATGTGGGCTGCGTCCACTTTTATGACGGTATCACCTGACTTGATCCTGCGATGACTGAGCTTGGTAATTCTTCCGGCCCGTGCAATCCTCTGTGATTTAAGATCGAGGTTGCTCTTGTTCATCATCCTCCTCCTGATCCTCTACTAATTCATCACGTATCATATCAAGATACTCGTTGGCCTTCGTTTTTTCAACAGCCAACTGCTTTTTTTGGAGAAAATTCAAAATGACATTGTTTCCACTTGTTCCAGCGAGAATGCCAATTCCCGCTTGCTTAATGAGGTCAAGATCCTTAGCGCCAAAGGCCCAAACCAGAAAACTAGCAACAATCCCGAAAAAAATGTTTGTGAGGAATCCGGGGCTCCAGGTTTTTATTCCCTTTTTAGATGTAAAAGAGTGGGGCAAAGTGAACCCATCTTCGAACATGAGGCAATTGATAATTCCGCCACAGATGCCGGTCGCAAGGACGATCAGTAGCGAAGGTCCATATTTGCTCCAAAGCGAGACAATTTCTTCCATTCACCTTGCCCCTTGGCTTCAGCACGTACCTTTCATTGGAGAATAGAATTTTTGCCTATTAATGTATGTTTTTGGGCAAAGTCGGAGATTCAAATCCTCTCACCCCGATTTTGGCTTTTTACAACGCAATCTACTATTAGTAGATACCTTAGGTTTTTTCAATTTCAAACTGATGTGTAAGTACGTGAAATTACATGATCGGGACGACTGGATTCGAACCAGCGACCTCTGCGTCCCGAACGCAGCGCTCTACCAGGCTGAGCCACGTCCCGATCTAATGGAATGCATATTTAGCAAAATTCCCATTGCCTGTCCATATGCTTTAGTTCTTTGGTTTTTTAGTTTTCGGTTCTTTGTCGGCCCCCCGGGTTTTGAGCCGATTCGGACTCGGCCTCAAAACTCTTTATTTCCCTTCTTTTAGCAAGCTATAATTTAACGGTGCTGAAGCTCGCAAAAGATTTCTCCAAAATCTAAAGGAAAACGATGGCGGTCATAACCATAACCAGCCGGCCCGGATGCCAGGGCGGGGAAATTGCTGCCAGGCTTGCCGGACACCTCGGGTTTATGCTGGTCGATAAGACCTCCTTTGCCCAACTTTCCGGCGAAATCGATCTTGACGAAGCCGGCCTGCGGGAGGTGGACGAAGCGATCTCGAAAGGAGAGCTTCAAATCGATCCGGAGACCGAGGCCTGCGTGAGGTTGCTCCAGGACCTTATGGCGCAGTTGGCCGAAGAACAGGACCTGGTGATAGTGGACAGGAGCGCGCAGGGACTGTTTCGCGACCGCCCGGGCACATTGCACGTGCGCCTCGTGGCGCCGCGCATGTACCGCGTCCGGCAGGCGAAGAACAGCGAAAGGCTGTCCGGGCGTGAAGCCGGCCGATTTATCAAGAATCTCGAGACAAGGCACGCCCGTTACCTGCGGTTTCTTTACGGACTCAACCTTGCAGACCCGGATCTCTACGATTTGACGCTCCGGATGGACCGGCTTTCGATCGAACAGGCATTACGGCTGATAGAGGCGGCTATAGACGGGATGGACCTGGGGCAAGTCCCGAGGGAATCGATCGTTAAGGACCTCTTGCCTCAAATGGCTGAAAAGCGCGAAAACGGGCGCTTTGCCAACGTCGCCGAGACCGAGTTCGCACGGTTTCTACGGTTTTACAACATCCCGTTTGAGTACGAGCCTCGCACTTTCACCCTGGAAACCGATGCCGGCGGCAGAATAACTGAGGCCTTTACTCCCGATTTCTATCTCCTGGAACAGGACCTCTATATCGAGCTGACTACCATGAAACAAAGCCTGGTGACCCGCAAAAACCGGAAAGTGCGCAAGTTGCGGCGCCTTTATCCCGATATCAATATCAGGATTTTTTATCAGCGGGATTTTTATAACCTGATGGCCAAGTATGGACTGCTCCAGGGCCGGTAAAAGGCGATCGGGAAAAAGAGATCTTGCTCACGGGAGGATTTGAAGATTGAACGCCGGACGCGGACAAGAGAGTGCTGTTGAGGTCTTAATCACCCGGGAGGCGGTTGAACGGCGCATCGACGAGATGGGAAAAGAAATAGCCGCCGCTTATCGGGACTGCCTGCCCCTGCTGGTTGGAGTGCTCAAGGGATGCGCAATCTTTATGTCCGATCTGGTCAAGAAGATCGAGATCCCGCTGGAGATGGATTTTATCTCCGTGATGAGCTACGTCGGCGTGCAAAGTCCGGGCGGCGCGGCCCGCATAACGAAGGACCTCGATACTGTAATTGAAGGCCGGGACGTGCTTTTGGTGGAAGGCATCGTAGATACGGGAATGACCGCCGGCTACATACTCCGGAACCTCCAGGCCCGCGGGCCGCGCAGCCTCCGCGTGTGCACGCTGCTGGACAAGGAAGTTCGCAGAATTGTCAGGATTCCAATCTCCTTCAGAGGCTTCAACATACCGGATAAATTCGTGGTGGGCTACGGCCTGGATTATCGGCAGCTCTACCGTAATTTGCCCTACGTCGGCGTCCTCAAAGACGAGATGATCGGACTGGATCGAAGTTGAGAAAGAAACCAGATTCGGTATAATCCGCCCTGGATATGGGGGCAGCCGCCATTTTGCTTCCGCTTCTCCGAAGTTTTCCCGAAATCTTCCTGTTCCCGAAGTTTTCCTTGACAATTTTCTTAATAGTGTGTACTGTTAAATTGAACCCTGAGAGGTCGAAGTAAAAAGCCCGGTGAAAAAGCCCGGAAGACTGACTCAACGGAAAAAAGAAGCTTAAGAACTTCAATGGAAAGTTGAGAAGGAAAGCCGGGATGAACTGAAGGGTAAAGGCGGGCGACTGAAATGGTCACTCAGGGTTCAATTTTTTACCCCCCTGTAGCGCGATGCGCTTCCCAAGCGTCGAACATCGCACGGACCCTCTGCAACCCGAAGGTTTACGGAACTCCCGCTTTCAGCTCATTGATTTCATCCCTAATAAGCCCTGGCAGGTGCTGAAAAAGTACCGCAAGCCAACCAATTGTGACACAGTAACTCATGTCCCTGTCGTGACGCCCTGAAACCATGAAAAGTTCGTAATTTTTCGTAGGAGGGGCTTCCAGCCCCGACAAACTTTTCGAAGCAGTCTCGAACCCTCACTTGAGTTCGGGTTCGACGAGGTGACGATCTCACGTTATCCAAAGTATAAAGTGGGAATTTGAATCCTTTTTCAGCACCCCGCCAGGGGCGCGCTCCGCTTTTCCTAACGTCAATGAAGTTTTTTAACGTTGACTGCCATTGGTCCTTTGGCTCCAATCTGTTCTTCGAAGCTGACTCGCTCTCCTTCGCTCAGGCTCTTGAATCCCATTCCTTCGATGCATTTGTGATGAACGAATACGTCCTTGCCGCCGTCGGCCTCGATAAAACCATAACCCTTATTGTCGTCGAACCATTTCACTCGACCTTCCATGTTCATAATCCTTTCGTAAATGCTGATATCCGAACCGGATATGCAAATAATCTAATGCATTCGGCGATGCAATCCAGGGAGCTTTGGCGGAAGCGATCGCTTGACACGTCTAACCATCCGATTAGATTGGAAATATGGTGAAAGATCCGGCAATGGACCGAGCACGATCTCTCCTCACTCGGAGTTGGCAAATCAAAAGGATATGCGGACAAGTCTTTTCAAGGGGTAAAGACCGTACTCGAATGATCAGGCATGGAGACGGCGGGGTTTTCCCCTCGCCCGTAAAGACTGGAAATATGGGGGTTGGAAATGGCTGAGCTATCGACGCACCGCAGGGAACGAAATATTCCCGTTACTCTCAACTGGGCCGACAGGCTCTTCAATGAGCTGATGCCCTCCAAGATTTTTCGCGAACTAATGCCCTCGATGTTGAGAGAGCAGGAGAAATGGGAATTAATGCCCGATTTCGACATAGCCGAGGCTGACGATCATTTCGTCGTCAAGGCCGATTTGCCTGGAATCGATTCAAAGAACCTCGATATAAGCCTGACGGGAAATGTTCTCACCATCAGGGGGGATAAAAAGAGCGAACGTGAAGAGAAAAACGAGCGCTATTACGCGGTCGAACGGCAATTCGGCTCTTTCAGCCGCTCGTTCATGCTGCCCTCTGATGTCAAAGAGGATGGAATCGAAGCCTCATACAAGGATGGCGTGCTTCAAGTGAAGATCCCCGAATCGGAACGCGCAAAGCAGAAGAAAATTCCCGTCAAGATGAACTGCCCCATGGAGGACGGAGAGTATCCATCCTCCACCACTCGACCTTATCATCGGCCGATTACAGCTTGTAGCCGATCTTTCGGAGCAGGTCCCTGCGCCAGTCAATCTCAGCCTGGTCTTCAACGCCCTTGGGTGAAAAACCGTCCACCACCCCGAGGACCCCACGGCCCATGTCGGTTTCCGCGATGATTACCTCAGTAGGGTTCGCTGTGGCGCAGAATATCCGGCATACCTCGGGGACCATTTTAATCTGGTTGAGCACGTTTACAGGATAGAAGCCGGGACCCAGAAAGACGATGAAACTGTGGCCGGCTGAAACGGCTTTTGCATTCTTGCGGGCGAGTTCGATCATGTCCGGGTCTGTCCCCGACCACCGAATAAGGCGCTTGCCCGAAGCTTCGCAGAAAGCCAAACCAAATCTGATGCCCGGCACGGCGGTCACCAGGCTTTCGTGGATGTCCTCCACGCTTTTTATGAAGTGAGTCTGCCCGAATATAAAGTTGATCTCTTCCGGTTTTTCGATCTTCACGGTGATGAGTTGCATTTTCCACTCCCTTCGTCTTGCTTCAGGCTTTAGTCCTAGTTTCTAAGCCGCAATTCTTCCGCAATTTCCAGGACTGCGCGCACGTATGCCCTGCTGTGGTTGTAGTTCCATATTACCGCTTCCCTGTCCGCCGGCAGCCTTGCCTCACGCCATCCGTAAGCCCTCAAATAGTTGGCCGTGCTGAAAATGGCATCCTCTGCGCTATAGAGGTCAATGCGTCCGTCACCGTCGCCGTCAACGCCATACTTTACCAGACTGCTCGGCAAAAACTGCGGCCAGCCTATCGCCCCCATTACGGACCCCTTGAGCGACCCGGGCCTTATTGCGTGGGTATTCTCCAACTCGAGCAGTGCGCGCAACTCGCCATAGGCCCAATCTGAGCGGTCAAGCAGCTTCCTGTCGAAAGCCTCACGTTCCCACTTGCAGCGTTCCCGGGGCGAAAGCAACTTCCAGACTTTGTCGCGATTGGCTTTTAAATCCATCATGGCAAAAGTTAAAAATACGCCAAGGGTCGGGGTTTTCCCGGTGTAGGATCCGAAATGGGTTTCGATGAGAAGAATCGCAGCGATAACTTCGGGTTCAACGCCGTACGCAGTTCGGGCCCTGTGAAAACAATTCCTGTGGTCGGCTATAAACTGCCGCGCAGCCGATATCTCCGACGGCGCCAGGAAATGGCTGTAGCTCACTTCTCCTTTTCTCACCTTCATGGTCTGGGAGACCAGCTTAAACATCGGCGCAGGAGCCGATTGAAGGGCGGAGGCAACCTGGCGGCTCGAAAAACCGCCCTGCACCAGCTTGCGTTCAACATACCCGTAATCCTTTCGGGCCGAATGCGCGATCCCCGAACCGAACGCAAGCCCGATAAAAATCAAAGAGAGCACAAATATAAACCGGTTTCTCATTCAATTACCGCCTTCCCGTTCATTCTTCACCCTTGGCTATTTTACCGACTTTTGCCTTGTGATTGCGAAAAGGTTTATTATAGTTTATCGGTGCTTTTGGTGCAAAACAGATCCGCCTGGAGATTTTATGTCTACAGTTATCGAACCGATTTCCCCGCCGCCGGCGGGAATCGGTGGTTTCAAATATCTTAGAGACGGTATTTTTGAAGTCATAGAGCGGATGCTCGACCTGGGACTCTCGGACCGGGCTTCCTGTCTCGAATTCAGGGAGAAGCTCGAGACCAATACCTTCAACCTTGTGGTCGTCGGAGAGTTCAAGCGCGGCAAGACGTACCTCATAAACGCCCTGCTTGGCGTCGACATCCTTCCCGTCTCGGTCATCCCCCTGACTTCGGTAGTTACGGTACTGGTTTACGGCGACAGTCCGGCTGCGAGGGTATTTTTCAAAAACGGCAAAGTGGAAGATATTCCCGTTGAATCATTACCCGACTATATTACCGAGTCCGGAAATCCCAAAAACGAAAAGGGGGTCTCCGAGGCCGTTGTCTTCTATCCTTCGGCCTATCTCAAGGACGGGGTGCGCCTGGTGGATACGCCGGGCGTCGGGTCGGTCTACACTCATAACACCGATGTTGCATACCACTACCTGCCGAAATCCGACGCGGCACTCTTCCTGCTCTCAGTCGATCAACCGGCGGGCAGCGCCGAGATCGAATTTTTAAAGGACGTCCGCCAATATGCGGGCAGGATATTCTTCCTTCTAAACAAGACCGATTATCTCGCCGCAGAAGAAGTGGAGCGCGCCCTCCTGTTTGCCAAAGAAACGCTGGAGCCGATCATAGGAGGGTCCTGCGCTCAAGGCGCCGGCGCCGGTGAGGATGGAGGGTGGAACGGAGACGATATAAGGATCTTTCCAATTTCCGCCAAGCGCGGCCTCCAGGCAAAACTCGACGGATCCCCGGAAGACCTCGAGGCCAGCGGGCTTCCCCGTTTCTCGGAAGCCCTCAATGAGTTCCTGGTTAATGAGAAGGGTAAGGTGCTCCTCGATTCCGTTTCCAGAAACCTCCTCAAGCTGCTTTCCCATCTGAGGCTGGAGATTGAACTTGAGATCAAATCGCTCGAGACGCCGGTCGATTTCATCCGCGAAAAGATAGCCGCCTTTGAGAGCAGGAAACTTGAACTCGTCGAACAGAGGCGGACGTTCGACACGCTTTTCAGGGCGGAGATCGAACGGCTTGCCACAGGAAGCCTCGACCGGGGTCTCACCGAGTTCAAGTCCGGACTGGCGAGGGAAATGGAAGAGGAATTCGACCTGTTCTGCGAATCGAAAAAGGACCTCGCTCTCAAAGAGCTTAACGATGCCCTCGAAGGTTTCGTGGATGAAAGACTCCAAGAACGATTCTCGGCGTGGCGCGAACTCGAAGAGGAAAGGATCTCGATCTCATTTGATTCCATTTGCAGCCGGTTTGCCGAAAAAGTAAACGGGATGACCGATTCGCTTCTCAATTTTTCCTCCCGCCTATTCTCCATTCCTTTCGAAACTGTTGAAGTCGAATCGCTGAGGGCCTGCGAGTCATCCTTCCATTACAAGCTCCGCAGCGATGCGGTCGGCCTCGATATGCTGGCGGATTCCATCGCGCAGGTGGTCCCCGGTTTCATAAGCGACAAGTGGAGATTTCAGCGCCTGCGGGACTGGGCCGTACGCACGGCCAATAAGTTCATTCTCGGCAAAAGAAAACGCCTCATGCTGGAAATGATAGAGATGCAGGCCGGAAGAATCAGGTCCGATTTCATCGACAGGCTCAGCCGCAGCGCATCCCGATTTCGGCTGCGGATTATCGGCAGCATGGACGCCGGCGTCGGAGGCATAGAACGGGCGATTGAAAGCGGCATTGACCTCCGCCGCAAAGGAGAAGAGGAAGCGGCCCGCGTGCAATCCCGCCTGAGAGAACGGCTCTTTGAGACCGAGAAAATCAGGACCGAGCTGATTCAAATCAGGGAAGATCTGCTGAGAACACCGGGCAGCGTGCAATAATCCTTCAATAGTTCAGCCGCGCGGCGTCACAGGACCTGAGGATCAAGAAGCCCCCCCCGGAGCCGATCCGGGTCATATTCGCCTTGCAGCCCCTGGAGTGAGACATGAACGGAAATATCTCCGAATCCTTGAGAAAACAGCGCAAGCTGATTTTGGAGGAAAGCAGCGAACAAGCGCTCGACAGACATACAAGCCTCCTCGAGATAGCCGTGATTTCACTGTACAACCATCTCGCAAATCGACTCTCCGATCCTGAAACATTCCGGGCCGGCGGCGCCGTTGCAGCGATCGGTTCCTTCGGACGCGGCCTCTCTTCACCGACCTTGGCCGTTCCCATCTTATGCCTCCAGGCCGATGATTCGCTTATGGAAGAAAAGTGGAACGAGGAAATCGGCGGCCCTCTGGTCGAGGCCGGATGGGATATTGAAACCTTCAGTGGATCGGTCGGTCAGGTAATGGATCTGGCGCGGCAGGATCACGGTTTTTTTCTCAAACTTATGGATCTGCGATACATTTCCGGAAACCGCAGCCTCGTGGAACGCCTGGATCAGGAAATCGACGATTTTCTCGAAAAGAACAAGGAAACCCTTCTCGGCTTCTTGGACAAGTCGATTAGAAACCGCGAGAGGTTGCCCGAAGACGCCCGGTGCTGGCTTGAACCAGACATCGTGGAGAACCCCGGAGGACTCGCTGAAATTCGCGCCATCCGCGCCGGATGCCGTATTGGATCGAAGGTCCGAAACCTCGAAGACGCAATATTCCTTGGATATCTTTCCCGGCAGGAAGTTGACCTCCTTCAGGCTGCGGAAAAGACCTTCTGCCGTTACCTGACGCTTCTTCATGTGACATCCGGCAGAGCGGACAGCACGTTGCTCTTTGACGACCAGGAGAGGCTTGCCGGCAAGCTGGGATATGCGGAAAAATCGGGCTTTCTTCCGGTCGAAATCTTCATGCAACACGTTCATCAGTTGTTCCAGGCAGTTGCCAGGGTCTCACGAGAATTTTGGGAAAAAGTCGATGAGAGGCGGCAATTATGTTGTGAAGACGCCGGGATCGTCATAGAGGAAGGAATCGTAGCCAGGACGGGAAAGATTCATATTCAGACAGACCGCTACCCGGCAAAGCCAGACCGCCTGGTTCACCTGTTTGCGGTTTCAGCCCGGCGCGGCCTGGGGTTGGCAAACGTCACCAGGCAATGGATATCCCATAACAAGAACGTCCTGGAAACGGCTTCGGGAGACCCCTGCGTCAAGGATGAATTCCTGGAGATGCTTCGCGCAGACTCCACTGAAATCACGGTTTTGCGCCGCTTCTACGACTATGGCCTCATGACCGCTCTTATCCCTGAGCTTGCCTCGCTGGACGGACTTGTCCAGCACGACCGCTTTCATCTTTATCCCGTCCAGGAGCATCACCTGCGCACGGTGGCGGAACTCAAAAAGACTATCGCAGGAGCGTACCGCGACGAAGAACCGGAACTCACCTCGACTGCAGCCGACCTGGGGGACCCCGCCCCCATGCTCCTTGCAGGTCTCCTGCATGACGTTGGAAAAAGTTCAGGCAGCGGACATGCGGCAAGAGGCGGCGAGATGATTCCCGCTGTGGCAAGGCGGCTCGGACTTTCTTCCCAGGAGACCGCGACGGTCCAGTTTCTGGTATCGCAACACCTGCTCCTTCTCGACAGCGCTTCCCTTCGCGACCTGGCAGACACAGAAATGCTGTCGAGCTGCACGGCCGCAGTCGGCGGAAAGGAGTATCTCGATCAGCTCCTCGTGCTGACCTTCGCCGATATGATGGCCACCGGTCCACGAGCGAAAGACAAATGGCGCGACACGCCGATCCTTACGCTCTACCGCAATCTGAAGGGAATACTGGAGAAGGGCGAACCGAGTTCGAGGGTCATTGCCGAGCGTGCCGCCATGGTCAAAAAGAAGATCGAGTCAAGCCTCTCCGACTTGAGCCTCAATGAAGTGGAGGACTACTTCTCCGGGCTTGCTCCCAGGTATCTGATTTCCATATCTCCCGAGGAGATAGTCAAACACATCCGATTGAGCAAAAAACTCCAGGAATCCGAGGGGATTTTCATCCAAGAGGTCTCCTGCGGAAGCGAAACCGCCGAGATTACCCTCATGATCTACGACATGCCGGGACTCCTCGCAAAATCCGCCGGAATCCTGACACTCCACGCACTCAACATCATCAGCGCCCAGGCTTTCGCGATGAATGACAGAATTACGCTTCTTCTCTTCCAGTGCAGGCTCCCGGACAGAGGGACTCCAATCGATTGGAACGCTATGAGAAAAGACATGGACCGCCTGTTCAAGGGCAAGTTGGCCCTCGACTACCGCATAGCGGCGCGTTTGGCCGGCAGACAGCCGCCGAAGACACTGCGGACCGAGCCGAGCAAGATCGTCGTCGATAACGAATCCTCGGCCATGTACACGCTTTTGGAAGTGTATACCGCCGACCGTATAGGTCTTCTGTATACCATCACCAGAACTTTGCACGAACTCCAGATCCCCATATATCTGGCCAAGATCACGACCAAGAGCGACTGGGCTGCAGACGCTTTCTATGTCAATGACGAAAAGCACCAAAAGGTCACCGACCCGGAAAGGATCGAGGAGTTGAAGAAAGCCCTTCGCTTCTGCCTGGACGGACAGTCGGAGTGGGAATAGTTATCTTATTAACTAACCGATAGGAGCGACTAAAATGAACAACCCGGTACTGCTTGAGAGAGACCCTCCGCTTGGCTGGCTTACCCTAAACCGGCCTGATACAAGGAATGCGCTTTCACTGACGATGATTGACGCGATCCTTGACGCCTTTGAAAAGGTTGAGGCTGACAGTGGGATATCCGTTCTCGTCATCAGGGCAAACGGTCCGGTGTTCAGCGCCGGCCACGACATCAGGGAGATGAAGAACAGGAACGACGGCCTCGACAAATTGAACGAGATCTTCTCCCGATGCAACAAGATGATGCTTAAAATCCACGAATTGCCGCAGCCCGTGATAGCCCAGGTGCACGGGATAGCAACGGCCGCAGGATGCCAGCTCGTTGCGGCGAGCGATCTGGCCGTCGCAGAGACAGGAGCCCGCTTTGCCACTCCCGGCGTAAAAATAGGCGTTTTTTGCTCCACCCCGATGATCCCCCTGGTGCGCCTCATCGGCAGACGACGGGCGCTGGACATGCTTCTGAGCGGCAGATTCATTTCCGCTGAAGAAGCCTTGCAGTTCGGCCTGGTCAACAAGGTCGCCGCTCCCGAAAAACTCGCCGAAGAAACGCGCAACTGGGCGCTGGAACTTGCACAGGCCAGTCCTTATGTCTTGGGTCTCGGGAAAAGAGCATTCTATTCGCAGGTGGACCTGGATGAAAGGTCGGCTTACGATTACGGTAAGGAAGTCATAGCGCGCAACTGCATGGCGGAAGACGCCGATGAAGGCATGAGCGCATTCCTGGAAAAAAGAAAACCGGTGTGGAAAAACAGGGCAGCCACGCAGAGCAAGCCCATGGCCGCCGGCTAGGAGTGAAAACGACTCCGGACAGCCTCCGGGCGCCGGCGTTTGTACTCAGCCCCGGAAATCGCTATACGTCAAGTCATAGAGCCCGCACAGGACCGGGAATCAGGTTCGTAGCTTTTTCCTGCTCGGTTTTCCCTCTCGCCAGTCCACTTCCCGTCGGTGCAAACCTTGCACCCCCGGTCCGTTCAAAGCTCATCCCGATAACGCGAGATCGTCACCCCGGAGCGACGTTTTCAACACCCCGCCGGTTCTTCCTTTAGCCAGGGGTTTTCGGTGCTTTTGACGCTTTGCCGTTGCCTTCAGAAAGGCTGCCATCACTGGTCCAACAGCTTACCGTCGCTGCCTTTGTGATTGACTCTCTCATCCTGATCGGGATAACGTTAACCGGAATCTTAACGGCAGTTCCGGAATAAGTAACTGTTAATCGGCCGTGAACAGAGCCTGCCTCGTTGCCATCTATGAAGCGGCTTACCCACTGTTGTTTTTGGATGAAAGTTTTGGTGTGGGACCAAACGGTCTCGAGTCAAGCGGCATGAGCAGCTTTAAAAATATTTTTCGAGCCTTCAGGCACAGAAACTACCGCCTTTTCTTCGCGGGCCAGGGAATCTCCTTAATCGGCACCTGGATGCAGCAGGCTGCCATGAGTTGGCTGGTGTACCGGTTGACCGGATCTACGCTTTTGCTCGGTGCGGTTGCCTTTTTCAATCAGATTCCGACTCTTTTTCTGGGGCCTTTTGCCGGCGTGGTCGCCGACAGGTTCGAGCGCAAGCGGCTGCTGGTGTGGACCCAGTCTCTTTCGATGGTCCAGGCGCTGATTCTGGCGGCACTCGTGCTTACCGGCGACATCGCTACCACTCATATAATAGCGCTCAGCCTCCTGATAGGGATAATAAACGCTTTCGATATCCCCATCCGTCAGTCTTTCGTTTTGCAGATGGTGGAGAGAAAAGAAGATCTCGGCAACGCGATCGCACTAAACTCGGCCATGTTTAACGGCGCCCGTTTCGTCGGTCCTCTTGTTGCAGGGATCCTGATCTCCACGGTGGGCGAAGGAGTTTGTTTCCTCCTGAACGGGATAAGCTACATTGCCGTATTGGCAAGTTTAGTTGCGATCACGGTCGCTCCAAGGCGAAATCATAGCGGCAAGGCCAATGTTTTGCGGGAGTTTGGCGAAGGGATTCGCTATGCATTCGGCTTCAAGCCCATTATAGCCATTCTGGCGCTGCTTTCGACCTTTAGTCTGGCCGGCGCTCCCTACTTGGTGCTCATGCCCGCATTTGCCAAGGACATTCTACATGGAGGAGCGCACACCTATGGGTTCATGATGTCGGCTGCCGGCATCGGGGCGCTGTCGGCTACGGTGTACCTGGCCTCCCGCAGCAATGCCCAAGGCCTGATAAAAATAATCCCTGCCGCTTCCGCCGCATTCGCCGTTGGGATAGCTTCCTTTGCATTTTCAAAAAACCTGGCCTTCTCGATCGTCTGCCTGCTCATTGCCGGCTTTGGCATGATGACCCAGATTGCATCCAGCAATACGATTATCCAGACAATAGTTGACGAGGACAAGCGAGGCCGGATAATGAGCCTTTATGCGATGTCTTTTATGGGCGTCATGCCTTTCGGGAGTATACTGGCGGGAAGCATCGCCGACGTGATCGGGGTTCGCTGCACGATGCTCCTGGGCGCCGCATGCTGCTTGGCCGCCGCTTCCATTTTCGCCGCAAAGCTCCCCAGGCTCTGTGAACTGCTGAGGCCGGCTTTTGCACATGTGGGAATCTGTGAAACCGGGAAGCGCTAGAGAGTCAAAAGCTTTTGCCTTCAACCCCTCACCCGTCGCTTTTTGCCGGATGGCCCATACCGGTCGCCGTTATTACAAGGTAACTCCCTGAACGCCCTCAGTATCTATGAAGTATATTAACTTGTCGCCTGCGCCGTCGCCATCGGCTTTACGGGTCTCCAGATAAACCGGACGGCCCCATAATGAATGAAGGTGCTCGAGCGTTTTTCTGCAGTATTGCTCGTCAAGAGGCAGACCTTCAAATTCATGCTTCAGGTACAACTGGGAACTGTTCTTGTAGTTTCCGTCCATGACCAGGACGCGTGGCACTCCCCAGTTCGAAAGGCTTTGCACGAGCAGCCGCTTCAACTTTCTCCAGTCGGTTTCCCTTACTTCGAGGTCGAGGTGATCGCCTTTGTCTATTTCCTGGTAGATGTAGAGCTGCAAATCCTCCACCACTTCCTCGTCTAGAAATTCATCAACGAAAAACCAGTCCATATGCGTCCGCCGCACTTCTTTAATCTTATCAAGCCCCTTGTTCAGATGGAGATCCCAATTTTCCTTTTCTCGCGCGTCGGAACAAGCCTCGTATTGCGGTCCGAATCGTCCCTTGTTCCACCGCATCTCTATGCTTTGGAAAAGGGCGCTTCCCAGAAGGTAAGGATTGATGGCCCGCGGATTATGGGCTTTGACTCTCGAATTGTAGAGGTTGTAATAGCCGTGTTCTTCAGCGCTGAGAAACTTCTCGGCAAAAAGCCGATTCATTAGCTTCTGGTGCCAGTAAGTGGCCCAACCCTCATTCATTATCTTGGTCCGCCTGTAGGGCAGGAAGTAGAGCGCCTGACTCCTGATGGTGCTAAGAATGTCTTTTTGCCATTCTTCTGAAAGAACCGGCGAATTTTCAATCACGTATTTGAGAATATCCATAGTCGGTTCCGGAGGGGTCTTTCGCCTTAGTTCCAGCTTTTCTTCGCGGCTTTTGGATTTCTTTTTCACCGGCAAGACGTCGTCGAACCCGCCCTCCGCAACGAGTGCGCCCGACCAACCATAAAGCCTCTCGCGCGCCTCCGCCTCGGTCTCCGGTCGAATCAATTCATCCGGGTCGATGTTCCATTCGATGGACATCCCGGCATCAATGAGCTTCTCGACGGATTCCCTGCCATAATCTTCCTCGTATCGCCTGAAGCGGATCGCCGCCTCGGAAGCCGAACTTATCATGTCGCGCCGGGTTATTTTGAAATGCCTGTTGTTTTTCATAAAATCATTGTGGGCATAGACGTGCGCCATGACCAGCACCTGAATGGGCAGCGGGTTGGTTTCCATCAGGTACGCGCGGGCCGGGTCGCTGTTAAACACCACTTCATAGGGAACCGAATAGCCGTGCTCGTGTTTAGTCCGTTCCATTTCGTAATCGCGCCCGAAGCTCCAGTGCGAGTAGTTTACCGGTAGGCGGTAGGCCAAAATTTCGAGCATTTTGCCGGCGGGAACGATGTCAAATTCCTGTGGAATAAAGTCCAACCCGAATTCGGACGCGATTTCCCGTATAAGCGCATCATTGAGTTTCTTGAGATCGATATCGTCCATTTTCTTAAGTCAACACCATTGCCTTCCCGGCTTTTCCCGGTTTGCCCGAACGCAGAAATATGCGCAACGCCGGGTAAATGTCCGCCTTGTTTCTTATTATCACTCCCAGCACCGGGGATTGTCCCCGCAGTCCGCTAAAATAAGGAAGATTTTCAAAGTTGCTTTCTTCAAGCCCCAGCCTCTTCCTGTATGTGTCCATAAGGACTGAAGATGAATGCTCCGTCCGGAGTTCTCCATATCCGAAATTGGCCACTCCCCTCTCCAGCATCTTTTCAAGTGACTTGACGGTGCGATCGACATCCCAGTCCTCACCGTCCGAAAAGTGGAAAGGATAGACATTCCATTTGCTTGTGGGATATTCCGTGTCGATGAGAGCCGTTGCAAGGTCATAGGCAGAATGGCATGAAGTCCCGCCGGACTCGCCCCGATGCAAAAACTCAAGCTCGTCCACCAGCCTGGCTTCGGTCGTGTGCGCAATGAAGCGTATTTCGACGCGTTTGTATATGACTCTAAGAAAAGAGATCATCCAGAAATAGAACGATCTTGCAAGGTATTTTTTCATAGTCCCCATGCTGCCAGAGACGTCCATCATGGCTATGACCACGGCATTGGACTGGTATTCCGTATCTTCCACTATCGTGCGAAAACGCAGATCGGAACTCTCGAGGAAGATCCCTGAGGGATCGGCCGGGCGTCCTGTTCCCAATATGGGTAAGGAAACATTTTTTGCAGTCCGGAGCAATCTGAGAGCATTGCCGAAGTCTCCCTGCGCGGCATCCAGCGCCGTCCGGCATTCATCTTCGTCCATTCCGGAATTCAGCATCAAATTCTGAACCAAAATCTCCGTTCTCTTTATCGCCTCCTTGATGCTGCGTTTCTTGTCCAACCGGGGAGCAACCCCGTGTTTTTCTATCGAATCCTGCTTCCAGCCCTTCGAAACCACCGTTTCCTGAACTTCCTTTTGCCGTAAATTGGGAAGCCCGATGTCTTCCAGCATCATGCCCACCAGCTCGGCAAGTTCAATCTCGGTCTCCAGATAATCTTCCCCGGGCTGCTCTCCCGGCCTGCCCGGTTGCCCGTCGCCCGGCTTGGGGCGCCTTCCTATAACCGTGCCCTCTTCGGATTCCCCGCTGCCAAATCCACCCTGCGCTCCGTCCGAATGCCTGTGGATAAACCTGTAACTCTTTATTCCGCGAACAGGCACGCGCACGATACGGTCACCGCTGTGCGTAATTATCGCCTCATCGCTGATGATGTCCGGCAGATCGCGCTTGATGGCCTCCTTAATCTTTTCACGATGCCTCGCCGCATCCGTAGGTCCCCGCGGACTGGAATCGAAGTCCGGTTTGAGAACGGCCATGACTTGCTACTCCTCCTTTCTCAACATTTCTCCTACAAAATGCAGCAGGTTGTTCGCACAAACAGGGCAATACCCTTTCTCAAGCAGCTTCGACAGAGCGTCTTCCTTTCGTTTCATAGTTTTGGGATCCCTGATGTTCTTATCTGCCAGGGTAAGCGAGACGATGTTTTTGAGATCGGCCATCAGCTTCTTCTCAATGGCCTCCTGAAGAGGCAGATATGTCGTGAAGCTGAACTGTTCTCCGCGGTCTATGGCATCCGATTTGAACACGAATAAACCCTGGCGGAACTCCCTCTTGGCTATTTCAGATATGCCGATCATCTCTTCGATTGAACGCATGAGCTTTTCGTCGGGTTCCTGCTCCTCCTGAGTGACCGGATCGATTGTCTTGCGTTTTAGGCAAAAGGCAGTGGCATTCTTCATATAGTTGTCAAACAATGCCTGGGCCTGGTCTTCGTATGCAAAAAGAAAAGCTCTGTTTACCTCCCGTCTGCCTTCCGTGCGATATTCGGAAAGCGCGCTGCCTTTCTCGCCCTTGAGCAGTTCCAGATACCTGCCCCTTTCTTCATCGGAAAAGCCGATATGGTGTTCGAACTGATGGGTGAGAGCGCGAATGATATCGACAGGGTTTATACAGCGACTTCCTTCCATTGCCGCTCCAAGGGCAATGTTAATGGCGTTGAGCACAAACCTCGGGCTGATGCCGGTCATGCCTTCGCCTTTTTCTCTGCCTTCCACACGCATCTTCTTTACATCTACCGGATCTTTTTCCTTCTCCATTATGACTTGCCGGTCATAATACTTTGCTTTTTTTATCGTCTCCGGGCAAAGGTTGGAGGGAAGCAGGCGGGTCAACACGGCGAACAGCGCGGCAGTATCGAAAGTCATCGGCGCTATATGAACCTTGTCGTGAAACTCACTTCTTTCGGTCAGCTTCCGGTAAATCGAAATTTCGTCCCTTATCCGCAGGTTGTAAGGGACGTATATGGGGTACATTCTGTCGTGGAGGGCTTCGTTTTCCTTGCTGGCCTTAAACTTGTCAAATTCGTTCTGGTTAGTATGGCTTACGATTACCGTATCGATGTAGATATGGGGAAAGCCCGGAGCCTTAATCAACTGCTCCTGAGCGACCGTGATCAGAATATAATGGAATTTGATGTCACATTTCAAAATCTCAATGTACTCGATAAGACCCCTGTTGGCAATCTCGATCTCCCCGTCAAACTTGTATCCCAGGGGGTGCGCTTCGCCAAACTTCGTTATTTTGCCCAGATCGACATGGCCGATCAGCTCCGAGATGTCCTGATTCTTCGGGTCCGATGGCTGGAACGTGCCGATACCCACCCGGTCGCGCTCGCTGTGCGAGACCCGCACCACAGGCATGTTCTCCCATGTGAACTGAACTTCACCGCTGCATTGAGAGTCGTCCTCCAGCTTGCACCTGCAAACCGGGCAAAGATCCCCTTCTATTTTGATCCCGAGCAGTCTTTCGAATTCAGGCCTAAGCGAGTGGGGAACGAGATGGAGAGGTTCCTCATGAATTGGGCAACCCTTAATGGCGTACATCGGGGTTCTTTCCCGTTCGAGTCCGGACCTCAGGAGCGTTGCTATGGTGGATTTGCCCGATGAAACGGGACCTACCAGTATCAAGATCCGCTTGCCCGTCTCGGTGCGGTTTGCCCCCGCCCTGAAAAATCGCACGAGATCGTGAATGGACTCCTCGATCCCGAAAATCTCACTCGAAAAGAAATTGTATCGCACCAAGTCCTCGTAATGGGGAAGCCTGTCAGGCTCCAACAGTTCCGTCGTCCCTTTCGATGCGATCATTTCATAAATTCGCGCAGGCGCGAGCTGAGCGATTTTGGGGTTTTCGGCCACCAGCATGAGGTAGTCTTTCATGGTTCCTTCCCAAGACATGCTTTCCGGCGCCGATCTCTTGATCAGCACCTCCACGGATTTTAATAATTCTTCTTTCCGGCCATTCACGAGAACACCTCTTCAGAAAAATTTCAAATAATAATTTCAACTACTTAACTATAGACGCGCAAGCCTGGACATTTGTCTACGCT
>Ga0326728_10011896_pt1 | contig 19632 bp, 14 predicted proteins | sample MB3enrmetagenome_FD_207602 | JGI IMG/M metagenome (GOLD analysis project Ga0326728, IMG submission 207602) | Lab enriched peat soil microbial communities from McLean, Ithaca, NY, United States - MB31MN | ecosystem: Environmental > Terrestrial > Soil > Wetlands > Peat | place: USA: New York... | reverse complement strand
GTCATCCTGGGGGCTGTACCGGCACGCGATGTGATGAACGTAAGGCAGCGCGTGTTGGAGTAGACACGGGGTCAGGGCAGAAAATCGCCAACGGTGGATGGGTGTGGCGCGGGCATTCCTTCGCTCCGCGCAGGACAGGCTCTGCCCGTGCGCGGGAGCGAGACGCTCCCGCGACCGCGGGCGAGACGCCCGCGCCACGATTTTACTTTTCCAACGCCGAAACTAAAAGGGACGCTTTGCGCGCCAGCATGAGGGCGCGCTGCAGGTCGGCTTCAATTAGAGCCTGAGTAGATTGGGCAATGAAGGCCTTGGCGTCTTCGAGGGTCTTGCGATCCCCGGCAGAGAGATCGGCTGCGCCGAGTTTGGCGATTCGCTTCTGCACGTCATCCTGCAAGCCCTGGATTTCACGACGCTGCGTCGCTTGCTCCGATGAACTCTCTCGCGGCGCGAGCGAGGGCACCTGGGGCGAGGATTCCTCGTCCGTTTCCGGTGTGCTTTCAGGGGCGGGGGCCGTTTGTCCCCGGCGCTGCGGGCGGCGGGGCTGTGGCGCCGCCTCCTTGGGGGCTAGAGTCTCCGGAAGCGGAGTAAGCACCACCGGTTCCGGCGGCGGCGGCTCTTCAATCACCATCACCGGCGGATTTTCGGGGCTTGGAGCTTGCATTGCCGCGTGCGGCGGCGACGGGACGTACACGATCCGCGGGGGGGCCTGCCGCTTCGGGCAGCCTCCGATCAAGAGCGCCAGACTGCACCACCAGAGTGGGATGGCCTTCGGTTTCATGCTGTCAGAGATTTTATCATTTTCTCGCTTCCCGACCTATGGCATTTGAGCTTCATCTTCCGTCTCGGCCAAGGAGCGGAGAGTAGCGAGGGAAGGAGAACGCGCTGCAATAAAGTACAGACTGAAGTCTTGAAGAATGACCTGGCCCGGCATTCCGACTGCGCTCAAAAGCGCAATCAACAGCCCAGCCAGCAAAAGCAACGCGAGGATGGCCAGGCCGATGGTCGGCAGACTCCACACCCAAGTCAAACCAACCAGGTGCAGCGCCAGGACGATGACCGCTGCCACAATGATCGAGCCGGAAAACAGACCTACGAGCAAGGGGACAAGGAAGAGCAGAACGCCAACACTGACGCCAACCGAAAGCAGAAACCGCAGCAGGATATAAACCGCGAACGAGGCCGGGTCAGCGCGCATCTTTTGCCACAGCAACTTCCATGCCGACGGCAGCGGCAATCGGTCCGCGTACATTAAGGGAACCACCAAATCGTCAGTGAGCATTATCAGGAGGGCCACAGCCAGGCCGACGAGAACGATCAAGGAGAGGATCAAAGCCAGCGATGCCGTGGCGAAAAGCCTGCCGGGGCCGGATGCGGAAGCCGCTTGGAGACCAGGAAGAGCGAGGATGACCATCAGAGCGAAAGCAGCAACGAGCCCCACCAGTGTTGACGCCAGCCAGCGGAAATACGACTCTCCGAGGGGGCGAAGGGCGGTCCAGGCCCGGCCTAGAGACACTTCCCGCTTGACCAGTGAATCCACCAGGATGAATCGAAAAAGCGACCGCAGATACAATACACTGATCCCCAGCGCAAGAGCCCCCACGACGACCAGAAGTATAAGTGAAGGGTGCTGCTCGACGAATTGACGCGTACGGCTCAGCAGGCTGGGCAGTCGCAGATCGCCAGGCAGAGCGCCCAGGCTCCACTGGAATGCCGCCGTGGGAGTTCCGCCTCCCAAAAAAAGGCAAAGCAGGCCCAGCTTGGCCCACCTCCAAACATCAAATGGGCGGAACAAAAGCCGAAGAGAATCTTCGAGGGCAAACAGGATCGCGCCCGCGGCGGAAATCGGCGCAGGGGGGCTGTGGCCCAATGATGGGGCATTCGAGAGGGGCGTTGGCGGTGAGGGTTGCGCGTCCATTCCGGGCCCTGGTCACGACACGGGAACGAAGAGCCGAAACGTCGTGCCCTGGTGTAGTACGCTCGTGAACTCGATGAAGCCGTTATGGAGTTGAAGAATTCTGAACGCCATAGCAAGTCCGATGCCCGTGCCGCCGGGCTTAGTGGTAAAGAAGAGTGAGAAGATTTTCTTACGGGCATCCTGCGGAATACCCTCGCCCTCATCGGAGACTTCGAGGTTAAGATAGCGACCGTCGACTTGCGGTTTGACCTTGAGTTCTCCTCCGGAGGGCATAGCTTGGCAGCCGTTTAAAACCAGGTTCAGGAGCGCTTGTTTCATAAGGTCCCGGTCGATGCTGACCGTAGGAAGTGCTCCCGGGCGCTCAAAGACCAGTCGGACGTTGTTTTTCTTGGCCAGAGGCTCGGCCAGCAGAAAGACCTCGCGCACCAGTTGTTCCACATCCGCGGGGGCGGGGTGGAGCTCGACAGGGCGGGTGAAATCGAGGAAGGTCTTGACCACTCGATCGAGCCGCTGGATCTCGTTCGAGAGTATTGCCAGGTGCGGGCCCACTTTATCACCCTGATCGGCCAGCTTGGATTTCAGGAGTTCGAGCTGGAGGACCATGGCATTGAGCGGATTCTTCACCTCGTGCGCGACTCCGGAAGTGAGCCTGCCGAGGGCCGCCAGCTTCGTCGTGACGTCAATCTGGTCCTCGAGCTGGGTGCGCGAGCTGGCGTCCCGCAAGGTAACCAGGCATCCCATCGGTTCGCCCTGTTCGACGATGAAGCGAACGTTCACCGCCAGGCGCTCCGGCGGCTCGCCTCCCAGATCTAAAGTTCGCCAGGGCGTCGACTGGCGTGAAGCGAAGGCCTGCCGCAAGAGCTCATGAAGGGGATTCTCGGCGGTGAACACCTCCTGCGCCTGGCGATGAAGGATGGTCTCTGCCCGGCAACCGAGCAGACGCGCCCCGGCGGGAGTGGCCAGGACCAGGCGATCCTGCTGCCCGAAAAGCAGCAGGCCGTCGCTCAGCTTGGAAAAGAGCTGATCGAGGTTCTCCTTCAATTCGACAAAAGCCGCCTTCTCGCCGCGCATCTGTTCGCCCAGGAGGTTCAGTTTTGAGGAGAGCACGCCCCACTCGTCGCTGCGCTTAAGGCGCACCGATTCGGAATACTGGCCGCGCGCCAGCAGGTCGACGCTTCTGGAAATGGTTTCCAGAGGACGCAAAAGTATATAGGAGAGCAGAACGGACGAAAGCGTGGTCAGAATGATGACGGCAATCGAGAGGTTGCGGGCGGCGCGCAACTCCGGCGTGATCTCGTTCCTGACGAAGAGCGTCCCGACTCCGACCCGCACGTCGCAGAACGGCTGATTCGCAATTTCCAGGTGCAACACGACTTCATACACTGTGGAGGGGCCATAAATGACGCGGAGCTGCTTCAGCAATCCGGCGCGAAGCAGGTCGTCGAAGCGCGGAGCCTGGGCCAGCACCTGGCCGATCTCAGTGGGATCGTTGTGCACCAGGGCCCGCCGCTGGGTATCCGTAACGGCGGCGTAATAAACGGAAGGCGAATAGCCGACGGCAGATTCCAGCAGCGAGCTCAATCCCGCTTTCTTCGCGAACGGACCCTGCATCACGCTGCGCAGAGCCTGAAAATCGAACGGGTTCGAGCCCCGCGGCATGCGCGTCTGCGACAAGACCGTGCTGGCCTGATGATAGATCTCGCTGGCCACATATTCGCCCCGGCTTTCCACCTCCGCGAGAGCCTGCCGCGTCAGATGTGAGAGGTAAAGCGTCGAGATGCCCAGCACCATGAAGAGGACCAGCAGGGTGTTGAGGGCGGTAAGCTTAAGCTTCAGACTGAGCCCCATATTCCTTCAGCTTGTTATGGAGAGTTTTCAGGCTGATGCCGAGCAGCTCGGCAGCCCGCGTCTTGTTGTTCTGCGTGGAGTCAAGGGTTTCGAAAACAAGGCGGCGCTCGGCCTCGGCAACCGTCATTCCGGGACGGAGCCGGAGTTGGTCTCCGGTTTCGGCAAGCCCGGCCCGGCCGAAGCCGCGGGGCAGTTCGTGGGCGGACAGGCTATCTCCGGTACAAATCACCAGCATGCGTTCCAGAACGTTGCGCAACTCGCGCACGTTTCCGGGCCAGTTGTAGCGGTGGAAAGCCTGAAGTACTTCGCTGTCCACGCCCTTCACTGCGCGGTCGTGCTTTTGGTTCAGGCCATCAAGCAAGGCTGTCGTCAGGTCCTCCAGGTCCTCCAGGTGGGCGCGCAGGGGGGGCAGAACGATATTGACCACGTTGAGGCGGAAGTAAAGGTCGCTCCGCAACTGACCCTTGGCGACCGCTTCCTCCGGCACTTTATTGGTAGCTGCAAGCACCCTCACATCGACGGAGATTTCCGACTTGCTCCCCAAGCGGCGCACCTTGGAGTCTTCCAGGACCCGCAGCAGTTTGGCCTGGGTGCCGGAAGGCATTTCACCGATCTCATCCAGGAGCAGGGTTCCGCCGTCCGCCAATTCAAAGCAACCCACCCGGCGCTCGAGGGCCCCGGTGAAGGCTCCCTTTTCGTGGCCGAAAACTTCGCTTTCCATCAGCGTCTCTGGGATGGCGGCGCAATTCACGGCCACGAAAGGCTGGGCCCGGCGGGGGCTCAAGTCGTGGATGGTTCGGGCCACCAGTTCCTTTCCGGTGCCGCTCTCGCCGGTGATCAACACCGAAGCGCGCGAGGGCGCCACCTGGGAGATCAGTGTCGTCACTTCCTGAATCTTCTTGGATCGCCCCACGATATTGCCCAGGAAGCCCAGGTCGCGCAGCCTGCGGTGCGCGGCCTCGAGCTGCCGCTCGCTCTCCTGCCGTTCCAGACAATTACGCAGCTCCACTTCCAGCCGCTTGGTGTCCACCGGCTTTTCGAGAAAATTGAAGGCCCCCAGCTTCGTAGCCTCTACCGCTTCCTCGATGGTTCCTTGGCCCGTCAACATGATGAACTTCAAACCCGGGTGGACTTCATGGACCTGCCTTAATACCTCCATGCCCGTCACGCGCGGCATGCGAAGATCTGAAATCACCACCGCAGGGTTGAACGAAGAGATCTTCTCGAGGGCTTCTGAGCCATCTTCGGCGGTCGCGGTTTCGTAGCCCCACAGAGAGAGCAGATCGGCGAGCCCTTGGCGTTCGTGGGCGTCGTCTTCGACGATCAAGATCTTGGCATTCTTGGCCACAGTATCAGGGTTTCCCTTCATCACTATAATACACCGTATTCCTCCTCACCCATTTTGGCAATACCCAGGCATCTGGTCATGTGAAGGGCCGCCCCTGCGTACGTTCTCCCTTTTGACTAATTGGCTTCCCGTGAGTATATTAGCGCGTTGCCCTCGAAGTTAGAGGAACCGATGGGAATTCCGAGGATTGAAGTGCGCGGTGGCTTCGCTGAATACCGGGGCGACTACGCGGGGATGTGCGGCGGTTCGGCGCGCATGCAGAAGGTTTACCACGCCGTCGCCAAGGTCGCCCGGACTCGGGATCCCGTCCTGATCCTCGGAGAAAGCGGCACCGGAAAAGAACTGGTGGCGCGCGCCATTCATGCCCAAGGCCCCCGGCCGGAACGGCCTTTTGTGCCGATCGACTGCGGCGCGCTGACGCCCACCCTTATTGAGAGCGAAATGTTCGGCCATGTGCGCGGAGCATTTACCGGCGCGACTCAGGGCCGGCAAGGTCTGCTCGCTGCGGCGGGCGACGGGACGGTGTTTTTGGACGAGATCGTGGAGCTCCCTGTGGAGCTTCAGCCGAAACTCCTGCGTGTCCTCCAAGAGCATGAAATCAAGCCCCTGGGCAGTAATCAGCGGATCCCCGTGAAGGCCCGAATCATCGCCGCCACCAACCAGGACCTCGCGGTTGCCATCAAAAGCGGAACCTTGCGGAAAGAACTCTACTTCCGGCTTAACGTGGTTTCCATCAAGTTGCCGCCGCTGCGCGAGCGGCGGGAGGATATCGCCGGTTTGGTTCGGTTCTTTCTTGCCAAACACCGAGCGAGCGAGGCCGGCATCACCGACGTATCCGAAGAGGTCATGGCGCGCTTGGTGAACTACGATTGGCCGGGGAACGTTCGGGAACTGGAGAATTGCATCCAACGCGCCCTGGCGCTGGGAAGCGCCCCACAAATCCGAGTGGGTGATCTGCCCTCGAGCCTGCTCTATTTCGTGGGGCAGCAGGCGCACGACCCTGTGGCAGTGGCTACGCTTCGCGAACTCGAGCAGCGCCAGATCCTTCAGGCCCTCGAGGCAACTCAAGGCGACCGGCAGCGCGCCGCGAAACTACTGGGCATTGGGAAGACAACGATCTACAGGAAGATTAAAGAATACGGATTAGAGGATGCGGTGGATTCAACGTCTGCCGGCTGAAGCCCTGTGGCCGGCCATCCGGGCGTCGTTGCCAGGCATCTCTGGTTGACCACTATCATGGCCACGCTAGCCTTGGATGCTACTTACACGGTGGACCCCGAACCCTCGGGCATCGCCGTATATTCGCGCAAGCTGATCGAAGCCCTCGCCGGACTCGAGACCCCTCACCGGTTTTTACTCTGTTATCGCCTGTCACGGTTCGGCCGGCGTCGGGAATTCCTGCATCCTGCGACCCGGGCCGGTTCTGCGAAAGCGCAATTCTCGGTAAGGTTTTATCAAGAGCCGTTAACTTTCTGGCTGCCCTGGCAAGCAGACCTGTTTCATAGTTTGGCACAGCGCCCTCCCGCGTTTCGATTTAAGCGGGAGATTGTCACCGTCTTCGACATCTTCCCCATCACCGGCCATGACTATTCCACTGCCGAGTTTCGACGCAAATTCTCAGCTTTGCTCCGTGAAGCCGTTGCTCGCGCCGCTTTCGTAATCACCGCGTCACGTTACACGGCCGGGCAATTGCTCGCACACACCTCGCTTCCACAGAACAAGCTGCGAGTTATCCCCTTGGGCGTCGATCTTCCTTCGTCGAGCTTATCCGCTAACGAACGGATGCGGGCCCGGGCCAGGTTCGTGGGGGAAGGAAAGCAGCTTATTCTGAGCGTTGGCGTTATCCAGACACGCAAAAACACGCTGAATGCCCTGCGGGCTCTCGAAACTTTGCCGGAGCAGTATCGGCTGATCCTGGCGGGTGGGGACGGTCACGGCAGCGAGATCGTGCATGATTACATACACCGCCAGGGGCTTGGCTCCCGCGTGCAAGTGCGCGGCTATGTGACCCCGGAGGACCTGCGGGTTCTCTATCAGTCCGCCAGCGTGATGCTTTTCCCTTCTTTGGAAGAAGGCTTTGGTCTGCCGGTTTTGGAAGCCATGGCGAACGGCTTGCCTGTCGTGGCCTCCCAAGCGGCGTCGCTTCCCGAAGTGGGGGGAGATGCGGCCCTTTATGTTGATCCCCACGATCCGCGCGACATTGCGGAAAAAGTCCGCCACGCCGCCGAGGATGCCGAGTTAAGAGAGAAGATGATTCAGCGGGGACTCGCACGGGCTCAGGAATTCTCTTGGCAGCGAGTGGCAGAGGCGACGCTTCAGGTCTACAACGAGGTGCTTGCGAAATAGGATTGACGCTTCTCGATCGTGGATTGTGGGCTGCTGAATGCGGATTCTCGATGATAACCGCCCGTGCCGTCACCCCCGCGCAAGCGGGGGTCCATGTTAGACCGAGTATGATGGATTCCCGCTTTCGCGGGAATGACGCCAACCGGCAGCTTATTCGTTAATCAACAATCACAAATCGCAAATCACCAATCACCAATCGCCAACGATCATGATCCGGTGCTGCTGTAATTTGCAACTCCCCTGTTCCAAACTAAGACGGCCAGCAGGAAGAACCCTGTCGCTACAACCGGTACAAGATAAAAATAAAGCGTGAACACCCGCCGCCCGAGGAAATGCGTTGTCGGATAGAAAGAGGCAAAGGCAAAGGGGATGATCCAGCTCAGCAGGAATTGCACGTAGACGTTGTAGATGGTCAGCGGATAGCGCCCGAAGGTGAGCATGTTGAAAACCGGCGGCACGATGCCCACCCGGTCCTCGAACCAGAACGATACCGCCGTGAGAATGAGAAATACAGCCAGATAAATCACCGCCCCGCAGAGCACCATCAACACAAACCAGAATGAGTCCACCGCGTGCCACGGCAGGTGTAATCGCCGGACGCAGATGCCGACCACCACAGCTCCCGTCACCACTTCCTGCAACGATTCCAACCGGAACTTTTCGAAGACCACTTGAAAGAGCGTCGACGCGGGGCGCAGCAGGAGCCGGTCGAACTTGCCCTGAATAATGTAAATGTCCCCGAACTCGTAAAGATTCCAACTGATGACGTTGAATATACCGAGCGGGATCAGCGAAAAACCGTAAAGAAAGAGAATCTCGTAGAACGACCAATCCTGAAGCTTGGGAATCTTGGAAAAAAGCACCAGCACAAACCCGAACCCCAGAACCGTCGCCGTCATCGAGGAAAAGATCGCAATGAAGAAATCCGCCTTGTAGGCCAAGCGAACCTTGGCGTACTGGGCGAAGTACAGAGCGAAGAGTCTGAGATGCCGGTTCATCTTGATAACGGGGGCTAGGGTCTAGGGACTAGGGGCTGGGGCAAGAACATGGCCAACCCGAGTTCCCAACCCCAGCCCCCAGCCCCTAGCCCCCTTGGATGGTGATCTTTCTACTCGACCATCGCCACATTGCATGCCCGATAGCGAAGAGCACGACGACCCAAAACAGTTGCAGCGCCAGCGCCCCGGCGATTGACTTGCCATCGATGTTTCCCAGGTACAGCAGCACCGGGATATAGCTGATGTACTCGAAGGGGAGGAATTTGAAAACCTTCTGAAAGACTTCCGGGAAATAGGAAATCGGCAGAAGCAGGCCGGAGAACAGTTCGAGCAGAAAGTACTTGGCGCGCAGCAAGCCAAGAATCGATTTCAGCCGGACCGCGAGTGTCCCGACTGCGAAATTGATGGCAGCCACGAGGAAGAAGCTGAAGAGCACGCTGACCAGGAAAGCAAGAAAGTGGTGCAGGCTGGCCGGGCGGCGCAACGGGTAAATCAGCATGAGCACCAAGGCCGAGGGCAAGCTCAGCATCCCGGCGCGAAACAGGCACTCGCCGAATGCCTGGGCAACGTACATGAACTGAATGTTGACGGGCTTGATAAGGTCCATGGCCAGTTTGCCTTCGATGACCTGATTAGCTATGTCCTGGTCGACGTTGTTGAAGTAGAAAGAGCGGATAATCCAGCCCACGGCGATGTAGGTGAGGATGTGGCTGAAGTCGAATCCTCCGATCTGCGAGCTGTGAGCGTAAATGGCTTTCCAGATGAAATAATAGACCGTGACGTAGAGGAAGTAAGTCACGATCCCGGTGTAGTAACGCAGGCGGTAGGCGAGAGTGTTGACGAACCCAACGCGGATGAATTCCGCGTATACACGCCCGCGCTGACCGAAATTAATTCCCCTCCTCGGGCGAGGAGGGGTTAGGGGCGGTGCGTGTGGTGACGAGTGCGTTTGCCAACCAGCCCCGAACCCGCTCCTTAACGAAGGAGGGGAGACTTCTGCGTCGCTCATTCCACTTCTCCGCTCAAGTAGATCCGCTTGACGATGTCCTCGATCGGTTCTTCCTCGACGAAGATATCTCTCACTTCGAGTTGGTTGACAAGGTCGCGAATCACTTCGGCGGTGGAATGTTCGTCGCGGTCGAAGCGCATCAGGTAGGTTAGCTCGTCAACACGCTCGCAGGCGATGCCGTTCTTGGTAATCTGCGCCAAGTGCGCAATCTGGGAACGGTCTTTCAAAAAGAACTTCACCTGGTTGTATTTGGCCAGGCGCTTCTTCATGGATTCGAGATCGCCGTCGAAGAGAATGCGGCCCTTATCGATGATGATGATGCGCTTCGAGAGTTCCTCGATGTCGGAAAGGTCATGGGTAGTCAGCAAGACCGTTGTGCCCTGGGTGCGATTGATCTCTTTCAGGAATTCGCGAATGCGGTCCTTGGCCACCACGTCCAAGCCAATCGTCGGCTCGTCGAGAAAAAGCAGGGGCGGGTTGTGAAGCAGCGACGCCGCCAGGTCACAGCGCATCCTTTCACCCAAACTTAGCTTTCGCACCGGCGTATGAAGATAGTCTTTGAGATTGAGGATTTCGCAGAAGAAATCCAGCCGGCGCCGGTACTGCTGTTCGGGCACTTCGTAAAGTTCTTTGAGGAGCTTGAAGGATTCGATGGCCGCGATGTCCCACCAAAGCTGCGTGCGCTGGCCGAAAACAACCCCGATGTGCTGGGTATAGTGCCGCCGGTCGCGGTAGGGCACGTAGCCGTTCGCAATCACCCGCCCGCCGCCCGGAACCAGAATGCCCGTCAGCACCTTGATCGTGGTGGATTTGCCCGCGCCGTTCGCACCGATGTACCCGACCATCTCCCCGGCGTTGATGGAGAAACTGACGTGATCGACGGCGCGCACGGTCAGGTACTCGCGCACAAACAGGTTTTGAATTGCTCCCTTCACGCCTTCGCGACGGCGGAAGGTGCGGAATTCCTTGGTAAGATCTTCGACTTCAATGATGGGCGGCATGGCTGGAAGCTACGACACATTCAGTGTTAGGGCTAGGCTCCGGCTCACCGTGGCGGAGCCGCTAGTGAACGTGCCGGTCACCTTCAGGTTGTATGTACCCGTGGGGGTCCCATGGTTGCTGCCGGAAACCGGGCCGCCTCGACCGCAACTCACAAGCGCCAGAGCCAGCAACAGTCCTAACGCGAGAGGCAAAACTCGCCACCTGGCCCGCAGGCGTCTCGAGGCCGTCACCGTCCAGGCTAAGCAAATCAGAAGCATGGCCAGCGCCAGCAAGACTCTGGGGCCCGGCGAGCGGGGCGGAGGAATCGTGCGGGGTGAAGTGACGGACGGAGCGGTGGACGAAACGATGAGCGTAAACGGCGTGCCGGGCATCACGGTGGGCTGCGAAAACGTGCAACTGGAGGCGACAGGAGATCCCCCGCAGGCAAGAGCAACGGATCCGTCGAATCCCGACTCTGGGTTCACGACCAACGCATACGTCGCGGTCTGGCCCGGCGAAATGGTTGCCGACGACGAAGAGTTTTGGGAAGTGGCGAGCGCAAAGTCCTGTCCCGTCCCGCTCAGTGTCACTGTTTGGGGGCTGCCTGCGGCGTTGTCCGTAAGCGTTAGCGTGCCGGTGCGACTGCCTGTGGTCGTGGGCGTGAAAGTAACGCTGATCGTGCAACTCGAGCCCGCCGCCACCGAGCCGCCGCAGGTGTTGGTCTGGGCGAAGTCACCCGAGGCGTTGATGAGGAGCGGGGTGAGGGCGCCGTTGGCGCTATTGGTCAGGGTGATGGTCTGCGGGGAACTCGTAGTTGACACTGTTTGTGCAGGGAAGCTCAAGGCAGTCGCCGAGAGGCTGACGCCCGGCGCCACCCCCGTTCCGTTGAGCGCAACAGTTTGGGGGCTGTTGCCGGCAAAATCCGTAATCGTCAGAGTGCCGGTCTGGGGCCCGGCCGCCGTAGGCAGAAAGCTGACGTTGATCGTGCAACTGGCTAGGGCCGCGACGGTCGGCAAGCAATTGTTGTTTTGTTTGAAGCCGCTTGTGACCGCTACGCTGTCCACGGTCAGCTGTACCGAACCTATGTTCAGGAGCGTCACGGGTTGCGGAGTGCTCTCGGTACCCACGTTCTGGCCGCTGAAGGTCAAGCCGGCGGGGCTGACATTAACCGCGGAGACGATTCCAACGCCGCTCAAGGCCACAGAGAGAGGGCTGCCCGCGCCAATGTAGGTGATCGTCAGATCGCCGGTCCTGGTGTTGGTTGCGGTAGGCACGAAGATGACATTGATCGTGCAATTCGCGCCGGCCGGCATCGTGCCGCCGGTGTAAGGGCAGGAGGTGGCCGTGGTGGTGAGGGAAAAGTCGCCGCTGGCGGTAATGCTGGTGATGTTGACCGCGGAATTGTTGATGGAACTCAGCGTCACGATCCGCTGCTGGCTCATCGTGTTGCCCGGCACGGTCCCGAAGCTGAGGCTGGTTGGGAAGAGCGCCACCGCCGGAGGTGGCGAAACCTCGCCCACAAAGGCGCCCCCGGGGGCCGCCTGCAGCGGACTGACGGTGGGAAAGTCCGGCGAGGTTGTCTTTCCCGCGATGTAAGCATTGTCGGAGGCGTCGACGGCAATGCCATTCGCCTGGTCATCTCCCGTGCCGCCCAGGTAGGTGGAGTAGCCTAGTGCAGTACCAGCCGAGTTCAGGCAGGCGACAAAGGCCGTGAATTTATCCTGGGAATTGTTGCTGCTCTGTAAGGCGTCGACGGAAGGGAAGTCAGCAGAACCGGTGAGTCCGGCCACGAAGGCGACACCCACGGGGTCGACGGCGATGCCATAGGCGGTGTCACCTCCGGAGGAGGGGGTGGCGTTCGTTGCATGACCGCTGCCGCCCAGATAGGTTGAATAGACGAGGGCTGAGCCGGCGGGGTTTAGCTTGGTGACAAAGGCGTTGGAGCCGGCGTATTTGGCGGCAATGCCGGGCTGGAGCGGGATGAAGGTGGGAAAGTCGCTCGACCACGTCGCGCCGGCCAGATAGGCATCGCCCGCCGAGTCGACGGCAATCGCCTCTCCGGAGTCCATCGTGCTGCCGCCTAAGTAAGTGGAGTAGACCAGGGCCGAGCCGGCGGAATTCAGCTCAGCTACGAAAGCAGTCCCGTAAGTGGCGGCCTTGTTGCTCGCCTGGAACGCGCTTACCGTGGGAAAGTCATTCGAGAGTGTGAACCCTGTTACGTAGGCGTTGCCGGAAGAATCCACCGCAATGCCATTGCCTTGGTCCTGGGCGGTCCCGCCCAAGTAAGTGGAGTAGACGAGGGTTGCACCCCCCGCGCTGAACTTGGAGAGGAACGCGTCCTCACCGCTTCCATAGCTCTGGATCGGGGCGACGGTGGGAAAGTCAGTTGACCAGGTTCCCCCTGTCACGTAGGCAGCGCCGGAGGAGTCGACGGCGATGCCCAATCCCTCATCGCTCAAACTAGTTCCTGACTCAACCGTGCCGCTTCCCCCCAGGTAAGTGGAATAGACGAGGCTTGATCCGGCCGCGTTCAGTTCGGCGACAAACCCGTCGCAGACGCCCTTCAACCCGGCTTGAACTGGCGTGACGGTGGGGAAGTCGCTCGAGCAGGTCGAGCCGGTCACGTAGGCATCGCCGGAAGGATCGACGGCGATGGCGCTCGCCTGCTCACTCACGCTCCCGCCCAGATAGGTGGAGTAGACGAGGGCCGAACCACTGGAATTCAGCTTGGAAACGAAGGCGGTGCCACTCTTGGATTTGTTACTCGACTGCAATGGGTTGGCGACGGGGAACCCCGTTGAGACTGTTGTTCCGGCCAGGTAGGCGTTGCCGGAGGAATCCACGGCGACCCCTTTGGCTTGATCGCCGGCACCGCCCAGGTACGTGGAGTAAGTGAGAGAAGGGTCGATCACCAGGGGGCGGGTGTGATCGTAGGGGCCGAGCGCAAAGCGGACGTGTCTTAGGGCGTCGAGAGTGAAGCGCCCTTGAACAAGTGACGAGTGACGAGTGACAAGTGACGAGCCTGACTCAGACTGGTAGACATGCGGTTTGTTGAAGCGAATCTCACCGCCCTCGGTTGAGATCACCAGGCTGCCCTCGGGGTTTATTCGTAGGGGTGACGCTTGTGGTCGCCCTCGGGCGGGCACAAGGCCCGCCCCTACGTCGAGTGTGATGGCGTTCGGATCGGCGCCGGGAGCGACGACGAAATCATATTCGAGCCGCCCTTCCTGATCACCGTGATAAATCAGGTCGATGCCGGGATAAACGTTCCGATAGCGAACTTGGGCGAAAGTCGGCAGATTGCTGCGCCACTTGGCGGGGTCATTGCCCAGGAAATAGTTGACCTTGCCGGGCAGTTCGTGGGCGCCCAGCACGGCGGCGTTTGGATTTGCCTGGACGAGTTTCAGCCGCACGACGTCAGTGGTCCGTGGTCCGTTGTCCGTTGCAGGGCCGCCGCGTACCGTGGAATCCGCAGCGCGCCCGGCTTCGAACTTCCCGGTTCTGGCCACTGACAACTGACGACGGACCACGGACGCCTTGTGCAGTTCCAAGACCGCCTCATCGCTGGTCAGGAATAAACCGTAGCCCTGCCCGTGCGAGAGGAACTTCACCTTATCGATGGCTTGACCTTGATTGGCCTCAAAGCTTAACGGCAATTTGGAGAGTTTTCCGGCGGGTGGCGCGACGGCGTGCGCCGGCTGTCTTAGGCGTACAACTTCTTCATTTCCTAAAGAATACCCTTCCCATCGGACGCGTGCACCGGCGACTTTTGGCTTGGGGTGAATCCGTGTCGGCCCAGACAGGGCTTGCCAACCTGCGGTGAGTAAGAGCATGAGAATGCATAATTGCCAGCGAGCTGTTCGATGCTTCATAGGGGACTCATGAACTGGTGATTAACCTGACTTGAATACCACGGAATCGGAAAGGCGGTCAAGCCGTGGAGGGCGTGGTGCGGGCATCTTGCCCGCTGCCGCCGGAGCGTCCCGGTCCTGGCTGCGGGCAAGATGCCCGTACCACGGCTCGTGTCTAGCCAACAATGTGTCGTTTCCAGACCTTGCCCGCCGCCTGAAATGTCTAGCTTCGTTTTCGCAAAATGGGGTGTTATTTGCTCCTTTTGGGGTCCAAAGTGTGTTGCTTTGCGCGCAAAAAGCGCAGAATTTGCAGCACTCAAAAAAGTGATGTCCTTTGTTTTCAAATACTTCTTCGCTTCGTTCCCACTATTTTTCATTATTCGCAATGTCCCCAGTCATCCTCGTGCCGGCGCCACTCCGCTCCCGATTGGGCGCTGGCGGGTGCCGGCGCCCGCCTGCGACAAGGTGTCTGTGAAATGACCACAATCATAGGCTATCACGGCTCCGGGCATTTGTCAAGCAGAAAATTGCACAGTCTCTTAGAACTTAGCTTGAGGCACGGGGTTGCCCCGCGGGCAAGATGCCCACACCACAGGTCGCCTTTTCCTGTTGATTCGCCCTCCAAGATGAGCCAGACTAGCGGACTCACGGTCAGTCGAAATCCGGCGGATTGGAGTGTATCTCCTATGACTCAGCATGGCTTTCAGGTTCTGCTTCTGGCTTTCGTTCTGGGCGTTGTCCAGTCGGGGGCCCAACAGTCGAAAGTGCCTCGGCTGGATTTCAGCGACCAGCGGCTCGATAACGGGCTGCGTGTGCTCATCGCGCCAGACCATAGCGCGCCGGTCTTTGCAATTGCGATCACCTACAACGTCGGCTCGCGCAACGAACACCCGGGGCGGACCGGTTTCGCGCACCTTTTCGAGCACATGATGTTCCAGGGCTCAGAAAACGTGGGCAAAGGCGAGCATTTCATTCTGATCCTGAACAATGGCGGCGGGATGAACGGCACGACCAACGAAGACCGCACGAACTACTTTGAGGAGCTGCCCAAGAACCAGTTGGACCTGGCGCTGTTTCTGGAGGCGGACCGCATGCGTTCCCTGGCCGTGAATCAGGCCAACGTGGACAACCAAAGAAACGCGGTTCAGGAGGAGCGCCGGATCGGCGTCGATAACCAGCCTTATGGCAAGTCGGACCTCGAGATCGAGAACCTTGCCTACGATAATTTCGCCTACAAGCACTCCACGATCGGCTCGATGGCCGACCTCGACGCCGCCAGCGTGGACGACGTGAAGGACTTCTTCCGGATTTACTACGCTCCCAACAACGCCGTTCTGGCGCTGGTCGGAGACCTGGAGCCGCACGAGGCATTGGAGAAAGTGAAGAAGTATTTTGGCAATATCCCTTCGCAACCCGCGCCCCCTAAGGTTGACCTCGCGGAACCGGAGCATTATGGCGAGCGGCGAGAGGTCATCTATGACCCGCTGGCGCGGCTTCCCCAGCTCCAGATCGCTTATCACATTCCGCGCGGCGACACGCCCGAGAACTTCCAGGTCCAAGTCCTGGCGAATATTTTGGGCGGGGGAGGATTTGGCGGCGGGTTCGGTGGAGGGGGGGGTGGGGGCGGGCAGAGCTCGCGGTTCTATCAGCACCTGGTGAAGGAAAAGCAGTTGGCGGTTTCCATCCAGGCCCGGCCGGAGGCGCGGATCGGCCCCAGCCTGCTCGAGATCGTCGCCACGCCGCGGCCGGGCGTCAAGCCGGACGCACTCGAGAAGGCCATTTACGAGGAGATCGAATCCGTGCAGAAGGATGGCGTGACCGCACAGGAGATCGACAAGGCGCGACATCAGTACCTGCGAAGCCAGATCCAAGGCCGCCAGTCGTCGATGCAGACGGCCATCCGGTTGGGGCAGTCCGCTGTCTTTTTCAATGATCCCGATTTGATTAATACGAGTTTCGATAAGTTCAACGCTGTTACTGAGGAGCAGGTCAAGCAGGCGGCACAAAAATACCTGGTGCCGTCGGAGCGGGCGGTGGTGACGACACTGCCGGAAAAGGCGCAGGCGAGGCCGGCGGTGGGGCAGTAAGGTGACTGTAGGGGCGGCCCTTTTGGCCGCCCTGGGGCAACCACAAGGGTTGCCCCTACAACACTGCCTCCGAAACGGTTGTCACCCCCGCGAAAGCGGGGGTCCATCTTGGCCTGCTGGACGATGGATTCCCGCTTTCGCGGGAATGACGAGTGGAATGTGGTTTTGTTGCGAGGAGGAATTGGATGAAACGCTCATCATGGATTCTATTCGTGGCAATCTGCCTCGCGGCGCTGACCTCCGCCCGCGCGCAAGCGCCAGGCGGAGACAGGGGCACGGCCGCCTCAGAAGTGCAGCGCCTGAACCGCGCACCCGTGAACAAGGAAGTCCTGCGCGTCAAGCTGCCGAAGCCGCGTCAGATAAAGCTGGCCAACGGGTTGACCGTCCTGGTGCTCGAGCAACACAAACTGCCGACGGTGGCGTTCACGCTGTGGGTGGAAACCGGAGCCTTGGCTGACCCCAAGGACCTGCCGGGCCTGGCCAAAGCCACGGCGGAGATGCTGCGCGAGGGTACTGCTCACCGTTCAAGCGCTCAGCTTGCCTCAGATGTCGACGGCCTGGGGGCCAGTCTTGGGGCCTCGGCTGATTTCGGCGCCGACACCTCCACGATCAGCGCTTCCGGGCTTTCGGAAAGCGTGGATCGCCTCCTCGAATTGATGAGCGATGTTGTCCTGAATCCTACCTTCCCACCCGACGAATTCTCCATCTACCAGAAACGGCAACTGGCCCAGGTGGAGCAAATGCGTTCGCGCTCCGCCTTCCTGGCCCAGGAGCGGCTCCACCAGGTTCTCTACGGCGACTTTGCGGCGGCGGTGGTTACCGCCACGCCCCAATCGCTTAAAACCATGAGCCCGGCGCAGCTCAAGGATTTTCACGACCGGTACTACGTTCCTAATAATGCCCTCCTGGGAGTGGTCGGCGACGTCCAGTTCGATCAGGTTGTTTCACTCATTCAGAAACACTTCGGCGCCTGGAAAAGCCATCCCGTGGCTCCGCCGGACCTGGGGAAGATTTCGCCTCCAGCGGCTTCTAAAGTTACTCTGGTCGATCGCCCTGACTCTGTGCAGACCAACATCCTCGCCGGGGAGATTGCCCTGCGGCGCGCTGATCCGGACTTCATCCCTTTGACGGTCATGAACCGCGTAGTGGGCGGCGGCGCCAGCGCCCGGCTCTTCCTCAATCTGCGCGAAAAGCATGGATACACCTACGGCGCCTACAGTTCCTTTACTTCCGACATTTATCCGGGCGTCTGGCGCGCCAACACCGAAGTTCGCAACGCCGTGACCGACGGATCGCTGCATGAACTGATGGAGGAGTTCAAGCGGATTCGCACCGAACCGGTGCCCGAACCGGAACTCGACGAGGCTCGCCGGGCGATCGTCGCCAGTTTCGCCCTCTCTCTCGAGCAGCCGTCCACCCTGCTTAACTTCTGGATGACCGCCAATTATTATCGTCTGCCGCAGGACTACTGGGACCGCTACCCCGAACAGGTCGCGAAGGTGACTCCGGAAGTTGTGGAGCGCGTGGCGAAGAAATACGTGGACCTCGACCACTTGCAAATTGTCTGCGTGGGAGACGGCAAACAGATCAAAGACGTTTTGAAAAAGTACGGCCCTCTCGAGGTCTACGACGCGGACGGCAAGCGGGTGGAATAACAGCAGGGCTAGGGGCTAGGGACTAGGGAAATTGTAAATTGTAAATTATAAATTCGTCGGTCGGTGGGGAGCCCGTCCAGCGCATCTGCAGGTATTTCATACGGATTGCCGTTTTGCCAGTACCCCGGTCCCTAGCCCCCAGCCCCTAGCCCCTACTCCCCGAGAACTTTGATGAGCACCCGCTTGCGCCGCTGGCCGTCGAACTCGGCGTAATAAACCTGCTGCCAGGGGCCGAAGTCGAGCCTGCCGTTGGTGACCGGAACCACCACCTCGTGCCCGATCAGGAGGTTCTTCAGGTGGGCATCGCCGTTGCTCTCACCGGTGTGGTGGTGCCGGTAGTCGCGGCGGAAGGGCGCCAGCTTCTCCAGCCACTCCTCGATATCGGCGATCAGTCCGCTTTCCGCGTCGTTCACGTAGACGCCGGCGGTGATGTGCATGGCCGAAACAAGAATCAGGCCTTCCTTGATTTGTGACTTCTCCAGCGCCTTCTGAACTTCGTCCGTAATGTTAATGAACTCGCGTTGCTTTTTAGTGTTGAACCAAAGGTATTCGGTGTATGATTTCATGATTGATCCTTTGAGAATCCGCTGCTCCGCCGCCTGATGTCCGGAGGCGCTGCGAAGATTTGAAAAATCCAAAACAGCTCGCGCCAAGGCGCTAAGGCGCAAAGAAGCGCGAAACGAAAGCCTTTGCGACCTTACTCACTCTCCCCCAACGCTCCCTTGCGACGGCATCAGCAGGACCTCTTCCACCGTAGTTCGCGGCGGCTGGGTCAGCGCGCTGAAGACCGCCTCCGCCACATCCGACGGCTGGATCAAGTCGATCCGGCAGACGGGGAATCCAAATTGGTTAGTGAGGCGAGTATTCGTCGAGCCCGGCAGGATTCCGGTGACGCGTATCTTCAACGGCCGCAACTCCTCGCGCAGCACGCGCGTCAGGCCGAGCGCGCCGAATTTGGAAGCCGTATAGGCCGAGCAATTCGCATAGGCATGTATGCTGGACACGGAAAGGATGTTCACCAGGTGAGCCGAGCGGCTGCGGCGAAGCAGAGGCAACGCGGCATGAGTGCACAAAAAGAGGGCAGTCAGGTTCGTCTCGATATTACATCGCCACTCGTCGAGCGAGGTGGACGCAAAGGGTTTGAAGGTAAACACGCCGGCGTTGTTAATGAGCACATCAAGCCGGCCCATCCGGCGCGCCACGGCTTGAAACAAGCGCTCGACTTGCCGGGGCTGCGTCACATCCGCCCTGATCACCGTCGCGCCGCCGGCAATCTCCGCGCCGGCCTTGCGCAAGGCCGCTTCCTTCCGGGCCGCGAGAATCAGTTTGGCGCCCTCGCTTGCCAGGCGCTGGGCGATTGCCAGACCGATCCCACGGCTGCCACCGGTCACCAAGACCACTTTACCGTCAAGTTTAGACATAACCAAGGTGTGAATAGTGAATAGGGAATGACAAATTGTAAATTATAAATCAGTGCTGTCCCATTACAAGTCGAACAGGCTCAACTGGATACCTGGATCGACATCGGTAGATTGATCGTTGAAGTTGGAAAAGCCCTCTAAAATCGGGGTTTTTTCGAAAATCGTGACACTGA
>Ga0326728_10011894_pt1 | contig 19633 bp, 17 predicted proteins | sample MB3enrmetagenome_FD_207602 | JGI IMG/M metagenome (GOLD analysis project Ga0326728, IMG submission 207602) | Lab enriched peat soil microbial communities from McLean, Ithaca, NY, United States - MB31MN | ecosystem: Environmental > Terrestrial > Soil > Wetlands > Peat | place: USA: New York... | reverse complement strand
CATCCACAGTTGCTTCGCCAGAGATTACAGCCTTGCCATAAATCCTGGCGGCTCCGCGCACTGAGGCGCTGCCAAGCACCTTGGACTCAGGACCAATATATGCACTGTCCGCAACATAGGCCGTGCCGTCCACCCAGCCGCCTCTTTTCGGATTGTGCAGACGGTCATTAACCCACCATTGGCCATCCGCTCCTCGAAGATGCACGGTAGCGCCTAAGAGGAGCGCCAATAGCCAGATGTTCCAGCTCATCTTGACCCGGTCGTGTCTCGTGTTCATTCTGGCTGCTAGCATACCCCCAACGGTGCAGGCGTCAAGGAGCAATGGGTGTCCGAGGTGCTCTGTCTGGTCCCTAGTCAATCGCCATTGCTACACTCTACGGCCAGGTCACGCGATAGAAACGGCTCGGATAGTTGGTCCACTGGGGGTCGCTGAAATAGAGCGGGCTGCCGGTGAGAGTGTTGGTTTGAAGCGGCAGCCAGGTGGGACTGGCTAAACTAGTGGTTGCCTCTATCACGATGACCAGGTTTCTGCTCCCGATGATGTTCAATCCAAACTGATTGGTCCTGACGCCTAAACTGCCAGGCTGAACTTGGGGATTCCACAACACGGCTGGACGGTTTGCAAGAAGCGGTTCCCAGCCGGTGGTTCCTGGCAGGTAATAGAGGGTGCAATAGTTATCCCCGTCGAACACAAGCGAACCAAGGCTGGGGGCGTTACCCTGGAAATAGACGCTGGTCAGGCTTGTGCAGTTAAAGAACGCCGAGTCACCTATGCTGGTGACGCTATCGGGAATCGTGATCCCGCTCAAGGGGCAGCCCCAGAACGCCCAGCCCCCAATGCTGGTGACGCTATTGCCTATGGTGACGCTGGTCAGGCTGGTGCAGCCCTGGAACGCGTCGTCCGCGATATTGGTGACACTGTTGCCGATCGTCACGTTGGCCAGGCTGGTGCAGAAAAAGAACGCCTCCTCCCCGATACTGGTGACGCTGTCAGGGATCGTAACGCTGGTCAGGCTGCCACAGGATTCAAACGCCTCCTCCTCGATACTCGTGACGCTGTCAGGGATCGTAACGCTGGTCAGGCTGGCGCAGTTCCGGAACGCATCTTCCCCGATGCTGGCGACGCTGTTGGGAATGGTGACGCTGGTCAGGCCGATGCAGTAATCAAACGCCCTATCGCCGATGCTGGTGACGGGCAGGTTATAGATCTCGCTGGGAATGGTCACCGCGCCGCCTGGACCTGTGTATCCAGTGATGGTTATCGTGGCGTTTGGGTTGATCGTGTAACCCCAGATGCCGTAACTGTTCGTGTAAGATTGGGCCTCCACCGTCGCAGGCAATCCCAAACCAATCGTAAGAACGGCAAGGCGAACCCGGAGAAGTCGCATCGCTTTACGCATACATATACCCTTTCAGTTTTATCTTCGTGCCATCAACCGCCAGCTCAAACCAACACCAAGACGGCAATCCCAAACACATCAGAACCACAGGCTCGATAAAGCATACGCATATTCTGTGCCACTTCTGGCGGCTCCGCAAAACCCAGGAAATCAGCAATGCAAGTCGACCTCCACCTGGATAGATGCGTGATTCTCACGCATAATGCGTGAATTTCACGCATCAATGGTCGGAACCACCAGGGGATAAAGTCTTCGGCCACTGAGGATGGTCCTCAGTTGCCTTCTGCGGAGACTTCCCGCCATTGACCACCCTGAACTGCTCCGCGCCATCAAGACCTGTCGTGCTGCATCTGGCGAACACAGGAGGGGCAACCAGGTCAACGGTGCCGTAGCTGTATGCTTCATCATCGTGAGCGGCGGCGTTGGCAGCTCCATCCTGGCCCGCGCTGACCTCCGGTATCCTTTAAATGTCTTGATTCCTGTGTGTGTCGACCTCATACTCCTGCCATGAGAAAGCCGTATCAAATGGCGGTTGCTGTGCTTTCCCTTGCGGCCGCATTGGGTCTGTCGTTCCTTCTCTCTGCACCAAGGTCGTCGGTTGGCTTGGCTCTACTCAAGCCGTCGTCCAACAGGGCTGACGGGAATCTCACGACATTTGTAGTCACCAATGGAACGTCGAGGGAGATCGATTGCGGCATGGCTTATATGTCGATCAGAGTGAATGGAGAGTGGAAACCATGGCATGTCACCACCGTAGATGTCCAAGTCTGCAAGGCTAGGGGCACGAGGACCTTTCGTTTGCCGCCACCAGTTGAGGGCGAGGCGTGGAGAGTTAAAATCAGATACATTGCTGTCATTAATTGGTATGAGAGGCTGCTACATAGAATCGACCGAGCAGTGAAGAGACAACTGCTCACGGAGTTGGATACAAGGAGAATGCACGAAGCGGCGAGCACAGAGATCGCAAGGTGAAAGTGCGAAATGCTCAGCGACAATGCATCTGTGTATGAGGCCTGCCCCTTTGATAATCCCAACTGTATATAACGCAATCCCTCAAACATATAGAGATAGCAACTATCATAATCAATTCCTGACCGAACTGCTGTAAATGACCGATGGCTTTAGAACGCAGCATGGACCAAATCCACCACAACGTCAGCAGGTTTCTCTCGATACCCAATGGAAGAGGCCCATTGCCCCTCTACGGCATCGGCAACGGGTCTCCATCATCGTCAGCCACTTTAAGACCGCAATAGCTCCTGAGTGGCATAGACTGAGGATACACGGCAATTGTATAGAGGGTGAGGCTGGATACTTCGTATAGAGCCAGCACTTCAATACTTATAGATACGTCTTGGGGTTCTTATATCAGGCGGATTATTGCCGAAGTGCATATTGCATGAGCCACAATCTATAGACCCATACAGATGGAGCTAAAGGATAGCGGCCGTATTAAGTATAGTTCAATGGGGGATACCGGCTTCTGCCAATGTTACACTCTACGGCCAGGTCACGCGATAGAATCGGGTCGGATAGTTGGTCCAGTAGGGGTCCTTGAAATACAGCGAGTTGCCGGTGAGGCTGTTCGTGCTAATAGGAGACCAGGTTGGATTCACTAGATAGCTGGAGGCTTCTATCACGACCGTCATTCCGCTGGCCCAAGAGATGGTAAACCCGAATTGATTGGTCGGGACACCGAAGCTTCCGGGCTGAACTTGCGGTAGCCACAACGCAGTGGGCCGACCACCAAAAGTGTCTCCCCATCCTGAAGTTCCAGGCAGGTAATAAACAGTCACGGTCTGATTATTGGAAAGAACCATCACATTATAGAAAGGAGCCTCCGGATCCAGGTCAAGAGCGGGGGCGTTTCCTTTGAAATAGATACCCGAAAGACTTGTGCAGTCGCCGAACGCAGTGTCTACAATTCTGATCACATTTCCCGGTATCGTTACGCTTTTGAGGTTCGTGCAAGCATAGAATGTCATTGAGGGGATGTCTGACACCTGGCCGGACATCGTAATGTTTGTGATGCTCATGCAATACGCGAACGCACCGTCCCCGATGTCGGTGACGCTGTCTGGAATGGTGACATCGGTTAGGCTCTTACAAGATTCAAATGCATAACTCGCAATGTAGGCAAGGTCGTTGGGGAGGATAATAACGCCCAGATTGGTGCATCCAACAAAGGCGCTATCCTGAATGCTTACTACACTCTCGGGGACGCTGACTTTAGCGAGACTATAACACTCTGCAAAAACCTCAGGAGTGAGAACTGAGATGCCCTTTCCTATTAGCACACTCACTAGGCTGGTGCAAAATTCAAAGGCACCGTCTCCCAGCATCATCACACTGTCTGGGATCGTAACGTTTGTCAGGCTCCCGCAGCCCGAGAAGGCAAACGACGCGATGTTGGTTATGCTGTTGCCCATCGTTATGCCATCCAACCTCGTGCAATCAGCGAAGGCCTCGTCTTCGATGCTGGTCACCGTACTGGGAACCGTGTAGCTGCCTCCTTTGCCTTCGGGACACGTAATAAGTGCGGTTAATCTCTTGTCCAGCAAGACTCCTTCCGCGCTGCTGTAGAACGCGTTAAGCGAATCCACCGTAATGTTTGTTAAGCCGGTGCAGCCTCCGAACGCACCAGGCCCGATGCTGGCTACGCCTCCTGGCACCTTTATTGTGCTTAGGCTGACGCAGTTCGCAAACGCCCCATACCCGATACTAATGACGCTGTCGGGCAAGGTGATAGCGGTCAGGTTGGTGCATCCTGCAAACACAGCATTACCGATGGTGATAAGATTGGTGCCGAGCGTGACTTCCTTCAGACCGCCGCAATTCAAGAAGGCTTCCCAACCGATGTTGGTGACGCTATTCGGGGCAGTAACGTTGTCCAGAGCGTTGTCAAAATCGAACGCTAGCTCCCCGATGCTGGTCACCGGCAGGCCATTAATCGCAGACGGGATATATAGTTCAGTCGCAGAACCCGTGTATTTCGTGATGGTAATCGTGGCATTTGTGGTCGTGTAACCCCAGATGCCGTAACTGTTCGTGTAAGATTGGGCTTGAACCACCTCAGGCAGTGCCAGGAGCAACAGCACCAGGAGCAGTCCCGTGTAGGCCATTCTCAGCCTAATGGCTCTCGTCTTAATGCAGAGTCTTCTCCCAAACTCGCTTATAGTCTTCATAAAGTCCTCTCTCTCTCCCGACCTTCACCCGCCGCCATTGTCGTTGTTGCCGCCATAGTTCCGGCCCCATTGTCTCACCAGAGTCGAACCTGTCAAGCCCCAATTCACCCGAGCTGAGTCCTCCACCAGCTCAATCTATCAGCTGGTCTTGGGCTCTGGAAATGGCCTTCCTGAGCCGTCTCCTGGATTGACCACCCTGAACTGCGGCCCCGCCATCAAGACCTCGCGTAGTGTATCTGGCGAACGCGAAAGGCCAACCCTGCTCAATGGCTCTACAGAGGTGAGCTTGAGCTGAGAGATTCGGTCCTTTTTGAGATTGCAAGGGCGCGGTGAGTGGCGTAGGAATGGGCCACGATGAAGACCTTAAAAACCTGGCTTTCCTTTCGGGCGCTGCACAATGCGCTGGTCAATCACTGTTGGTGGTTGATCTGGGTTACCTTCGGGTTTTCGCTGCTGTATGCGCTCCATGACCACCGTGAGTTAACGGCCAAGATTCTGGACTCTTCAGGAAACGAACGGCGAGCAGCTCGTCGAAAGCGCACGCTGCTTTGGTGTCTCCCGCTGCTGGCGCTTACTGGCGCAGTGGTGGCACAATGGGCATCTGACAAAGCCGACAAGGAGATTGCAAGCCTCGGTAAGCATCTAGAGAGTGCAACAAACCAACAGGCGAAAGCCCAAACTGCACTTGCCGATCTTGAGGCGAAAACAAAGCCGAGGACGATCACTGCCGAGCAGCAGATAACCTTCTTGCGTCTGGTCAAAGACGCTCCTAAGTGTCGGATAGTCATTCACTCCGGGAACGTCGACAACGAGACGAAAGGCTTTGCCAAAAACCTAATAGACCTACTTCACAATGCTGGTTACACCGTGGACAATCACCTTTTTGATCTTGGAAACGCTATTACGACTTGGCACTTCTCAGGTATTCTCCTTGATACCGGAGTTACTAATCTTGCAGATTTTGCAATGGCTGCTGCCGGCGGAGGCCCAGAGTACTATAAGCAACTTGGCGGAGCGTTTTCAGCAATTGGCTTTCAGGTGCTAGGATCGGCGGTCCCAATGCCTGAAGCGGTACCGCCACAAATTCGAGAGCAATACAGGGAACAGGTATTTAAGGGCTCTGTTCCACTGCTCGTCCCCGGCGAAGTTGCATTGACCGTCAATGAAAGAGCGTATTGAGGCGAAACTCTCGCTGTCAGTAGTTGCGTATTGGGATAAAGCCCTATTGCAGTAGATGATATTAGATGAGCGGTATGGACACTATAAGGGATGGCCGATGAAAGGGGATACGGGCTTCTGCCACTTTTCCACCTTACGGCCAGGTTACGCGATAGAAACGGCTCGGATAGTTGCTCCATTGCGGGTCGGTGAAATAGAGCGGGTTGCCGGTGAGAGTGTTGGTTTGGATTCGAGACCAGGTTGGATTGGCTAGATTGGTGCAGGCTTCCACTACGATCGTCATACCGCTGGCCCAGTTGACGTTGAACCCGAATTGATTGGTCTGAACGCCGAAGCTGCCACCGCTGGTCTGCACCTCAGGCCTCCACAGCACCGTAAGAAGACTGCCGAATGTCGTGCCCCAGCCGGTGGTCCCAGGCAAATAATAGACAGGCGCGTTGTCGCCCCAGAACGCCGCCGTCTCGCATGTGGGAGCGTTACCTCGGAAGTACACGCTGGTCAGGCTGGAGCAGAATTCAAATGCAGACCCCCCGATGGTGGTAACGCTGCTGGGAATGACGATGCTGGTCAAGCCGCTTTTAAGGAAAGCCGAGTCCCCGATGGTGGTGACTGGCAGGCTGGCGATCATGCCGGGGATGGTGTATGCACCGCCAGGACCGGTGTATTTCGTGATCACGGCCGCGCCGTTTGCAGCGGTGTATGCCGTTTGCGCCGCCGGGTCCCACAGAGAGGCCGCAAGACCGGCAAACGTCGAACCCCAGCCTGTTGTCCCAGCCAGGTAATAGACAATCGCGCTGTCACCCCAGAACGCAGTCCAATCGGAGGTGGGAGCGTTACCTTGGAAGTACACGCTGGTCAGGTTGGCGCAAAACCAGAAGGCATGGTCCCCGATATTAGTGACGCTACTGGGGATCGTGATGCTGCGCAGGCTCTGGCAGTCCTCGAACGCCCAGTCTCCGATGCTGGCGACGTTGGTGCCAATCGTGACGCCGGTTAGGTTGGTGCAGTTCTCGAACGCCTCGCTTTTGATGCTGGTAACGCTATTGGGAATCGTGTAGTTTCCTGCTATGCCCTCCGGGTATACGATGAGCGTGGTCAGACTTTGGTTGAACAAGACTCCATCCAGGTCGCTATAGACGGAATTGCCCGTGCCTACCGTGATTGCCGTCAGGCTGCTGCATCCATTGAACGCATTGGTTCCGATGTTGCTGACGCTATTGCCTATCGCAACGCTGCTCAAGCCGGAGCAGCCTTGGAATGTAGAGTCTCCGATTGCGGCGACGCTATCGGGGATCGTGACGCTAGTCAAGTTGGTGCAGCCAGTGAACGCATAGCTTCCTATGCTGGTAACGCTGTTTGGGATCGTAACACTGGTCAGGCTGGAGCAGCCAGAGAACGCCCCGTCTCCGATGTGGATGACACTGCCGGGGATCATGTAACTTCCGGCTTTGCCCCCCGGATATTGGATGAGCGTGGTCAGGCTCTTGTCGAACAGGACCCCGTCCACACTGCTAAAGTTGGAATTGAGTGGATCCACTGTAATATTGGTCAAGCTGGGGCACGCACTGAATGCCTCCTCGCCGATGTTGGTGACGCTGCTAGGAATCGTGGCGGTCGTCAGACCGCTCTGATAGAATGCAGTGGTCGCAATGCTGGTGACCGGCAGGCCATTGGTCGTGTCTGGAATCCTATCTGGGATGGTCACCGGGCCACCGGTGGCGGCGTATGCTGTGATGGAGATCGCGCCGCTCGCGGTCGTGTACCCAACTTGTGCCACCGGGTCCCACAGAAAGGCCGGACGACCGCCAAACGTCGAATCCCAACCCGTGGTCCCCGGCAAATAATAGATGTTCCCGACTGCGAACGCATACGGCCCAACGTTAGGGGCGTTACCCTCGAAGTAAACGCTGATCAATGCGGGGTCGTAGAATGCCCAGGCTCCGATATTAGTGACGCTACTGGGGATCGTGATGCTGCGCAGGCTCTGGCAGTCCTCGAACGCCCAGTCTCCGATGCTGGCGACGTTGGTGCCAATCGTGACGCTGGCCAAGCTGTGGCAGCCCTCAAAGCCCCCAATGATCGTGAGGCCGCTGCCTATCGTGATGTTGGTCAGGCTCTCGCAGCCATTGAACACACCTAATCCGAGGTTGGTGACGCTGTTAGGAATCACGAGATTGGTCATGTTGCAGCCGGCGAAGGCATCGTCGCCGATGCTGGTGACACTGCTGGGGATCGTGATGTTGGCCAGGCTGCAACCCTCGAAGGCACCGGGCAGAATGGCGGTAATGCCGTCGCCTATCGTGACGCTCGTCAAGTTGGTGTAGTTCAGGAACGCATCAGCCCCGATGCTCGTGACCGGCAGGCCATTGGTCGTGTCTGGAATCCTATCTGGGATGGTCACCGACCCGCCAGCACCAGTATATCCCGTGACGGTGATCGTGCCGTTTGTGGTCGTGTAAGCCCAGATGCCGTAATTGTTCGTGTAAGATTGGGCTTGCACCCCAGCAGGCACTATCAGCAGCAAGAGCAGCGGCAGCAGCCCCAAGGCCCCGGTTGTTCTCAAGCTAATGGCCCTCCTCTTGAGCCAGAGTATTCTCGTAAAGCCGCTTATAGTTCTCATAATCTATGCCTTTCTCTTCTGACTTTCACCCGCCGCCATTGTCGTTGCAGCCGCCATAATTCCGATCCCATTGTCTCACCATCAAAAAAGCTGTCAAGCCCCAATTCATCCGAGCTCAGTCCTCCACCAGATCAATCTATCAACTGGCCTTGAGCACCGGAAATGGCCTCTCCCAAGACTTCACGCCATTGACCACCCCTGGACTGCGGCCGCCGCATCAAGACCTCTCGTGGGGTATCTGGCGCATGAAAAAGCGAAGTCGTGCGGAATCCAGCTCAAGTTCTACCGAAACCTGCCGATAACAGAACCGGAAAGCCAGGAATGTGTATGAAAATCGTGGTGTTGGTCAACGGTGTGCCCAAGGGTCCATTTGACCTGGACGGCTTGAAACAGGCCATCCAGAAAGGGGAAATTGCGCCCTCTGCTCTGGCATGGCACGAAGGCCAGGACAATTGGACGGAGGTTCAGAACATGCCGAAACTGCAACCAGCTCCGGCCACGAAGCCAGGTGATGCTATGGCAAGCGGAGCAGGTGTGGCCGAGCCGGTTCAACCTTCGTCTGCCGTCGAGGCCAATAGTGGTGATGCGGCCAACGTCCAGTGGTATTACCTGGTTGGCGACAAGACCTGCGGACCGAGCACGACAGAGGAAATCAGAGAGTTACTCTCATCAGGTGCCATCCCCAGCGCCACCTATGTGTTTCGTGAAGGGATGAAGGACTGGGCAAAGGCATACTCATTGGAGGAGATTCAGCGGTCCCTAATGAGTACTTCAATCCGGCCAGAGTCAATAAATGCTCCACCAGTTATAAAAGACCGGTCGATTACTAGCGTAGCAAAGAATCATAGACATGCTGACGCCATCAACTCTCCTATGCAGCATGGGGTCAGACGCCGCATATCGGCTCGTGCTATTCTCGGAGCAATCGCCTTACTGGTTTTCCTTTCATGGTTGTATCTAGAAGCCATAGATACTTACAACGCCAATGTGGCAGCCGAATTGAAGGCCCAGCAGGCTAGAGCGGCAGCAGCATTAGAAGCTCAGCAGGCTAACGACCCAGTCATGAGGGAAGCAACGAGGTCAGCCTGGAGCGCCATTCAGGCTACCGAAGCTCAACTCGCCAAGGATAACGATACTAGTGAGGAAGGCTTTCACCAAAGGGCCTATCGCTATTCACAAATCAATACCGACAACGCTGACCCACAGCTAATTACCAACGTTGCCGTCGAAGTAACAGTAGCCAAGGAAATGGCCACGGTTATCGATAACATCCACACAGCATCCCACGAGTCAGAGGAGTCACGAGAAGGCGTCAGGAAAGGCTTCTCGATCCTCGGTGCACTCCTAGCTACGGCGCTAGATGGAATGGCAGATAATAAGCACAGACTAGGCTTAGAAGACGCTGTGAATGGAGGGGCGGCATTAGGGTCGGTTGTTGGCGACCTTCTTAACGGCATTAGCTCATCATCCCTTCGTGACGACATAAAGAAAAAGTATGGCCCTGAACTTGAGCGATGCGTCGGAAATGTCAAGATATTGCACGAGCGCCGCCAGTGGCTGGCAGATTATTTGTCCGAGAAATACAAAACACAATTCCTGAACGCCTTTTAAGCTACCGCCTTTTACTAATCAGCACGGCCAGAACAAAGGTGCGCTGCGTCCCGCTAAGGGATACGGCAAACCCCACATCTATTTCAATCTCCCTCGCTGAATCTCCCTTGCCGTGTCCTCTGCGTTCTTCACCGGAATACATTTCAGTGTCGGCCAACTGAACGAGTTCGATTGGCACACCCCAATCTACACAGTGTCCGACCCCTACGCCAAGTGTAAGCAAAAACGTTGCTTCACCTTATTCCCTCCTTTTTGATACTAGAATACATTCCCCCTTCCCTGATTTCGACCTCTATCCTTAAGCTGCCGACGTGCTCATGTGCTCGAATCTCCATACGCTCTCAATGGCCACCTTCCCTCTATCGCCATTTCCTGTCTCTCTGTAGGCGTAGGCAACTTTCATTTTCAGCCCACATATCGAATACCGCCCTCAAGTGACCTCTGAGATTAGCCTGGCGTCCTGATAGAGCCCGCCCAATTCTGAGTTTCAAATAATTCAATTCATACAATTGGATTCGGTCGATAGATAATGGTCCACACACGCCTCAGTTAGTGTATGTTTCAGAAGATGCAGATAACCCCGGTGCATAGCCACAATCCATAGGCGTAGAGCAAATGGGGCCAACCGTCACGAGCCAGAGAGCCTTGCCATCAATGCACATCCCTCGAACTTGACAGAGATAGCAATGACAACGATAGCAGAATCGCCTACATCGCATTTTACGGAGCCAGGCCAATCATTCAGCAGGCAATAGGTCCCAGCGTCTATATCCTGCTTTTGATGCCAATAAGGACCTGCCCTATAGAGAAGTCCAATCTATAGAGCGTGTTCAACCTCGGCAATCGATACAGTAAACACCCTTTCGACCCTATGTGTATGGACCTGGTATCTTCATACGCAGAATAGGTGTATTGATTGAATGCCTTTCGGTCCATACAATTGGCACAGCTTTGAGTCTATCCGTACGGGAACGCAGTCTTTATACAAATAGTAACTGTATTGATTGGATATTCAGCAGGTCATAGCCCTCCCCAGTTACCGATACACAGCTTTTGGTGGCATAACCCATAGACGACGGACTAGTTCTAAGCTGGTCCCGTCACGCCCCCAGCCTCTCAGGTATAGGGGCGTTGTTGTATAAACCTCAACCGATTATGCATCTATGTCCCCTGAAACTGGTTATCTACTACAGACACAAGTTCTTCCACGCATAAAAGCAGCAGTTCCGACTGCTGTAAACCTGGTCGGGTGTGAAGATGTTCAGGAGTTGGTCGCTGATACAACTCTAATGGCCGCAAGAATTCTCGACAACGCCGAGACCAAAGGGAAGGCAATCACGCCAAGCAACGCGGCCTATTATGCACTTCAACATTGCAGGTCTGGTCGCCGCAGCGTTGGCAATAGCTGTTGTGACGTTCACGGGGCCGCAACCCAATTGCGTCGAAGGAGCACGTTGAGCAGCCTTGATGAAGTTGTCGGCAATGACGACCAGGGCGAACCGTTGATGTTGCACGATGTTCTGAGCAGCAACCTCGAGGACCCTGCAACTCGAGCGTGTCGTCGTATGGATTGGTCTCAGTTCCTGTCAGGTCTATCGAAGCGGGATGTCTCCATAATCCACGCTATAGTTGAAGGCACGCCACTGTCCAGCCTGGCCCGTAAGCGTGGAGTGAACCTCTCTACCTTGGGCTATCACAAGGAACGGTTGGCTCAATCTATAGCGAGCTTTATGGGCGGCGACATCCTAATCCAAATCAGTCGCAAGCCAAGATGGATGGACAGCCTCGATGCAACCCGAGCACGGTTCGCTGTCAGGGATGAACGCCGCACCCTCTAATCGAAGTCTGAACCCCTCGACCTCTGACACTTGCTGTTCTGGCCCTATCTAATTGATGGGTATGGCTAGAGCAGCAGGTGTCGGAGGTTGGGGCACCGGAACTGTTAGCTCCTGGTGTTTAGCTATCAGTTCGAGGGTGGATGAGGTGCCGCCATCTGTAATCTATCCCTGGCTTCTACATTGGCTCCGTGGCTTTCTATGGAGGGCTGCGGGGACTGTGTGAACACTACGGAAGTTGGAGTGTTTAGCTCCTAACTTTACCTATGAGCCACTGTGGCTAAATGCTGAGGCGACTCTTGGTGATCATGGGCCGCCGATCACGGCTTCGGCAAAGAGGAGGAAGCAGGCTGTGGCCTTGGAAAAGATAAGCGCGAAGGCGATGCGAAACTGGCGACCGCGAGGCACATTTGCCTGAACTGCGCTTACGTCTATGCTGTTGGCGTGTGTGACGGATCATATTGGTTGCAATGAAAACAACGAGCATATAAATCCTCGCGTGGATTTAGACCCCCTGGGTGCCTTTTTGTAAGGCATTTGCAAAGTGGACATCCTTGCGGCAGGTTTCTTTGAAATGTCGCGTTATGAAGACGCGCAATTTCCTCAATGCTATTGACTATTTTTAGATATTCTCCGTAATCGCGGCATCGCGCAAGGAATTGCAGTTTCGGAATCGGCTCAAAGCTCGACCGTGGTATTTCGCAGACCGTCGGTGAGGGATTGAAGAGAAACACCGGCAGCGCTTCCTCAATTAACCAGTTGATTTTGTCTATAGCGTCTTTCCCCCAATTCCACGTTTCCCACTCGAATTTCAGAACTGTAGGAAAGAAGCCCGGCCTATAGCCGTTTGGAGGTGGTGTCGGTGCCTCTGGGGGATTCCTTACCTTCAACGCCACAACAAGAAACCCTTCCAGCCACCCCGTTCGAGGCCCACCAAATCTGAATATGCTTAAGCTGTATTGTGTTGTATCCAGTATCGGCTCTCCAAAGAATTCTTGGGCGTATTGCCGCAGATCCTGTTCCGTGAGCTTCAGATTGGGTTCGTATTTATAAGCAGATAAATTGGAATGTGCCTTACCTAGATCACAACGGAACAACAACATGTCTGGCGAAAGCACATCGAATGTCCTCCAAATCGGCGGGGCGTCTCGTTTATCCGACACCAGAAGCACGGCCGCATCAGCCGTCAATTCTTTCGACTGTCTGCATAGAGGCGCTTGTTCCTGCACGTTCTTCGCGTCGTTAGGAGTCGAGAGTTCCGTGTCCGTCTCTGCAAAGGAGACAGGGTGGAATTCGAATACAAACTCTCCCTCTTTATTGAACTCCCGAAAGGGGCCATTCATTTGTGGATAAGTGAGCTTCAGAAGAAGATGGGTCGGATTCTTGATACTTCCCGATGCTTTGCACGATTGGAAACCCTGTGCCTGCTTCATGAAGGAATTATTCTCATTTGTGGCGACGAAACCGAGTTCGTCGCCATCCACCTGACAGTCTCCCAAAAAGTTGCAGTTGCACCTCAGGAAGCGGTCAATTTTATGCACGGTGTCTTCAGCTTTCATATCCTGAGCAAACGTGTTGATGCCTATGAGGTTTTGATTGTAAAACCGAAGGACTGTGACGAGGGAGCGATTTATCCCTCGAGCGAACACCTCCCCGGTCTTAGCCCAAAACAATCCATTCGTTGCTATGGGATTCGGTTGACGGGCTGATTGCGCCTTGTTCTGCTCGTTTAAAGGAGGTCCTGTCTGTGATCGCTGGGGTGGGGTGGCCCCTGAGAGACGCGCTGGCAGAGCAGGATTCGGCGGAGGAGAGATGGATGCTGCGGCAGTCTCCCGTCTTGTTTGAGTTTGGTTCTGCGAACTCTGCGTTTTGCTGCCGCCAAATAGTCGTTTCAAAAAGCTCATGGATAGTGGGGGAAGTGGGTTCTTAGCGTCGCTGGCCCTCCATTGACCCTGCTCGGTTAAGTGTGAACTTGTTCCCGGTCGCACTCATTGTCTTTAACTGTTTGCCCTCTTTTACCCAATCAAGACCCAGGCGTCAACTCCAAACTTGCAGATAATCTCCCCCATGACCAAGTCCTCACCGCCATCCCCCAATCGAGTTGCAAACCCTCTGGTCCATCCAGCACCCCTTTTGCTCGGATCGCCTGCAGTTGCTGCACATTGCCCTCTCCCTGGCGTTTGAACCACCTCGACCACCTCTTCATGGCGGGGCTGTGCTCAAAATGAACTTGGGCTATCCAGCGAGCTTTTTGATTATTGCGTTAGGCTGTCAACACCATAACAGGCCAATAAAGGCAGTTAGTGCTTCTCTATGAGAGCCTTGACTTCCTTATGCTTCTGCTTAAAGGCCGCAGAATCAAAAATCTCCTTAATTGCCTGCCCTGAATATATGATTTGAAAGGCGTGCAGTTCCTTTGGCAATCCAAATGCTGCCGGGTTCACCCAACCGTGATAAAGACCTAGCACTTTCCCACCAAAGTGCCATTGGTATTTCTTGAAGTCGTCTTTGGGTACGCCAAAATACGGCTTAGAGCATATCATCCCTCCACTGTCGCCTGGCCACAAATTGGCGTCCAGAAGATATGCGTATTGATTTACCTTGTAGCAAATCGTTCCACTTCTAACCACGGCTTCTCCCCGGTCAAAACCATAGGGGCCTGGGAATCCGAAGATGTTTACGTCTTCCCCGACTACGACACTGTCGTCACACTGGACCATGTTAAGCGAGATTGCGGTTGCTCGGTCCGGCGCGTTTGTGAGGGTCTGGCTTGTGACGGTCAAGCATGGGAACACGACGACGTCTAAAGTGTTATTTGTATGAACAATATAAAGGTTCTCATAGGGAATAACCCCCATTTCCCTGTTCATAAGACTCGAGGGAAGATCGGCTTGCACTGGGCGGTTTCTGATATACAGCGGCTTTATTAGGTCGCCCCAATCTCCCCATTTTGTTCCACGTTGCTGAACCACATGCCGCGCTGTTACCCCATAGAACATGCCGTCGAAACCGATGTAGAACCCACTAGCGTGAGGCTCCAGAGTGCCTTTTAATCTGTTCGTGCGTTCAATTAAAAACACCGCGTCACGCACAATTCCTTGAGGTGCAGTGGTGCGCATATACACCTCCTTCTCTTGGTATGCAGCTTGTCCAAATATCGCAAGCGTATGGGCGTGCAACAGAGCCATTGTAATGGTTAGAATTCCAAATACTGCTTTAGTTGTTTTCATATCCATTCTATTTCCGTCGAGAAGCAGCATGTCCATATCACCTCCGGCAGGTTCTCAAGCCTCACCGGGATGGACAATAGAGTCCCCGGCAACCACACAGACTTTATGCAACATCCTCGGTTCTAAACCTGTTGCCAGCGGAAGGCAAGAGAAATCCACGTCCTTGGCGATGCCCTAATTGAGCCCAAGGACCGGTCGTTCATCCATCATCCAAGCCCAAGGTGGCCTTCACTTCCTCCGCCTTGCCGTCTCCTGAGCACTTGAACCAGCTCGACCATCTCTCCATGGTGGGGTTCTGCTCGGACTTCACCTGGGGCATCGTGGCGTTGAAGATGGGCAAAATGGCGATAGAGGGCCGCTATCCTTGAGTTTCCCGGTTCAGCGGCTCGTGGTCGTCGGCTATTGGGGCCGGGTTCATCCAGGTTGTTGACCTGGGCGGCAGAATCGAATAATCTGCGGGCGATGAACATTCAAGACATCCACGACTTCATTAAGAATTCCGAGCCCTATGCCTGGTGGGCAACCGTCTTGGCCGAAATTGGTGTAATGATAGCTATTCTGCTGGAGGTCAGGAATAGCAGACGGACTTCCTTCTTGGGGGCGGTGTTTGGGTCGGACAACGCCTTCTACAAAGCCAGAGGTGATTTGTATCAACGGTTCATAGAAAAGAGGGAAAACTGGAATGAAAAGCCAGGTCGTGAGAAATTGTGGCGTCGGAGCCTAGCATTTTCTCACCAAGCATTCGACGACCCTAAACTTCGGGCCGAATGTGACACCCAGATTACCCACCTAAACCAAACAGCTCGTCTTTGTGGCCGCTCCCTAATCTTCCGCAGGCGAGACCCAGCACTCCTATCCTGGTTTCCCCATACGGCCGTGCTTTGCTGGATAATGTTGGCTCCTTATATTTTGAAGCGAAGGGACCTTGTAGGTTCCTACTGGGCCGCCCCTCTGAACTCCTATGCCCTGGAGGCTGTGCGTTTCATTCTTAGAGATAAAGAAGCGCAGCTCGTCCTTTGGGCCGACACACCGAAAAATGCAATCGTTATACAGCGGCAAGTGCTGGAGTCTGTCCGCTCTGAACTCCAAGCGGCCGTGAAGATGCCATCCAGGGTGTGGCGGCCCGGGGTTTCTCGTGGGCGTTGAGGGCTGACGTTTCTTTCTTGGAGGGGTGAGGAGGTCTCGTGTTCGCGCAGACAATCTGGCTTGATGTGTCGGAGATAATGGGGTTCTCAAGAGGGCATCCAAGTCCGTGCTGACAGCTTCAAAGGGGATCGGCCTGACTGCCCGCGAGGGTGTTCGAGGCGGCTCCACTGTCATGGCTTCTATTGGCGCTTCTGCAAACCTACCGGAGGCGAGCGCTTCCGCGTCCAGCGCTTCTTGTGCGTGAGTTGCGGCCACACCGTCTCGGTGCTGCCCGGCACTCGCCTGACGTATCGGCCGCTGGAGGTCGGGCGCCTCCAGGGATTCTTCGATACCCAGGCAGGGGTGAGCTGTGGGCTCGATCCCCCGCCTGGGCTGGTCGAGGCCGGCTGCTTGCAGCGAGCCTGGAGCCGTTTGCTGACCAGAGTCAACATCCTCACAGACGCCTTTGGTCAGATACTTCCGTCCGAGCTTCACACCGGCCAGCAACTCTGGAAGCAGTTGCGGCGCGGCATGGGTTCGGCGGAGGCCATGTTGCGGTTTTTGGCCCGGTCCTGCAAGCGCTCGCTTTTGGGCGATTACGCCTGCCTGCGACCCGCCCCATAGCGGCCCGCACCGAGCGGTTTGGTTCGGGGTGCGCGGCGCAGAGCGCCCGCAGGGTAATCATCCCACAAAAGGGTTTTCTTCTCTGGCGCTTTCCGGCGCGCTAAACCAGCCCTCATGAAAAACGAAACCCAAACTTTGCCCGCGCAGGCGCTCGCACTGGAGCGTTTTGCCTTCATCACCCAAATCCAAGAGCTCTTACGCCAGGGTTTTCCCCTCTCGATGGCCCTGGAACAGGTGAGCCTTCGCCCCATGACCTTGCCCGATGGCAGCCAGCGCCTGCGCGCGCGCCGCACCATCGAGGATTGGTGGTATGATTACCAGCATGGGGGCTTTGCCGCGCTGAGCCCCAAAGAGCGCGCCGACAAGGGCCAACCCCGCACGCTGAGCCCGCAACAGCAAAAGTGGGTCCTGGAACAGGCCCAGGCTCATTTGGCCGTGCCGGTCAAAGTGCTTTACCGGCGCTGGCACGAACAGGATCCCCAATTGCCCGCGCTCAACTCGATCTACCGCTTTCTGCGGGAACACGACCTGCACACCAAAGCGCGCCGGGCGCAACTGCGCCAACCCCTGGGCGGCGCCACCAAGTGTTTCGAGGCGCCCTTTGTCAACGACCTGTGGATGACCGACTTCTCCCCGGGACCCTATCTGCACCCGGTCGAGGGCGGCAAAGCCGTGCCCACCTTCCTGTGCGTGATCATCGATGACCACTCGCGGCTCATTCCCTATGCGGCCTATTACCTGCACGGCGACACCCAAGCCTTCCACCAGACCCTCAAGGAAGCCCTGCGCCGCCGCGGCTTGCCCGCCAAGCTTTACACCGACCAGGGTGGCCCCTTCACCAACGACCATACGCGCGTGGTGTGCGCCAACCTCGGCATCCGGCTCCTGCACGCAAAACCCTATCACGCTTGGTCAAAAGGCAAAGCGGAGCGGGTACTCTTCACCATCCAGCAAGATTTTGAAGCCGCTTTACGCCTGCCCGGCCAGGGGGTCAATACCCTGGACGAACTCAACGCCAAGTTCTGCCTCTGGTTGCAGAGTGTTTATCACGCGCGCGTCCATTCCAGCACCGGTATGACCCCCGCCGAACGCTACCAGCGCGGCGCCCACCTGGTCAAAGCCCTGGACCCGCATCTGGACCTGGATCAACTCTTCTACCATCAACTGAACCGCACCGTCCGGCGCGACGGCACTGTCCGGCTGGGCAACCAACTCTATGAGGTGGACCTGAGCCTGCGCACCCTGGCGGTGCAGTTGCGCTTTGATCCCTTCAAGCTGGATCGCATCGAGGTCTTCTATCGCGGCAACGCCTTTGGCCTGGCCAAAGCGGTCAACGCGCACCTCAACAGCCAAATCCCGGGAAGCGACGCCTATGAAAAACGTACCTAATCTGGAACTCTCGCTCTTAGCTCGCCAGTGGGGCGCTACGGCTGTTCCCTTTGGCGAACTGTCCACCCAAGCCTGGCTGGAGACTCCGCAGGGCCAGCGCGCCCTGGCCTTGCTGGACCAAACGGCCACCCTGCGTAGCGTCATGCTGCTGGCCGGCCCCAACGGCGTCGGCAAGTCCGCGCTGGTTGGCCGCTGGTTAACTCGTCTGGACCGGCGCCTGTTCTGCCCCCTGTTGCTCACTCACGCCAGCCTGAGCGGCTGCGGGCTCCTCTCGGCCCTGACCTCCAAATTGGGCAAACCGGCGACCTACCGGCGCGAAGCCAACCTGGCACTCATTGAAGGGGCCCTCTCCGAACTGGGCAAGGTCGTGCCGCTCATCGTCCTGGACGAAGCCCAGAGCTTCGGTTACGGCAGCCTCGAAGAGGTGCGCCTGCTCCTGGGCCTCAACCTGGCCGAACCGCCGGCCTTTGGCCTGGTGCTCATCGGCGACGAATACCTCCTGGGCACCTTGCGCTTGCGCCAGCACCGCTCCCTCTTCTCCCGCATCGCCTGTCACCTGAGCCTGGGTCCGTGGACCGCGCCCCTGGTGGCGCAATACGTCCAACAGGGCTTTGCGGCGGTGGGCATCAGTCGTCCGGCCATCGAACCGGCCGCCCTGAACCTGTTGACCAGCGCCAGCAGCGGGCTGCCTCGCAGCCTGTGCCTGCTGGCCCGAGCCGCCTGGATCCAAGCCGCCAGTGCCGGCGCCCAAACCATCGAGCCGCCCCATGTCCAAGCGGCCATCGAGCAAGTGCCCGGCGGCGCCGGACTGTTGCCCCCCTCCACACCCGCCACGACCTGAACCGACGATGATCTCGCAGCCTACCGCCCCCGTTGCCTACCCGGTCGATGCCACCGCAATCACTCAGGCCCACCAGCTCTATTGCCAGTTGACCGGCCAAAGCTTGCGCCTGGGCTTTGACCGGGAACGGATGTGGTATGAACTGCTGCGCGCCGGCTTCTCCCTCCAGGATCTGCGCGCGGTCATCACTTACCTCCAACGCGAAATCCGGGCCGGACGCCGCTACGTCGGCGCCCTCAAACTGTGCAACCTCCTCCAACCCGACCGCTTCGAGGAAGACCTCCAGATCAGCCGCGTGCGCTTGCGTGCCCCGCATCCGCTGCCGGCCCGACCCGCTCCACTACCCCCGCCAGCCTTGAGTGCCGCCCAGCGTGAACAAGCTCGCCTGCGGGCCTTGGAATGCGTACGCCAAATCAAGGCGTCCCTGCGCTAAAAGTTCACGGGCTGAATCTCCAAAAAGGTTCGCACCCCATTCCGGTAAAATCCCTACGGGCTAAAACGACAAAACTACCCCGCAACATCGTGCTACCGCTTCCCGTTTCGCCCGGAAATCAAATGGAAAAAGTTCACGGAAAAAGCACGGAACGCTACACC
>Ga0326728_10011892_pt1 | contig 19639 bp, 16 predicted proteins | sample MB3enrmetagenome_FD_207602 | JGI IMG/M metagenome (GOLD analysis project Ga0326728, IMG submission 207602) | Lab enriched peat soil microbial communities from McLean, Ithaca, NY, United States - MB31MN | ecosystem: Environmental > Terrestrial > Soil > Wetlands > Peat | place: USA: New York... | reverse complement strand
GTGGCGACGATAATGCGCCGCATGCAGCGCAGCCACATGTCATTCAGTGTTTTTTTCTGCTGATCGCTTAAAGAAGTCTGGTCAAGCGAAATCTTAAACATCCGCGCCTCCCCAAGTTCCTCATTTACCCCAGCTTTTTAATCACCGAGGCGACGAATTCACCGACAGCCCGGACAAAGGGCGTATCTGCGCCCCCATTGAGCACCGGGTCCCCACGATCTCCTCCTTCAACCACTTTCGGGTCAAAGGGCAATTCTCCGAGAAAGTCCACTTTCATCGCAGCTGAAGTCCTGCGGCCGCCGCCCGTTCGGAAAATGGGAATAAATTCGCCGCAGTGCGGGCAGAACAATCCGGACATGTTCTCGACAAGCCCCAGAATCTCCATCCCCACCTTGCGGCAAAAGTTTATCGACTTTCTGACGTCGGCGAGCGCCACTTCCTGGGGCGTGGTGACGATCACAGCCTTTGCGTCCGGAATCAGCTTTGAGATGCTCAGCACCTCGTCCCCGGTGCCCGGCGGCGAATCTATCACCAAAAAATCGAGATCGTCCCACCTGCAGTCGGCCAGAAACTGCTGTATCACGCCATGCTTTATAGGACCTCGCCAGATTATCGCGGAATCGGTGTCCTCGAGCATGGATTCGATTGAGACAATTTTCAAATTGGGCCCGTATTCGTGAGGGATGATTTCCTTTTCGGTGATGTTGAGTCGGCCGTTCAGCCCGAACATTTTCGGGATGGATGGTCCGTGAAGGTCGATGTCCAGAAGTCCGACCCGGTATTCGTTTTGCCTGGCAAGTCCCAGGGCGAGGTAGCTGGCGACGCTGCTCTTGCCCACTCCCCCCTTGCCGCTCATTATCAGCACTTTGTTCCTGATGCGCGAGAGCTTACAGCCGATAAGTTCTTCCTTAGACTTCTTTTGTGCAGCGCTCGGACAACTCGCGCACGATTTTTGATCGCATTTCATATTGGAATTGCTCCTCTAACGGATGCCGGAACAGAGGTCCCGCGCCCCGGCAGTGGCACCGATTTTGCCTGAATTAAAAGGGTTTCACTTTAGAAATTATCTTCCACGAAGTCAACTCCGGACAGAAGACAAATGACTTGAGGTTGTCCGGCATAAATTAATTTTATACCCTTATGTGAAGGTAACAACGGGCTTTTCGCAGGGGTCGTTTACTTTTTATGTAGATGCTGCTAACATCCGCTCGTATGATGCGCTTTATGTTCCGTGGAACACGAGGAAGGTCGGCCAAGCCTCTAAAAAAGTCCAAATCTCTTCATGCCGCCGGGTCGCTCCGGCCGGTTGGAAGTATTAAAACCGCGCAACTGCGGGCAGGGAACCAACGGTGAGAGGCAATAACTGAAATTAACCGGGAACTGAAATTTCGAGACTCGGAAAGTCCTATGGAAGAACAAATCTCACTTCTGGAAGCGTTTCAGCAGGAATTCAATCTGCCTGAAGAACAAAAACGCCTGCTGCAGAGCTCCTTTTTCATAGAATGCCTGCCGCTTTTGGATGCGTTCGAGAACATCGAGATCACCGATGAAGGCCGAATACTACGCGTTCTGGCCCGGCATCTCGGCATTCCCATGCTCGAACGCGAAGATTATCCGGAAAAGCCCGTGCTCTTGGAAGGCGTTTCGATGTTTTTTCTCCGCAAGCACGCTGTTCTGCCGATTCAGGTGGAAAGCGGAAGAGTGCGGGTCGTGGTGAACAATCCTCTGAACCTGTCGATCCTCAATATTGTGTCGAGTTACTTTGGCGGAATGGAATTGAGCCTTTGCGTAGGCCAGCGCGAGGAAATCCGCACGGCTATCGACCGGCTTTACGGAACGGCGGCCCGCGAGGCACAGGAGCAGTCAGGGATTACGATTGGCACCGATGGTTTCGAGGAAGACCTTGAACATCTCAAAGGACTGGCTCAGGAGGCGCCCATTGTGCGCCTGGTAAATGTCTTGATCTCCAGAGCGCTCGATATGCGCGCCTCGGATATTCATTTCGAGCCATTCGAGCGCTCCTTTCACGTAAGATCCAGGGTGGACGGCGTGCTGTTCGATCTGGACCAGCCTCAAAAGGCCATGCAGGCGGCCATCGTGAGCAGACTCAAGCTTATGGCCAACCTCAACATAGCAGAACGCCGCCTCCCTCAGGACGGCAAGATCAAAATACGGTTTGGAAATCGCGAAGTGGATATTCGTGTATCCACAGTGCCGACCATCTACGGGGAGAGTGTGGTCCTGAGGCTCCTCGCCCAGGAAAGCGTTGAATACGATCTGGCTAACCTCGGAATGGAACCCAAAGAACTCGATTATGTCAGCGGCCTGATCGAACGCCCGTACGGGATGATTCTGGTCACCGGGCCGACTGGATCGGGCAAGACAACAACCCTTTACGGCGTTTTGAAAAAACTTAATACAGTCACACGCAAGATCATCACCGTCGAAGATCCTGTCGAATACCAGGTCAACGGTATAAACCAGGTCCAGGTAAAACCTCAAATCGGTCTCACCTTTGCAAGCGCCCTGCGCTCCCTGGTCCGGCAGGACCCGGACGTTCTGCTCATCGGTGAAATTCGAGACAAGGAAACGGCGGATATAGCGATCGAATCCGCACTCACCGGACATCTTGTATTGTCCACTCTCCATACCAACGACGCCCCGGGGGCAATAACGCGCCTTCGGGACATCGGCATCGAGTCTTTTCTTATGGCGGATTCGCTTCTTTCCATCATGGCCCAGCGTCTCATCCGCGTGCTGTGCCCTCATTGCAAATCGGAATATACGGCTCGGGAAGAGGACAGAAATCGAATCAGCGGGATTTTGCCCGATCTGCCGCCCAGCCTTAGCTTCTACCGAAGCAAGGGGTGCGAGAGGTGCGGATATACCGGATATAGAGGCAGGCAGGGAATCTTTGAGATTTTGCCGGTCACCGAGGCCATAAGATCGGCCATCGTTGCGGGCAAAGATGCCGGAGGCATTGCCCATAAAGCATTTGAACTCGGCTACCGCCCGCTGGTTCACCACGGGTTTCGAAAGGTGGTTGAAGGGATAACGAGCCTTTCCGAGGTTCTGAGGGTAACAAGTCTTTCTATGAGCAGCGAACAGTGAGAGCGAACCGAGCCCTTCGGTTTCACGCTAGCGGCTCATTGGAGTTTTTATGAGTTATTTTCAATACCTGGCTCGAGATGCAAGCGGGGATACACACCGGGGAGTGATGGAAGCGCTCTCGGAACAGGACGCCGCCAGGAAACTCAAGTCCGGCAGGCTTTTTCCGGTCAGGATCAAGGCCGTAAAAAGCCAGCTGAAGCGGAGGGTCCCGGAAGAGCACATAATACGGTTTTTTTTCGACCTCTCCGACCTTCTCACGGCTGGGTTGCCGGTAGACCGCGCCCTCAGCCTCATAAGCTCCAACCAGACAAACAAACGCTTTCAGCGAATACTAGAGGAGTTGTTCGAAAGCGTTCAGGCCGGAAACGATCTATCGGGCGCGCTGAGTCAATATCGAGATGTGTTCGGCGCCCTCTCGGCTCACATGATAAGAGCAGGCGAAGCAAGCGGCACCCTCGGACCTATTCTCAAGCGCCTGGCCCAGTATCTGGAACAGCGGCGCGCATTTCGACAGTCAATGATTTCTTCGATGATCTACCCGGTTATCCTGGTGGGGGTGTCTCTGGTTTCGATGGTGGTCCTGCTGGTTTATGTAATTCCCAAATTTGCGCAAATCTTTCACGATCTCAATCAGAAAGTGCCTTTCATCACTCAGGTTATGGTCGACATAGGCGTCTGGATCGTAGAATTCGGATGGATGATCCCGATTGTCATTGCAGTGGGTTTCTGGGGCGGCAAATACCTTCTTCGCCAGCCCGAGGTAAGGAAACTTCTGGATAAGGGTTTATTCCGGCTGCCTTTTTCGCGTTATTTGATTCTGCACAGCGAGTTGACCCGCTTTTGCCGGACGCTTGGGACAATGCTCGAGTCGGGGGTCCCTCTTCTCAAGGCCCTTGACCTCGGCCAGGAAATGATAATGAATGCAGTCCTCAGGGAGTCTATAGCTCCCCTGCATCAGGAAATAAAAATCGGACGGTCGATGAGTAATTATTTCCGCAACCACTCGGCTTTTCCGGCTCGAATGGGGACAATGTTGCGCATAGCCGAAGAGCAGGGCAATATCGGAGCAGGTCTGCTCGCGCTTTCGGAATACTTTGAAAAAGAACTTCAAAGGACCCTTCAGAGGATCATGACCCTCATGGAGCCTGTGGTGATCCTGTGCACCGGCGGAATGATCGCCTTGATGGTGGTCAGCATGTTCAAGGCTATTTTCGGAATCAATGACATTAAGTTTTAGTGAGCGATAACAGTGAGCAATGAGAAGATCTCCATTCGAGGTTTTACTCTGCTTGAGATGATCGTTGTGCTGGCGATAATCTCGATAACCGTCGCCGTGGTTGTCACCAAGGTAGGCTCCAACTGGAGACAAATTGACGACAGGGACTTTCTCCAGCAATTCACGGAGGCGCTGACCAGAAGTCGCCTCATTGCCATGAACAGCGGGCGCCCGATCGTTTTCAGGCTGAATGGGGGCACTCGCGTTTTCGGTTTTGAAAACCCGCCCAGACGACCCATACCGCTAAATGCCGAGATATTTTCCGAAAATTTGGAGAAGGACCCCGAGTCCGGCGACTTCTTCATCATTTTTCACCCCGACGGAAGCCTCGTTGGAAACGACTTTGAAGTTACCTTCGATCACGAGCGCACTTATCACATTTACATTCATCCATTATTTGGCACGGTAAGCCTGGAGAGGAAGAAATGAACGGAAAGCCGGTGAAGGACAACAGTAAACGGAAGAAGAAGGATGAATTTCCTCCATCCTCCATTCTCCATTCTCCGTCCTCCGTCCTCCGTTCTCCGTCTTCCGTCCTCCGTTCTCCGTCTTCCGTTCTCCGTCATCGGTCTTCCGCCCGCGGCTTCACACTCCTGGAGATGCTGGTCAGCCTGGCGATCGGCGCATTGATCATCGGAGCTGTGATGGGCGTTATTTCCGAGTCGCTCCGCTACAGGATTAATTTGAAAGAAAAAGCATACATTCAGCCTATACTGGAATCCGCCGCGCAGGTCATATTGGCCGATCCGGCAAAGGCTCTCGATGGCTTTGTGCGCCTCACCGAGATCCAAGGGTCTCCCGAGGTGGGTGTTTTCCTGCTTCCGGTTCCACTGGGCGAACAAATGGAAGGCGGAGGCAAATTCGGCCGGTTGTGCCGTGTGGTGCTGAGCTATAAATCCGCTATTCTGGAATTGAGCATAATAATTCCGAATAACGATCAGAAATAGAGGTGAATCAAGGATGGAGGGGAACAAACGAGAGAATCCCCCTGGGCCCCATTTGAAAAAAGCAGGTGGAGACGCGGGGCATGGGCTTTGCCGGCGCTATAGGAGGGCGGCGGGGGGTTCAGGTTTCACTCTGATGGAACTGATCCTCGCCACGTCCCTTTCTGCGCTCGTGATCGGAATTCTGTCGGTTTGCTTTTCGTTTGCCATGCGCGTATGGGAGGTCACTCAGAATCAAAAACCGGACCATACTTTTCTGCTGGTGGACCTGCTCAAACGCCAGCTCGCCGAATGCGATCCAACTCCTATCAAGTTCTCTGATAACAAATCGCATCCGCTGTTTTCCGCGCAACCGAATTCGATTGCCTTTGTGACCGCTCATTCCGTAAAAGCGATCTCGCAGGGAGTTCCGGTGGTCGCCCGTTACACGTACGATCCGAATTCAAAAATGCTCTCATACTCGGAACTGCTGCTGGACCCTTATCATCCGGCACTCATCGAGAAGTTTCTGGCCGGTGGAACTTTCGGCAGGAAAGAGACCGCAATCCCTTCTTATGGGGTTTATTTCCCGGAATTCGAATTGGCTTATGCAGGCGGCGATGCAAAGCAGTTTACGCAAGCATGGGAAAAAGCGAATGAATTTCCTGCGGAAATCCTTCTGATGTGGCGAGCCAATGATTCTACGGTTCACGCTCAGGTCTGCATGGTGAACTCTCCGATCCCGGTCGAAGTCCAGCAGTCGCAGCCTTCCCCCCCGGCGTCGGGACTGGGCAACATGGCTCAGTGAATAACCGGCTAGGGATGCGAAATGGTTAGTATCAAACAGTTTATTAGAAAAAGATGCAAATCCATAAACGGGGCAGCCGGTATGACGATCCATGGATTATTCGATGATGACTCCGTTCAGCATCGTCCCTCCCGTCCCCGCGTCTTCGCGTCTCAGCGCCGGTTTTTTCCCTTGCGTCGCATATCCGAAAAGGGCGTGGTTCTTATCGCTGTTATTTGGTGCTGCGCTCTTATCATGTGGTTTGCATTCCAGATAAGCGCCCGGACCCGCTTGCTGGGAGAGGACCAGATTCACGCGATACGTGAATCGCACGCCCTTTATTTTGCCATTGGCGGGTGCTATGAGGCGCTTGCCCGGATGGGCCAGCCGCCTCCATTGACAATGAACCAGCCCCCTGGCCTGAACTGGCAGCCGGATGGAAAGCCTCGCGTAGTCGAGTACAAAAGCGGCATTGCCGTGGTGATTATGGAACCCGAAGATCTGAAGGTAAACGTCAACAACGTTACAGACGTTCAACTCAGGCAGGTCCTTCAACGGGCCGGCGCCAATGAATTGACCGCGGAACAGTTGGCCGACCGGATACTCGATTTCAATCACCCCGGCGATATCCCTCGGCTTCATGGTATGAAAAAAGACGCCTATATAAAGGCAGGCCTTAACTACGTTCCGTTTTGCGGCCCGCTCACCAGCCTGGATCAGTTGATGCTTGTCCCCGGCCTTAACCGGCAGCTTTTTTACGGCTTCGGCCAGGCAATGGACGAAGGGGAGGGCGAGTTACCCGAGATTTTTCAGGACCTTTTAATTCCGGCAAAAAATTCCCTTTTCGAGCTATTGACGATATACGGCAACAATGTAAACTTGCCGCAAGACCTGGATACGCAACAGGAAGCTGCGCTCAAATTGATGTCATGGCGACAGGGCGCTACTTACCGTATTCTTTCGTTCGGGAAAACCGCAGATGGGCCTCCGAGCGTAGGCATTTGGCTCACGGTTCGCTTAGGGGGTATTAGTGGCAAATCTCTCCAGGTTTTGAGCAGGAAGGTGATGTAACAGATTTCATGTCCTTGTGGGACACCGGAAACCTCGAGAAGACGCGCAAACTTTGCAGGGTCGAGGTGCGGGACCCTGCCCGCTATTGGTTTTCGGCTTGAGAATTATCATCGCGCACAGGGCGCGCTCTGCAGGAAACGGAACTTTTCGGGATATCGATCAGTGATACGGAGCGTGAGCGGTTTTCAGTACTTCCAAACTCACTTGCGATTCACTGGAGGAATTTGTGCTAAAGAGCATAATCAAATATAGACCGGTTAACCTGTGCACGGTCTATCTGGAAACTCAGAGGATAGAGGTCGTTCACTCTCACAGGCGCTGGAGATCGTGGGAAATCGGAGCGTCCGAACTATACCATGTCCCAAAGGGCGAATCCGTTTTCGATCATCTGCAGTATCTGAACCTCAAACCCAAAGGGAGGAAGGGAAGCGCTCTGTTGGTCATTGTGTCGAGTATTTTCTATTCCGTCCACAGTGAATACTATCCTCGAGCGATAATGGACCATCTCGATGAGGCGATCAACTTCGACTGGCAGGAAAACATCTTTCAGGAGCACGACAGGACTCTGCATTTTCATGGGCCGCCCGTTGAGTTGAACCAGCATATTTCAGTCCCTGTTTTCTCCATCCAGAGGGAAATCTATGACAAACTGAACCAGGCGCTCAATGGAAATCTTTTCCACACATTCGCAGTAGCGCCGAGCGCACTGTTGTTTTCGGCTTTACTGCCCATGATTGATGAGGCGTCAGATGGAGAGAAGTCCGAGATCCTTGCCCGCGGTCTGGATGATGACAATCTTGAGGTGCACCGCTTTTATGAGGGCGTCTTTTTGGGCTCCTCGATTATAGGCAAATCTTCCCAGAGCCTGAAATTGTTTGTCGAGAGCCTCAAATGCCTCGGTAACGAGGAACTGGAGCCGCACATCCATCTTGTCTGCGCGCCCGGGGAGTACAAATTTCACGATCCGGCTGCAATCTGGGAGCTGGAAGGATTCCCGATCAAAGCGCGCGAAATAAAAGAATCCTTTATCACAAGTTGGCTTCGCCGCCTGCTGAAACAGGACGCCATACACACTTTCGGCTCCGAAATCCTGTTGAAGCCGTGGCAGATTCCTCGCATCGCAGCGCCCCTGGCGGCCCTCGTCTTGATTTTCGCACTTTTTGGTCTCTATCAGTCGCACTCGGCCGAAAGCATGGCTCAGACCAGCAGGCGGTTAAAAGTTCAAATCAATCAGCTCGAAACCCGGTGGAAACCCATCGAGGAGTTGCAGACGCGTATTTCCAAATTTCAGGAGGACCAAAAAACACTCTCGGAGTTCAACCGCGAAGACTACCAGCTCCTTGAGCTTCTGAGCTTCCTTTCTCAGCTCACTCCCGACGATACCTGGCTCAATTACCTCTCCCTCCGCAAAGGGCAGCTCATACTGAGAGGTGAAAGCAAATCCGCGCTGAAGTATCTGGCCGAGCTGTCGAAAATCGAGGGGATGACGGACGTCAAATTTGCTTCTCCGGTAACCCGGGACCCGGGGACCGATGGGGAGAGGTTTAACGTCCAGCTTCAGTTGGATATGGAGAAGCTGAAGAAAGGTTTCGAAGGCCTCCCCCCGGAACTGCCCACTGGGGCATTGAGCGAGGGGCAGGACCTGAAAGCTCCCGGCGCCGAAAAAAGCGCGGCTGAAGGGGTCCGGCCTGCCGATGCCGAGGTTTCCGAGACCTCCGAACAGGGCGAAACAATCGCCGAACCGCCCCCCGAGGAGACTTTGCAATGAAATTCAAAAAACCGGATATAAGAATTGGGGATCTCGGAAAACAGCGGTGGTCGATAGTCGCTTCACTTGTCGTGGTGGCTGTGCTGACCGCAGCTCATTTTATCCTGATAGCGCCCATAATGGCTCAGAAAGAGGCGCTTGGCTCGAAAATAAAACAGCAGAAGGAACTGATCGCCAGGTATGAACAAAAGCTCAACCAGAGCAAAAGCATTCAGGAAAACCTTGCGACTCATGAAGCAGAGATAAAGGCAATGCATAACAAACTGTTCCGGGGGTCCGACCCTTACCAGCTTGCCGCTTCTCTTGGCGACCTGCTTTCGTCGAAGGGCGGTGCTGACGGGCAGAAGCTGGATATCAAGACATACCAGGTGCTTGCCAGCCAGGAGCATGGCCTCTACCAGGAAGTGCATCTCAGGTTTAATCTCATGACAAACGTCGAAGGACTGCACCATTTTCTTGCCAGGGTCAAGAATTCCGAATTTGCAATCCTTGTGCAGGAAATCAATATACAAAAAATCCAAAGGAATAAAGGACCTGACCTTGTAGTTAACGTAATCCTTGCAGCTCTCATGGAAAAAGGAGAAAAATCCTGATCCTGTTATTCACAGTGAGCTGAAAAATCATTTTCCTCGACTTATAAGTCCCCACAATTGCTTAAATTCTTAATTATGTTGTATATCCTGTGATTGTGATATAAGTGCAGTACGAATTAAAGAATATTGCCAGCAAGTTCTCCGACAGGAGGGGATCTTCATATGAGAACATGCCAGTCTATCCTTGCAATAATATTGGCAATTGCCTTTGTCTCATGTCAGTCTGCGCCGCAAAGCCCCGTTGGCCGGGTCCCGCAAAGCCGTGCGCCAATGGCCTATGCGCCCGAGACGTCGCCAGGTTCCCTGCTCGAAGAATCCCAATCCAAAATTCAACCCTCTACTGAGGGATCCCCCACGGGGCAGAAGGGGGAAAAGGAGTCGGTTTCGAAATCCGTTTCCATTGGAAGCGGTACTCCTGAAAAGAAAAAATCCCCGATCAAACCCGTGATCGCTCCAGTCCAGACCGGACTTTTAAGCCCCTCAACCCAGGAAGTCCCCTCCGGTTCTCCCACGAATGGTCAGAAAGAGAAGCAGCGTATCGTTCTGAATTTCGAGAAAGCTGATATTGCTGAGGTTACCAGCCAGATATTCAGCGATCAGTTGAAACTCAATTACGTGATGGACCAGACCCTTCAGGGCCGCATGAGCATGTACATCGAGGGTGATTTCGACAATGAAGAGCTGCTGCAGATGGTGATAAGGGCCTATGAGGCCAATGGGCTCAGCGTTATTCCCAAAAAAGGATTTTACTTCGTCCAGCTTTCTCAGAAAACCACAGGCAGCGGTCTTCCTGTGGCAAATCCGCAGTTGCTGGAAAACGAAAAGGGGACAAGGCCGCTCGTAGTAATCTACCGGCTCAGATTCATGGACCCCAAGCAGACGACCAACCTTATCACCCCCTTTATAACCCCGGGCAGGAAGATCATGTCCGACCCGCTTACCAACAGCCTTATCTTTGTTGAAGACAGCGATAATGCACGGGTTCTTGTCAATCTTATCAAGACAATCGATATAAACGTTCTTCAGGAAGTCAGCATGGAGATCGTTCCCCTTAATTCGATAGCTCCCCAGGATGCGGTTCAGGGGATGGAGTCTCTGATGAGCAAGCTTGGAGGGTTTAAGGAGAGCGCTCTTAAGAACAGCCTGGCGCTTCTGCCCCTGGCCAATTTCGGTGGTGTGCTGGTCATGGCTCAGAATCCCGAACTGCTCAAATCGGCCAGGCAATGGCTGCAGGCCCTGGATGTTCGAGGTACGGGGAACCAGCAGGAAATTTACGTCTACTTTGTCCAGAACGGTCTGGCGCGCGACATAGCCCAGATTGTAAGTTCGGTGCTCGGGATTGCAGGAGCCGGCGGGATGGGACAGCAGATTGTGCCCTCGGGCACCAGGCGGGGAGGCGGACTCGGTGGGGCCGGGATGGGCGGTCTTGGAGGAGGCGGCACTCTTGGCGGGGCTGGGGGCCTCGGCGGCAGTTCGCTTGGCGGGGCTGGGGGCCTCGGCGGCAGCACCGGCGGGGGAGGCCTTGGAGGAGGTTCGCTTGGCGGAAGCAGCTTCGGCAGCATGAGCGGTACCGGCTCTACCATGGGATCTTCTGGCGGGATTTCTGGAAGCTCATATGGAAGCTCAACTTCCCGGGGCACTTCCGGCACCGGCTTCATGGGAGCCGGCGCCGCGGGGACGACAGGCGCAAACAAGCCCCCCGGAGGCATCTTTACCGGTGAAGTAATGATGATGCCCGACGAGGTAAATAACGCCATAGTCGTCCGGGCAAACGCCGTCGATTATGGAAAGATAAAAAAGGCGATCGAAACCCTGGATATTCTCCCCAGGGCGGTCCTCATAGAAGTGATGGTTGCCGAAGTGGATTTGACGAAAGAATTCAGCTACGGGCTGCAATACTTCCTGCAAAAACAAGGGGGCGGATTCGGCCTCTCTTTTGGAGGACTCGGCCCCGGTGGAACCGTTTCGGGATCGACCACGACCAGCACTACTCCCTACCCCCCCGTCCTCTCCACATTGTCGGGCGCGGGTGTAGCCATGTCCTGGGTGGCCAACGCTCAGAACGTGGCCGTGCTTTTGAGCCTTATTGCCTCGAAGACCAATGTTACCGTACTTGCCACCCCCACGCTGCTGGCCACCGACAACACCGAGGCAAGCCTTACGGTCGGCGGACAAACGCCGATTCCAACGGGATCGTATGCGCCTATCGGGACTACAACTACCGGAACTGAAGCTTTCAGCACCATCGAGTACGCGGAAACCGGCGTTATCCTCGATATCATCCCTCATATAAACGCAGGCGGCCTCGTTCGACTAGAGCTGCAAATGACGGTCCGAAACACAGGGAGCAACGCGACGGTCGGCGCCGCCAATACCGCGCCAACTTTCACCGAAAGGGACATAAAGACCACGCTTCTTGCTCAGGACAGCCGCACGGTCGTGATCGGCGGAATAATCAACTCGTCGAACACAGCCATAAAAGGAGGCATCCCCTGGCTGCAGGACATACCACTGCTCTCACCGCTTTTTTCGGCCCGATCCAACGAATTAATCCGGACCGAACTCCTGGTAGCCATAACTCCGCACGTGATAGACCAGAGAACTTCCCAGGCGCCCGCCGAGCTCATCCAGAAGATGCAGAACCTCAGGCAGAGAATGGGGAATTAGGACAAAAACAGGGACGGCCGGGACAAGTGGTGCTTCCACTCTCGAGCGGGCCGCCGGGGGGGGTCGCCTTCGAACAGAGACATACCACTTGCAATTCTCCTGGAAAATGTTAAGGTTCGGAGGGTTATAGGGTTTTCGCAGGAAGTCTTTCGAGTGGAATCCGGTCCCCAAAATGCTTTTCCGATGAATAACACGGTTTGAAGCATTATTCCGGAATAGAATTGTTTTCAGGATCCAGTCATCGCTCGGTTGATCCGGAGGACCGGGAAGGCGTGCGATAAATTCAGCCGGGGCTGTCCCATTATAAACCAGGGTTATATGCACAAGCGAGTCAGACGCCTTAGTCCAGCGAAACGGTTTGGCTTACCCGCTGCACTTGTTGATGTGTCTATTCCTGCTTTGACATGTGACAGACCTCCAGTGATCCAATGTTTCCAGAATCATAAGGAGAAGACATATGGATTTTAAATTGAGCGAGGAACACCAGTTGATTCGGCAGAGCGTTCATGAATTTTGCGACAGGTATGTGTGCCCTATCGCTGACGAGGTTGATCAGGAAGCCAGGTTTCCGGCCGAAACGATGAAAAGGCTGGCTGAGCAGGACTGGATGGGAATTCCCTACCCGGTCGAGTTCGGCGGGGCCGGCGCAGACTACCTGAGCTACGTCATCGTAGTGGAAGAACTGTCACGCGCATGTGCCGCAACGGGATTTATCCTCGAGTGCCACACGTCACTGGCTTCTTACCCTCTATTCAAGTTTGGAACGGAAGAACAAAAGCGGCAATGGCTCACTCCTCTTTGCAAAGGTGAGATGCTTGGAGCGTTCGCCCTGACGGAGCCGGGGGCAGGCACCGACGCCGCCGCCTCCTCCACGGTCGCAGTGCTCGACGGAAACCAATGGGTTTTGAACGGCAGTAAGATTTTTATCTCCAACTCACCTGTTGCCGGAGTAATTATTGTTTTCGCAATGACCGACAAATCCAAGGGGACAAAGGGAATCAGCGCGTTCATAGTACCGGCGGGCACGCCTGGGCTTAACATAGGAAAACATCTCAACAAGATGGGCATTCGGGGCTCCCTCACTGCCGAAGTCTTCCTCCAGGATTGCCGTATACCGAAGGAAAACATTCTTGGTGGGGAAGGTCAGGGATTCAAGATAGCGATGATGACTCTGGACGCCGGCAGGGTTGGAATAGCTGCCCAGGCGGTCGGGATTGCTCAGGCCGCCCTCGACGAGTCCGTTAAATACTCGAAGGAAAGGATCCAGTTCGGAAAACCGATCGGCACCTTCCAGGCGGTTCAGTGGATGATCGCCGACATGGCTACCGATGTTGAGGCTTCCAGATTTCTCACCTATCATGCCGCCTGGTGTTACGATCAGGGTATGCCCTACAGCAAGGAAGCGGCAATGGCAAAACTGTTCGCCTCCGAAACCGCTTCGCGCCAAACCGATCGGGCGGTTCAGGTCCATGGAGGTATCGGCTACATCAAAGGAACCAAAGTCGAACGACTCTACAGGGATGCCAAGATAACGGAAATTTACGAGGGCACCTCGGAAGTCATGCGTATGGTCATTTCCGGGAACTTGCTCCGTTGAACAGGATGTGAAACATCATGCTCAGGATCGTTACTTGTTTCAAATGGGTCATCGATGATGCGGATATCCGGGTTGACGCCGAATCGCGGAAACTGAACCTGGCCCGCGCAGGCTACAAGATCAGCTCTTACGATCGCAACGTAATTGAAGAAGGCGTGCGGATTCAGGAACAACACGGCGGCACGTTGGCGGCGGTCACTGTTGCCCCTCCGACTGCCAAGCCGTGTCTAAAAGATGCCCTTTCCAGGGGCCCGGACGCCGCGTGGTTCATAAACGATCCATCCTTCGCCGATCTTGATGCGCACCAGACTTCCGAAATCCTCGCACAAACCGTAAGATCGCAAATTGAATTCGACCTTATTATCTGTGGCGAAGGCTCGGGAGACCTTTACTCCCAGCAGGTTGGCCCAGCTCTGGCTGAAAAGCTCGGCATCCCTTGCATAACATGGGTCAACAAGCTCACCTTCGATGAAGAGCAAAAACAAATCATCGCGCATCGAAAGCTGGAAGAGGGCATGGAGATTGTCTCGTGCCCGCTTCCGGCACTCGTTGTGGTTTTGCCGGACATAAATTCGCCGCGGATTCCAACTCTGAAACAGGTGCTTGGGGCGGCAAAAAAACCCGTTCATGATGTCAACATGAAGACATTGGGGAAGGTTCCCGAGGCGCATCTGAGGACCGACAAAATTCTAGCGGCCGTTATGGACCGGCGGCGAATAAGAGTTGCAGGCGATGCCGAGGGGATTCGGTCTGTGGTCAACTCCCTGATAAGAGAAGGCGTGATTTCATAGGAGCAGGAGCAAATGGCGGGAATTTGGGTTTTCGCGGATAACCGGAACCAGGTCCTGGAACTTTTGAGTGCTGGACGCAGCATTGCCGATGGTCTGATAAGCCATCTTGCCGCCTTCGCCGCCGACAGGCAGCAGGCGGGAGAATACATAGATTGCGGGGCCGATAAGGTCTTCCTTTTGCCCGAACTGCCGCAGGATCAGCCGTTCGAATCCCTGGTCCCCGTTCTTGCAGATGCCGCCAGAGACGAAAACCCGGACGTGATACTGATCGGGGCAAGTTCCCGAGGAAAGGAAATCGGCGCCCGACTGGCGGCCGCCCTGAATTCGGGGCTTTGCAGCGGGTGCATCGGATTCGAGCTCGATTCTGCGGCAAAGACCCTTAAAATGGACAGGCTCATCTTCGGAGGCGCCGGGGTCCAGACTGTAGTCTGCACTCAAAGTCCTCAAATCGCGACTGTGCCTCCCAAGACTTTTGAACCCGCCCTGCCCGAACAGGGCAGGAAAGGAGATATCCATGAGCTGAAAGCACCTCCGCCATCACCCGTGAGGGTGCTTGACCGGGTGCCCCGGCAGAGGGACTCGGTAGATATCACGGAGGCGAAAATCGTTGTTTGCGTCGGCCGGGGTCTCGAAAAAAAAGAGGACCTTGACCTTGTGCGCAGCCTCGCCGAGGCGCTGGGCGCGGAAATCGGGTGTTCCAGACCGGTTGCCGAAGAACTCCAATGGCTTCCCGAGGAGGTCTACCTCGGCATTTCTGGTAAAAAAGTAAAACCGTCTCTCTACGTCGGAGTAGGAGTTTCCGGCCAGGTGCAACATATCACCGGGATCCGCGACAGCAAAGTAATAATGGCTATTAACCGGGATGAAAACGCTCCCATCTTCGATGCCGCTGACTACGGGATTGTCGGCGATTTGTACCAGGTCATTCCCAGGTTGATCGAAGAACTCAAAGAGGCCCTTCGGGCTTAGCGGCGGTTGCAATGGCGGATGATAAATTTACGGCGATTATCGTAGGCGCGGGACCAGCGGGGAGCACAGCCGCGATGACGCTTGCCAGGGAAGGTTGCGACGTCTTGCTTATTGAGAAGGGGCCGACTCCCGGGGCAAAAAATATGTTCGGCGGCCGGATGTACTGCCACGTCCTGAACCGGTTGATCCCGGAGTTCTGGGAGCAGGCCCCGGTAGAGAGAGCAGTGGTGAGTGAAAATATCACCTTTCTCAACGAAGGACGCAGCGCCTCGCTGAGTTGCCGCAACGAGGACTGGGCAAAGCCGCCGTTTCATTCTTTTACGCTGCTCAGGGCCGAATTCGACGCTTGGCTTGCGGAAAAGGCCGAGGAAGCCGGGGCGATGCTTGCGTGCAACATCTGCGTCGACGATCTGCTCTATGACAACGGTAAGGTGGCGGGCATCCGCGCGGGCGAGGACGAAATGTTTGCCGACGTGGTGATCGCTGCCGACGGCGCAAACTCCATTCTGGCTCAGAAGGCCGGGCTTGCGGAGTTGTTTTCGGCTTCGCAGGTCGCGACCGGAGCGAAAATGGTGGTCGAACTCCCGCCTGATACCATTGACCAGCGGTTTCAGTTGTCGGGCAACCAGGGGGCCGCCATGCTTTTCGTTGGCGATTGCACCAATGGAATGCAGGGGGGCGGATTCCTGTACACCAACAAGAGCACCGTCTCGCTCGGGCTGGTCATAAATACGGCCTGTCTTCAGCGTTCGGACCGTAAAATGCCGGACCTGGTCGAAGATTTCAGGAACGGACCTCACATTGCCCCGCTGCTCGAAGGTGGAGAAGTCGTCGAGTACTCCGCTCATCTCGTTCCCGAAGCCGGAATAAGAATGACGCCGCAACTTTTCGGAGACGGCATTCTGATAGCAGGTGACGCGGCAGGGTTAGTTCTCAACCTTGGCTTCATTGTTCGCGGAATGGATTTTGCCGCTGCTTCGGGAGAAGCCGCTGCCATGGCGGTTTTAGAGGCAAAAAGGAGCGGCGACTTTTCACGTTCAGGTCTAAGCATTTACCGGAAACTGCTCGAAGAGAGCTTCGTGCTCCGAGACCTGGAGTTCTACTCAAAAGTGCCTCAGTTCATGGAAAATCGAAGACTTTATGAGAAATATCCGGGTCTGGTCACATTGGTTATGTCGGACCTGTTCACTGTTGATGGAAGGCAGCCGCAGAGAGTCCTGAAAAAAGGCCTTGCCGCGATGAAGAAAAGTGGAGTCAGCCTCGGCGGCCTGGCTGCGGATTGCTGGAAAGGAGCTTTTTCGCTTTGAAACGTTTGACGGTCGAGCAACTTCTCGGGATCGATAAATTCGTGGTCGACGACGAGGAGGCGCATATAGTTCTTGATAAGGAAGTATGCAGGGGTTGCGCTGCAAAGCCTTGCACTTTCGCCTGTCCCGCAGGCCTCTATACCGTAAAGGCCGGAGAAATCAGCTTCGATCACGCTGGTTGCCTCGAGTGTGGGACTTGCCGGCTGGTTTGCCCATATTCAGCCAGGGCGATCTCCTGGCGTTATCCTCGCGGCGGATTCGGAGTCCTTTACCGCTACGGTTGACACCAGGGATACACGGAGGGGCGAAAGAAACCGGGATTAAAGTTGAGGCCACCGCCTCGCGATTTCCAAAAGTGTCCTCACGCCGAATCCGGTTGCTCCCCTCCGGGAAAAACCGGTGTCTTTGTCTGTCCATGCGGTGCCGGCAATATCCAGGTGCGCCCAGGGAATTTCCTTCGGTACGAACTGTTTCAGAAAGATTGCCCCAATGATTGCCCCCGCGCTGCGGTCTCCAACGTTTTTCATATCGGCCACGTCGCTCTTCAAAGCATCGAAGTAGAAATCCCACATCGGCAGCGGCCAGAATCTTTCACCAACCGAAGCGCCAACTTGCTGGATGAAACCGACCAGATCCTCCCGATTGCCCAAAACAGAGGCGACTTCTCTGCCAAGAGCGATGACGCTCGCTCCGGTAAGGGTTGCAATATCTACCATCAGCGCCGGTTTGAAGCGATCTGCGGCGTATGCCAGAGCATCACATAGAACGAGCCTGCCTTCGGCGTCGGTGCTGATGATCTCGACCGTCTGTCCCGAATAGGTGCGAAAGACGTCTCCGGGTTTATATGCCTTACCGCCCGGCATATTTTCGGTGCAGGGCAGCATGCCCACCACTCGCTTTCCATGACCGATGCGCCCGATAACTTCGAAAAGACCGAGCACCGATGCCGCCCCAGCCATGTCCTGCTTCATTTCCTCCAGTTTGTCCCTGTGTTTTAGCGAAATGCCTCCCGTATCGAAAGTGATGCCCTTGCCGATAAAAACGATAGGCGGGTCGTTTTGGGTACCGGGCGGCGCATGTTCCAGGACGATGAACATCGCGGGTTCGCTGCTGCCTTTGGCGACTGCGGCGAAGGCCCCCATCCCCAGGGACACCGCCGAATCCAGGTCGAATATTTCGATTTTGAAACCAAATCGCGAAGCTATTTCGGATGCAGTTTCCGCAAGAAATCGAGGTGTCGTCCGGTTGGCCGGCGATACCGTCAGGTCTCTGGCAAGGACGATCCCGCTGACTTCAGCCTCAGCCAGGGCGGCAGCTTCCTTTAAGACCGGCTCGGGCGCCTTGTCGTCAAGAATCAGGATGGCTTTGGGATCTTGGCGGGCGTCAGCATTCTTTGTTTTCATTTCATTGAAGCGGTGAAGGCCGGTCATCGCGCCGGTGAGACTCTCGCGCAACAGAACGTCAACCGCGCATGAAGCCGAACCGGCGAACCCGCTCTCGCAAGGAAATCCCTTTAGCGCCAAAATGGGGATACCGGGCCGCTGTATCCCCAACTCGCAGCATTTTCTCAGAGCGAACGCCGCAGCGTTTTTCAACTTTTCCGTTTCGAATTGTTCCGCGTGACCAAGACCCACAAGAACAACGCGACGAATCGGTCCTTCAGCGGCAGGCGCATATGCTACGGCCACCTCGGATGGCTTGCCTTGAAAGTCGACAAGAACCTCCGAGCCGGCCAGCCACTTTCCAGTATCTTCCCAAAATTCCCTCAAGCCGGAAAGATATTCGTGGGGTTTTTCGAAAGCGAAGAAAATGAGGGCGTCCGCGCGCCATTCATCGCGGGAAGCAATCTGCCATTCGATCTGCATTTGGAAATCCTGTTTTTCTCAGCGCCCATCCAGCCCTCCGGAGCTTCTCACCCTTTGGGATCTTTCAAGTTTGCTCCGCGTCTCAGTGTGGACCGCTTTGTTTAAATAATAATAATTCGAAAAAGGAATTGACAAAAAAAAAGCATGGGTGAATACGTAAAGGTTCTAACGAATTCGGAGGCGGAGAACAGAAGAGAGAGCAATCCGTTTTCCGTTCGACGTCTTCTATTCCAATTATCTGACACCCGCAAGAGGAGAAATACGCATGACCCAAAGAGTCTTAAACTTTAATCCCGGACCGGCTGCGCTGCCTCTGGTCGTACTCGAGCAGGTAAAGATGGAGATGCTCGACTTTCGGGGCTCCGGCATGTCGGTGCTCGAAATAAGCCATCGGTCCAAGAGTTTCGAATCCGTACTCGACAGCGCCATCCAGCGAGTCAAGCGCCTGCTGGGACTCGGCGAAGGATATCAAGTGCTGTTCATCCAGGGTGGGGCAAGCCTCCAATTCTCCATGGTCCCCTTGAACCTTGCAGCTGCCGGCAGGCCCGCTGACTACGTCAACACCGGCAGCTGGGCTGCAAAGGCCATCAAGGAAGCCCGCGCACTGGGCAAAGATGTCCGTGTGGTCGCAACCTCGGAAGACAAGGAATTTACCTTCATCCCGGAAAAGGTCCCTGTCAATGCGGATGCCGCCTACCTGCACATTACTTCGAACAACACGATTCGGGGCACTCAGTGGGGGAGTTTTCCGGACTCGGGCGTCGTTCCGCTGGTCAGTGACATGTCCTCGGACATATTCAGCAGAAGGTTTGATCCGCACCCTTTTGGGCTGATCTACGCCGGGGCCCAAAAAAACATCGGGCCGGCGGGAGTGACATTGGTCATCGTTCGCGAAGACATGCTGGAAAGAGTCC
>Ga0326728_10011891_pt1 | contig 19641 bp, 19 predicted proteins | sample MB3enrmetagenome_FD_207602 | JGI IMG/M metagenome (GOLD analysis project Ga0326728, IMG submission 207602) | Lab enriched peat soil microbial communities from McLean, Ithaca, NY, United States - MB31MN | ecosystem: Environmental > Terrestrial > Soil > Wetlands > Peat | place: USA: New York... | reverse complement strand
AAACCAGCACGCGGATTCCGCCCGGGGCGAGGCGCGCTGGCAGTTTGACCGGAATGCGCAGAGTTCGTTCCGGCTGCTGCCAGGGGCGGACGGTGGCCTCGACTTCGATGGTGTCTCCGGCGTGGACGAGATCGCCATTGACGATACGCGCGTTGACGAGTTCGAGCCCCATCCGCCGCGGAATCGACTGGACATCGATGTCGATGCTTGAGACGGAGCTGCGCCTGTCTGCGTTGGCGTAAAGGGCGGAGAAGAGCTGACTGATTTCAAGGGCGGCGGCCATGGGGGCGGGCATGGCTGCTCCTGGAGTGGCCCACATGTCGAGCGGAGCAGGGGAGTAGCCGTCGAGGGCGATGTTGCCGGTGAGGTGATAGCTGGCTTCTTCCACTGCGTCGTTGGACTGCGAGAGCGCGTTATAGAGGACCACCATGACGGCCTGGGGGGTGAGCGAGGGCAGGTCGACGAGCTCTGTGTTGACCTTGCGCGCGCCGTCGGGGCTGGCGATGGCGATGCGCATGGGGATCATGCGGGCCTGAGCGCCCATGAGGCCGCGAATGCCCGACGCGCGATCCTCAGTGAATGCGCCGACGGTGGCGCCGGTGTTGACGATCTTGAAGGAGTTCATTGGCGAGGCGAGGGTGGCGACGATCTCGGTGGTGGTCATGGGCAGCGAGACCGGGCCTGCCTGAAGAAAGGGATGACCGCAGGCCAGTAGTTGTTTGGGGTCGATGTAGGTGATGGTGCAGGTGGCGGCGATTTCGACGTCGCCGCGGACCAGTTGCGCGCTGATGGCTGAGCCGGGCTTGAGAGTGGAGGCCGCGGCCGGAGACAGCGCTGGCCCGTCGCCGGATGCGCCTGCCATGCCGCCGGCCGAAACCGTGGCTAGGCCGGAGCCAGCCATATTTTGCTGCCAGAGACGGATGGCGCCGGGGGAAAAGCCGCTCATGACGAGGGGAGTTTCAATGGGCTGAAAGTTCGAGGGGGCGGCTGGATCGGCTGAGGCGGCCACGGCAGAAGGCACAGTTGCGGCAGGCGGGTCGCGAAGGACGAGCATCTGCTCGATGGGGGTGATGCCGGCGATGGGTTCCTTGCTGAACTGGCCGATGCGGTAGGAGAGCGAGCCGAGAAGTTTGCCGTCGATGTAGACCGGGCTGCCGCTCATGCCTTCGACCACGCCTGTGTAGTCGGGCTTTGCGCCGTGAAGGCGGGCGAGGATCATATCCTGCCCGGGGCCGCGCGCGCCGCGCAGAACGCCCAGGATCTCGACATCCATAGGCTCAGGGTCAGTGCCTTCAAAGACGGTCCAGGCGGTGGCCTTGAGTCCGCGATGGACCTGGCTTAGCGGAAAAAAGCTTGTTGAGGCCGGGGGCTGGGCCTGGGCGGCTGGGGCCGGTTGACCATGAAGCAAAGTGCCCGCCGAGATCGGCAGGAGGAATGCAAAAAAGAGAGTAGGCAGGCGAAGACGGGATTGCTTCAGGCACGGTTTCACGTCTATAGAGTACAGCCGCGAGAGCCGTCGCCGCCTGGCCGGGGTAGCGTACCGCCGGGAAGCCTGGCGCTCAAGGGGGCGCGAATCCCGTATGCTGGTGAACAAGGGGTTGCCATGTCGAAGCCGATCCAATTTCCTGTCTGGTGCTGTTTTGCCGCTTTTCCGGTCGTCTTGTTCGTAATTGCTCTGGCATTGGCGACGCCGGGAGTGGCGTGGTGCCAGGCGCAGGGCGCGGGCCAGCCGCAGCAGCCTCAGAGCGCGCCGGACCTTGGCGGCCCCAGCGCCGACTCGGGCGCAATTGCGATCCCGAAGAAGAATGCCGGCGAGAATCCGCCGGCTCCTCCGCCTGCACCGGCTGAGCCGAAGATCAAGCTCCCTGAGGGCACGCCTACGTTTTCCATGCGGGTTGAAGTTCCCGAGGTCACGGTCGATGTCGGCGTGCTGCTGGAGAAGAACCATCAGTTTGTCTCCGGCCTGAAACCCGGAAACTTCCGCGTGTATGAGGACGGCGTGGAACAGAAGGTCGAGGGGTTCAAGCGGGTCGAGGCGCCGATCACCGCTCTGTTGCTGTGCGAGTTCGCGGCGCGTGGGTGGAGCTTCCGGATGGACATGCTCAACACCGCCGCGGCATTCACCCAGCAGTTGCGGCCGCAGGATTACGTGGCCATGATGACGTTCGACCTGAATACGCACATTGTGAGCGACTTTACCCAGGACAAGCGCCAGATCGAACAGGGTATCAACCGGCTGGGCGCAGAGATGTCCATGCCGATGGCGTTCTCCGAGACCAATCTGTTCGACGCGCTATCGGAGGCGCTGGACCGGATGAGCCGTATCGAGGGCCAGAAGTACATTGTGCTAATCGCCTCGGGCGTGGATACCATGTCGAAGCTGACGCTGGACAAGATCCTGCAGAAGGTGAAGAACTCGCACGACATCACCATCTTCAGTCTCTCGACAGGTGGATTTCTTGAGGCGATGACCGGGGGCCGCGGCGGAATGATGGGCGGCATGCGCGACCTGACCTATCTCCAGGCTCAGAACCAGATGAATACCTTTGCCGATCTGACCGGAGGGATGCACTTTGCTCCGCGCTTCACGGGGGAGCTTCCGGATGACGTGCGGCTGATCAACACCAGCATCCGGTCCAAGTACGAGCTTGTCTACCGGCCCAGCAACACCAAGCAGGACGGGGGCTGGCGCAAGCTGCGCGTGATCCTGGTGGACGAGGAGGGCCAGCCCCTGCGCATCCAGGACGAGAAGCACAAGCCGCTGAAGTACGACGTTATCGCCCGCGACGGCTACCGTGCAAGGCAGGAAGTGGAGTAGTGCGAAGGCGATTGGGGGGGTGCGAGGGGCCGCATTTGCGGCCCCTCGCTGCGTCTGCGTGCAATGCTGCGCGAATTTGGAGCGCTTCGCGAACGGTTGGCGGGCGGCGTCGCACAGGGGCCTGTCTGCGCCAGCGGCGCCTTCTCCCACCAGTCGTGACAACAGTCACGAACGGGAACTTTGAGCGGGACTATGATTCGCAAGCTAAGGAGGCCTGAGCACGATTCGCGGTAGGGAAATACGGACAGCGCTCGCAGCCAGGCAGCCGAATCAACGGAGGTGAGGGATGCAGTTCACAGTGGTGATGTGGGCAGTATGGGGTGTTCTGGTTCTCGCGTTTGCCATCACCAGGATTTATCTGATGGGCCTGAGCCGGGATGAAGACGATCAGATTTACCTGGATGAGGCATTTGACCATGAGAAGCAGGCTCAGGAGGCCATCCTCGCGCGCATCGGCAAGGTGCAACCGATCCAGAGGACGCTGACCTGGGCGCTGGGCATCGTGACGCTGGTCGTGATCGTGTATTACGTTGTGGACATGATCCAGCAGTTCAAATAATCGAGAGCATCTGTCCAGAAATGCGAATGGCCGGGAAGCGAGAGCGCTCCCGGCCATTCTTTCTTTGCGGGGTGGACACGACGCCGCACCGCCTCCAGTTCGGACGGCCGCAGGCGACCAGCTGGCCTGTTCTAGTGCAGGAGTCCCAGGTTGATGACGATGTCGCGGATGTAATAGATAACTACAAGCACGGTCATGATGGCGACGAGCCAATAGGCGATTTTTAGAAGCGGCTCAACCTTGTTGACCTTGGCGACGATCTCGGCCTGGGCCTTCTCTTCGTGTTCAAAGGCAGGGTCCAGATAGATCTGATCGTCCTCGTTTTTGCTGATGCTCTCGCGATAGAGATGCAGCACGACCGCCGCTGCAACCAGTACGCCCCAGATGGTCCACATGACCGCAACAAACGACATAGACAGCCTCCACGAGAATTCGGACAGGATTTCGGCTCACCGGCTGCCGAAATCCTGTTCGGGCCACCATCATAGCTCCGATCTGGTAGTTTTGTGTACCGGATTCTGATAAATACCGGGGCCGATAGCACCAGAGCCGGTACTGTTTGCAACTCCGGAGCTCTCTACGCATCCAAATTGAAGGGTGCCCGCGGGGTTGTGTCGCAACCGGACGCGGGTTAGAGTAAAAGTAGACCTGAATCCCGAATGGAGACCAACATGGCCACAGCCCCAGCCGCAGCGCAAGAAGAAACCACCAAACAGCCTCCCATTACCCTGACCCCCCAGGCAGTAGCCAAGGTTCGCGAGATCATGGCCAGCCAGGATCCGTTGCCTGCCGGACTGCGCATCGGCGTCGTCGGCGGAGGATGCTCGGGATTCCAATACTCGATGGCCTTTGAGAACCAGAGCGGCATGATGGACAAGGTCTTCAGCTTTGACGACCTGAAGGTGTTTGTCGACGCCACGTCGCTGATGTACCTGAACGGCGCCACGGTGGACTATGTGGAGACCGTGGAAGCCGCCGGCTTCAAGTTCGACAACCCGCAAGTAAAGACGACCTGCGGCTGCGGCTCTTCGTTCAGCGTGTAAGAGCAGGCAATCGGGGATTTAAGTAAAAGGCCCGCGCCTCAGGCGCGGGCCTTTGTGCATCGGTTCGAGGCCGGATACGGTTATTGTGGAGGCTGGCTGGGCTGGGTTCCGGAGCCGGTTCCGGAAGTGCCCCCGCTCCCTGTGCCCCCGCCAAAGGTGGAGCCGCCCGTAGGACCGGCCCCGGAGCCTGAGCCGCCTCCGAAGAAGCTGCTGCCCGAGTTGCTGCCGGTTCCCCCCGTGCTGCCGGTTGGCAGACCGGATGAACCGGCGTTGCCGCCGGTAATCTGTTTCTGCTCAGAGAGCGGGCTGTAGGTGAACTCCCACTCGTTGTAGTGGTTCTTCTTCTTGTACATCAGGATGGACTGGCGATCGCTGGCGGGCGAGAAGCCGACGACGCCCGCGCCGCCGAAGGTCTGGCCGGTAAGCCCGGTCGTGGAGCCAGAGCCAGTGCCGGAACCGGAACCTGTGCCGGAACCGCCAGGTTGTGCGGGCGTTCCAGTTGCTCCGCTCCCTGTGCCCGGGTCGCCGGTGGTTCCAGTTCCAGTTCCCGAAGAAGGATTCTGCTGGCCGGAGCCTGAGTTTCCGAAGAGGGAGCCGCCGGCGCCTGACGATGTGCCGGAACCGATGCCGGATCCGAAGGAACTTCCGGTCTGGCCTCCCAGTCCACTGCCCGTGGCGTTGCCGCCGCTCGGCCCGGTTCCGGCGAGTGCGGTTGCACCCCCTGCCAGGGGCTCGCCGAAAAATCCGAGGGCCAGGGGGGCTTTGTTCTGGCCGAAGAGCACCGGCTTCCAGTCGTCCTTGCCGGTCATGGGATCGATGTAGCGCTTGCGCAGGAATCGGATGTTCTGGGTCTTGACCAGAGCGTCGATCGAGGGCGGATATGCGCCGAACTTGCGGTAGTAGAGCTGGACGGCGCGCCGGTATTCCATGCCGCGATGCATGGTCTCGACCTCGCGGTCGCGCTGCAGGGCGCGGGCCACGATGGGTGCGGCTACGGTGAGCGAGATGGCGAACAGAAACAGCAGAAAGATGACCGCAAGCAGCATGTATCCGTCTTCTGACGGCCTGCGGCGGCGGTTCTGAACTGCTGCTGGCATCGTGTCTCGAAACTCTCCCGGCCCCGGGCGGCCTAGTTGGACTGCAAAGGCAGCGTCTGATTGTTGTTGTAGGAAAGGTCGGTGACATCGACGCTGGTGGGCTTGATTGCGCCTACCTTGTAGCGGTGCTCGACGATCTCGCCGGTCCTGGCCATGTAAATGCTGTCGCCGTGGGCGAAGAAGGCCTGCATGGATTTGTCGGCAGCCTGCACGTAACCGAAGTACCGGAGATCGATGGCCGGAGGCTTGGGCGGCGGCGGAGGCCCGGTGGGCGCGGTGACGATCGGCGCGGGCGCGGCGCGTCCGGAACTGAGGGGCGTGGGGATGGCGACCGGGGCCGACTCGGCAGAGAAGAGGTTACGGCCTGTTCCGGCGTACTCGACGTCTTCGCTCTCGGCCAGCCGGTCGAAGTGCAGGGAGGGATCGATGCCGGCGTTCGAGAGCTTTTTGGCATCGGGCCCGGCCGCGGTTTGAGCTGCCGCGGGAGCGCTGCGGGTGGTAGCTGCCGGCGGCAGCGCGGCACGGCGCGGCGCGGGAGTCGAGAACGTGTTGTAAAGCTCAATTCCGCCGACTACCGCGATGACGGCGAAGAGCGCGATCACAATGTAAAGCTGCTTCTTGTTTTCCGCACCGACTCGGATGGCCATGGCTACTTTACCTCCGGGCGGGCGGGAGTTTTGGTGCTGGAGTCCGCGGAATCGCTATCGGCTGCCGGCAGTCCGGAGGCGTCGGCGTCTGCCGGGCGCAGCCAGGTGGAGACGCGCAGCCGAAGATTGACCAGACCGCCGGATTGGCCGGTGAGGGCCATGGCGCGGATGACGAAGAACTCCGGGTCGCGCTCGATGCTGTTTATGAATCGCATGATCTCCGGATAGCTTCCGCTGATGCCCGAGTCGAGCGAGATCTCAGTGAGATAAGCGCCGGCTGCGCCGTGGGTGTACTGGATGCGGGAGAGCCGCACGCCGGACTTTACCGCCAGCTCGTCGATGCGGCCGGCGATCGAGGAGTAGTTGGGCGGGATGCGCTTTTTGTAAAAGCTGTCCATGGCGTCGCGGGTGGCGGCGACCTTTTTGTCGAGGCCACGCAGGGGGGCTGTCTGGGCTTCGAGGGCGGCCAGCTCGACTTGGCGGCTCGCGGCGGCCTGTTCGGCGTGGCGGTCGACGGCAACCCAGTCAAAGCCGACGCGCACGGCGAGGAGGATGGCGGCGACGAGCAGCAGCGCAAAGGCCAGGTAGTGCCAGGTGAGGGGCGAGGCCAGGCGCTCACGCCAGATGGAGCGGGTGTCGTGGGTCATCGCGCACCTCCCGCGGCCCGGGGCTTGGCTGCCGGCGCGGCAGGGGGCGCTTTCTTCCCCGGAGATTCGTCTTTGGATTTCTCGGGCGTCTTCTTTGCCGCTTTGCGCTCTTCGAGCGTGGGCGGGTTGTAGTCGGCGACGATGTCGAAGTTGAAGCGGTTGGAGGCGCTGACCGGCTCCAGGCGCTGGTTGTTGCTGGAGGTGGACTCCTCGGCGTTCTCGCCTACGATGCGCGGCAGGAGGAAGCGTTTGGAGTGTTCGAGGTTGCGGACCAGTTCAACGCTGCGATCCTGGGGGCCCACGACGCGCAGGCGCAGCGAGATGTGGCCGTCTTTCTCGCGGACCGGCTCGATGGTGGTGACCTGTACGCCGGCGGGAAGCACGGTTTCAAGGTTGGCCATGGCCAGGGTCCAGGAGAAGGACTTGTCGTCAAAGAGCTGGTTGAGCGCGGCGGCCTGCTTGAGCAACTCGGCGTTCTCGGGCTGCTGCATGGTGGCGAGATAACTCTGCCGCTCCTGGGTGAGAGCGGCGAGGCGGCCATCGACCGAGTGAGCGCGGGCGCGGGCCTGCTCGGCGTCCTGATGGACGAAGTGCAATGCGAGCAAGAGGAGGAGGCAAAGGACGACGAGTGCCGAGATGGCGATGCGCAGACGCCGGAGAGCGGGTCCCAGGTCGGCGTAGGGCCGGGTGGCGAGGTTGAGGGTGATTCTCATGAGGCCACCGCCTGACTGCCTTGCAGAGCGAGGGCTCCGGCGACGGCCGCAATGCTGGCCCCGCCGAGAGTGGTCATCAGGCCGCTCTCCGGCACCGGGACCAGATCGACGACGGCGAGTTCGGGATCGTCGAGCCACTCCGCGAATCTTTCGCCGGGGATGTCTCCGGCGTAGGAGAGACGCTGGGGGCGAACTCTGAGGGTGTCCTCAAAGTAAGCGGAGGCGACGGCGATGCCGCGCTGAACCTCGGCGATGCGCTGGCGCGGGTCGCCGGGAAGATCGAGGGTGCGGTAGAGGAGCAGGTCGTTGCCGGCGACGATGGTGGTGGTGAGAGTCGTGCTGGTGAGCAGCGCGGCCATCGAGGTTTCCATGGTCTCCATGGATTCGAGGGCGGCGAGGCTGGAGGCGAGCACAGCGCCGGGTTCGTATCCGGCGGCGCGGACGGCGGATTCGTACTCGGCCAGCACCGGGCCGGGGACGATGGCAGTGAGCACACGGCACTCGGTCTCGGTCTGCGAGAGCACCTGAAAGCTGACGCCGGCCAGTTCGGCATCGAAGGGTACCATCTTGCGCAGCCGGAAGCGCAGGATGGGCAGGGCCTCGGAGTGCCTGGCGGGCAGGGAATCGAAGTCGAGCACGAAGACGCGGACCACGGTATCGGGCAGAATCAGGGTGACGGCCTGGGTGCGCGGAGAGACCTCGTCGAGCGCGGAGCGGATGGCGGCCGAGACCAGGTCGGGCCGGTGGATGTTGGCCTCGTCGATGCCGGGCGTGAGCGCTCCCGGCGGCAGCGCCGAGAAGGCGAACAGCGGCGCGCCGGAGCCGGAGACGGAGGCAGCCAGCGCGCCCTCCGGCCGCAGCTCGACTGCCGCGGGCGGCCGGCCCGTGGTTTGCGCTCTGGCGGAAACTTTCTTGAAAATCGAACTCATCGTTATTCGCTCTGCCTGGGACCCGAACTCTGTCCCGGTCTCAATCTTTCTGACAGCTCTTTAGTCCCTAGTCCCTGTCTTATCTAGAGGCCTCAATGAAGGTTACCTTGTTGATCTCTTTGAGCGTGGTGATTCCCCGGCGGACCCGTTCGAGAGCAGACTCGCGCAGGAAGCTCATGCCCTCCTTCTGGGCCAGCTTGCGCACCTCGGAGGTGGGCCTCTTGTCGAGGATCAGCTCGCGGATGGGGTCGGTCAGCTCCAGCAGTTCGTGGATCGCTGTGCGGCCGCGGTAGCCGGTTCCACCGCATTCGATGCAGCCGGAGCCCTCGCGGAAGGCAAAGCCACGCCACTGGGCGGGGTCGAGGCCGCTCGAATGGAGCATCTCGTCGTCGTAGGTGACGGTGCGGGCGCAGTGATCGCAGATGGTGCGCACCAGTCGCTGGGCCAGAATGCAGTTGAGCGCGGAGACGAAGTTATAGGCCTCGACGCCCATGTTGATAAAGCGGCCCAGCACATCGACAACATTGTTGGCGTGGACCGTGGTGAAGACCAGGTGGCCGGTGAGCGCGGAGTTGATGGCGATCTGCGCCGTCTCGGTGTCGCGGATCTCGCCGACCAGGATCTTGTCCGGGTCGTGGCGCAGGATGGAGCGCAGGCCGCGGGCGAAGGTGAGGCCCTTCTTCTCGTTGACCGGAATCTGGGTGATGCCGCGGATCTGGTACTCGACCGGGTCTTCGATGGTGATGATCTTGTCTTCGTCGCTCTTGATCTCGTTGAGCGCGGCGTAGAGGGTAGTGGTTTTGCCGGAGCCGGTGGGGCCTGTAACCAGCACCATGCCGTAAGGCTCGCGGATGTAGCGGCGGAAGCGTTTGAGGTCTTCTTCCGCAAAGCCCACCACGTCGAGCGTGAGGTGCTTGAACTTCTCGCTCATCGATTCTTTGTCGAGAACGCGAAGCACGGCGTTTTCGCCGTAGATCGTGGGCATGATGGAGACGCGGAAGTCGATCAGACGGTTCTTGTAGCGCACGCGGAAGCGGCCGTCCTGGGGGACGCGCTTTTCTGCGATGTCGAGCTCGCTCATGATCTTGATGCGGCCGAGGATCGTGCCATGATGCTCGCGGGCGATGGGCGCCATGGCGGCCTGCAATACTCCATCGATGCGGTATTTGACGACAACCGAGTCGTCATTCGTTTCGATGTGAATGTCGGAGGCTCTGCGTTCGAGAGCGGTGAAGATGGTGGTGTCGACCAGGCGGATGATGGGACTGATGTCCTCGGTCTCGCTGGTCAGCTTCTCGATGGAGATGTTCTCATCCTGGTTTTCGTCTCCGGTGAGGACGTCGAAGGTGAGGCCTTCGCTGGCCTCGTCGAGGACGCGCTGCGACTGCTCGGTCTTCTTGAGCAGGTCGGTGATCTCGGAGAGCATGGCCACGCGGGCCTGGATGCGCTTGCCGAGCAGGCCGGCGATCTCGTCGAGCACCATGAGGCGCGAGGGGTCGCTGACGGCGATGACCAGCGAGTCTTCGCGCTGTTCGATGGGCACGAAGTTGTAGCGGAACATCAGCTCGACGGGAACTGTGCGCAGCAGGTCGTGCTGAATCTTGAAGTTCTTGAGGTCGACGAACTCGGCGCGGTAGCGCGAGGCGAGGGCTTCGGCCTGCGCGCGCTCGTCGCCAGCGACGGGAAGGGGAATGACCTGGGCATCGGCCATGAGCGGTTAACCTCCTCCAACCCCGCCGGCCTGGCCAAGCGAGAAGATGGGCAGATAAAGCGAAATAAGAATGAAGACAACCACCACGCCCATGACGATGAGGATGGCGGGCTCAATGAGGTTGAGGGCGGCGGTGAGCGACATGGCCACGTCCTCCTCAAAGAACTCGGCGACGGAGTTGAGCATCTGCGGCAGCGCGCCGGTCTGCTCGCCGACGGTGATCATCTCGGTGGCGAGATCGGGGAATGCGCCGGTCCTGGTGAGCGACTCGGCAAGGCTGGTGCCTTCGCGCACGGAGGTGACGGAAGTGAAGACGGCTTTGGAAACCTTGCGCGAGCCGATGGAGCGGGCCGCGGTCTCAAGCGACGGAACGAGGGGAAGACCACCGGTGAGCAGCGTGGAGAGAGTTCGCGAGAACAGGGCCACTTGATACTTGGTCCAGATGCGGCCAAAGACCGGCAGGCCGACGCGTACGCCATCCACAAAATCGCGGCCGCGTTCGGTGATCGAGAAGCGATAGAGCGCGAACCCGAGGCCGGCAAGGGCCAGAGCCAGCCAGATGAAGTAGTGCTGGAGCCACTTGCCGAAGCTGAGCAGGTCGGTGGTCATGGCGGGGAGCTTGGAGCCCATCTGATCGTAGAGAACGGCGAACTGAGGCACCACGACGGCGAGCAGAAAGATCATCAGGCCGGTGACCAGGGTCAGCAGGAGCGAGGGGTAGATGAGCGAGGTGATGAGCTTCTTGCGGAAGGCCAGCGCGATCTTCTGAAAGCTGACGTAGCGGTCGAGAACCTCGGGGAGGTTTCCGGAGCGCTCGCCGGCCAGCAGGGTGGTGGTGTGCATGACAGGGAATCCGCCCTGGGCCTCGAAGGCGGCAGAGAGAGCCTCGCCGGTCTTGACGCGGTTGGCCACGTCTTCAAGCTGGGCCTGGAAGCCCGGGCTCTTCTGAATCTTGGCCAGCATCTGGATCGAGCTGAGGATGGGCAGCCCGGCGCGGATGAGGGTGAGGAACTGCTGATTGAAGATGAGGAAGGGTTCGAGCTTGACCTTGCGGCGGCTGCCGCCGATGCCGATGCCACCCCGGGCCTTGACGCTGAAGACGTGATAGCCGGCGTGGAGAAAGCGAGCGCGCAGTTCCTCGGCGGTGGCCGCGGTGTGCACCTGCTCCTGAACGCGTCCGCGCTCATCTGCCAGCTTGATGACGAACTCTGCCATAACCCCCGCTGCCGGAATCAACCTGCGCCCGGCCTTGCTCTGAAAATACAGCTCCTGCTCAAGTGTAACTTCAACCAATAGACGAGTGCAGAGCCGCAAGCGTTCGAATTCCGCAATTGGGAGGGGCAGGCGCCGGAAGCACCGAAGCCGGAGGCGGAGGAGGGCTGGCGGAGCCGTTTTGGGAGGCTATCGGCGAAGCCGCGCAAGCAGGCGCTGCCAGAGGGTTTTTTCGGGTTCAGGTCTCCGGGAGGCAGGCTCCGGATCAGCCTGCCGAGCCGCAGCTCTCTCCTGGGCATCGTCGTGGAGCACCTGCCACAGGGCCGTTCCGCAGTCCTCCCAGTCGGAGTGCCCGCAGCTCCGGCAGAGATACTCGCGAATCTCGCGCCCGGTAAAAGTGTTTTTGTCGGTCTGGTCCATGACCGCTCCGCATTGTGTACAGATCACCGGAACCCTCCTGGCGGGCGGCTTGCCCTAAGACTTTCATTCTTCTTATAGCACCGATGAAGGCAGCCCATGCCGGGCGCGACCAGCGAGGATCTGGCAGGGCAGGCGGGCAGAATTGCTTGTATGCTGGATTCGGTAGCGTGCGATGGGTGAGCAGGGAGCGAGATCCGCGATGGATGCGAGGAAAAACAGTGCTAGAACGTGGGCAAACCCGATGACGAAGCTCTCAGCACGCGCGTTTGACGGGCTGCGCATGAGGACAAAGGCCGCTCTCAAGGGCAGGCGGCGAATTGCCGTCGACTCGGCAGCGCTGGCGGTGGTTGCACTGGGGCTTGGGGCGGCCATTTACACGGGGCAGTCAATTGAGGCTTCGGCGGCGGAAGCGGTTGTGCCCTACCCGCATGAACTGGCCCAGGTGAGCTTTGCGGTGGCCGGAGACGTGATTCCCCACGAGGCGGTGCGGGCCGCTGCAACCGCTGCGGGCAAGGACGAGGCGGGCTGGACGGCGTTGCTGGCCAATGTGAGCTACGTGTTCGAGGCTGCGGACTTCGGGTTTGTGAATCTTGAGACGCCGGTTGCGCCGGAGCACTCCAAGGGCACGAAGCCGTTTCTGTTTGACGCGCCCTTGTCGCTGCCAAACGCGCTCAAAGCCAGCGGCATCAAGATGGTTTCCTTTGCCAACAACCACGCGATGGATCAGGGCTGGGCGGGTTTTGCGGAGACGAGAAAGCATCTGACAGAGATCGGGCTTGTGGATGTAGGCACGTCGGACGATACGGCTTCGGCGTGGCAGCCGGTGGTTGTGGAGGCCAACGGCATCAGAGTGGGTTGGCTGGGGATGACGCGCTGGCTCAATGGCGGCCGCAATCCGGACAAGGACGAGCTGCCCCATGTGAACTTCTTTCCTTACCCGCATGACTCGGGTGGCGCTGCGGGGGCCGACGAGGCCGCGGTTTTGGCGGCGGTGAAGGCGGCGCGAGAGAAGTGCGATCTGCTGGTGATTTCGATCCACTGGGGGGTGGAGTACGCCACCGCGCCGCGGGCTGAGGACGTCGACATCGCGCATAAGATGATGGAGGCTGGAGCGTCGGTGATCGTTGGCGGGCATCCGCACGTGCTGCAACAGGTGGAGACCTATCGCACCGGGGACGGCCGCGACACTCTGATCTTTTACTCGCTGGGGAATTTTTTGTCGAACCAGTCGCGCAACTACGTGGAAGGGCTGATGCCGGATGCGAACGGCGATCCGCGCGACTCGATGATCGGGCTATTCTCGGCGGTGAAGAAAGACTATGGGCCGGGCGGCGTGCGCGTCGAGGTGGGCCACGCCGGAATTCTGCCGGTGTGGGGCGAGAACAACCGCAACCAGATCGCGGCGGGGCGCGAGAAGACTCCGGTGATTGAGCCGGTGCTGATCGACCGCGAACTGCCCGCATTGCAGACGCGGCTGGACGCGCTGAGTAAGGCCGCCGAAGCGCCAACCGGCCTGAGCGCGGACGAGAAGAAGGAGTTTGTGGAGCTTACGAAGCAGGTAAAGCTGCTGACCGACCGGAGGGCGCAGATTCTGGCGCGCACCGGGGACGAGTATGTGACTGTGCCGCCACGGCCACCCGCGAAACCGTAGGGAAGAGGGATCGCAGGCCGGGGATCGCGCATCTAATCCTCAGCTATGAGCGAATCCTCTTCCCCTTCCCTGAATCAGCTTGCCAACGCCGCGTCAACCTATCTGCGCTCGGCCTCGCACCAGCCGGTGAACTGGCTGCCTTGGAGCGAAGCGGCCTTTGCCCGGGCGCAGGCTGAGGACAAGCCAATCCTGCTCGACATTGGCGCGGTGTGGTGCCACTGGTGCCACGTAATGGATGGGGAGAGCTACGAGGACCCGGCGGTGGCCGAAGTGATCAACCGGCACTTTATTGCCGTGAAGGTGGACCGCGACGAGCGGCCCGATGTGGACGCGCGCTACCAGGCCGCGGTGCAGGCCATCAGCGGACAGGGCGGATGGCCTCTGACCGGCTTTCTCACTCCCGACGGCAGGCCCTATTTTGGGACGACATACATTCCTCGCGACGAGCGGTACGGCAGGCCGGGGATCATCCGTGTCCTTGAAGCGATGGCGCAGGTATGGCGGGAGCGGCGTACCGAGGCCCTCGACACCGCCGCCAGCGTCATGGCCGCCATCGAACACAACGAGAACTTCTCAGGCAGGGGCGTCGAACTCTCGAAAGGGCTGATCGACAAGATCGTCGCGTCGATCGTGAACCAGTTCGATCCGCGCTATGGCGGATTTGGCGCGCAGCCCAAGTTCCCTCATCCGGGGGCGCTCGATCTGCTGCTGGAGGCGGCCACGACGCGGGGCGACGAGAAGGCACGGCAGGCCTTTACGGTAACGCTCGAGAAGATGGCCGCGGGCGGAGTCTACGACCAACTGGCCGGTGGGTTCCATCGCTACTCGGTCGATGAGCGCTGGGTGGTGCCGCACTTTGAAAAGATGCTCTACGACAACACCGAACTGCTGCGGAACTACGTGCATGGCTACCAGGGCCTGGGCAGCGAGGGATTTCTCAGCACGGCGCGCGAGATCGTGGGCTGGCTCGATGAAGGGATGACCGATCGCGAGCGCGGAGGTTTCTACGGCTCTCAGGATGCGGATGTGGGCCTGGACGACGACGGCGACTACTTTACCTGGACGGTCGAGGAGGCGCGGGCGGCGCTCGATGCGGAGGAGTTCGAGGCGGCGGCGCTGTGGTGGGACATCGGCGAGCTGGGCGACATGCACCACAATTCTGCGAAGAACGTGCTGCATCGCAACTACTCTCTGGAGCAGGTGGCGGAGAAGACGGGCAAGACGGTAGAGCAGTTGGGTGCGGTAATCGAGCGTGCGCGCGCCAAGCTGATGGCGGCGCGGCTCGGCAGGACAACGCCGCTTATCGATCGCACACTCTACACGAGCTGGAATGCGATGGCGGTGACGGCGTATCTTGAGGCGGCGCGCGCGGCCGGGATCGAGGGAACGCGGGAGTTCGCGCTGCGCACGCTGGACCGGCTGCTGGCCGAGGCGTGGGACGGCGATGGGACGCTCGGCCACGTGATGGCTTATCCCGAAGGAGGGAGGCCGGCCGAGACGGCACCGGGTACGCTGGACGACTACGCCTTCACGATTCACGCCTGCATCGACGGGTGGATGGCGAGCGGCGAGATGAAGTACTTCCGCGCTGCCGTGAAGATTGCCGATGCGATGATTGCGCGGTTTCACGACCGGGCGGCGGGTGCGTTTCTTGACTCCGCGATGGAAGGTGATGGCGTGCGCCTCGGGGCATTGGGGGCGCGGCGCAAACCGGTGCAGGACGCGCCAACGCCGGCGGGCAACCCCACGGCTGCTTCCGCGCTTCTGCGCCTTGAGTCGCTGAGCGGGAAGGCGGAATACCGCGAAATCGCCGAGGATACGCTTGCTTCGTTTGCCGGGGTTGCGGCGCATCTGGGACTTCATGCGGGCAGCTACGGGCTGGCGCTGGAGCGGCTGCTGGGCGAGCCGGTGCAGGTTGTGGTGGTGGGCTCGGGCGCAGAGGCGTGGAAGATGCAGTCGGCGGCTGAGGCCGGTTTCTCTGTAAACAAGACCGTGATTTGCATCGATCCGGAGCGGCTGGTTGCGGCCGGCCTGCCCGAAGCGCTGGCTGAGACTCTGCTGAATGCGCCAAGGCCCGCTGGGGCCGAGGCGTGGGCGCTGGTCTGCAAGGGACACACGTGTCTGCCGCCGGTTGTGGATGCCGAGGAACTCAAGAAGGCGCTTGATTCAAGAGCATCGGCGGCAGCGAGCGCTTTCGAGCGGCGAGGGGTATGATGGCTCCTAACAGCAACCGGACAAATCCGGAGCCAGTCGTGGCGCCAGCTCTGCCAGTGCCGCTTTGCAGGCAGCCCAGTATATGGGCCGTAAACGCTTGCAACTGGAAATGATTTGGAGCAGTTTCCCCGGATCCGCCCGAGCTAGAGAAAGGCGAGTTCGAAATGTCCATCCAGGACCTGAACTGCATTCGTCCACTGCGATTTGCCGAGAATCACTTTCTTGAAGTGCTGCTTTCCAAATTCGAACTTGTTCGAGAAGGCAGCGGCTCACACCTGGAAGTCTATTTCGATTCAGAAACACCGGCCTGTTGGAATCGGGTGGGCAGAGACGAGGTCTACGCTCGACTTTCTGAACAGGCAAAAAAGATTGCCGACTATCAAGCAGAGCTGGACGAAGTTCTGATTTCGGGTTCCCGGCCCGAATTCAATTTCGATGATCCCGACTTTGCCTTTCGGTGGGCAAGCGCGGGGGCTCTTCCTATCATTCGGCTTGGGTCGGAGGAGTACTATTGCCTCTTTTATCGCGAGATTCGCCCAATCGGTTGGAATATTGCGAACGGAGCATGCGATTCATCGACCGAACTGCTCGATCCATTGCAGACTTTAGAGCGCGAGCTATGCGAAGAACTCATCATTCTCGATCCGACTTCGAGCAGTTGGCTTGTACTGGAGCGGGGAGAGTCCAATTCACTCGATAGGCCAGAGCATCGTGCCGTGCAACTTATCCTGGAGGAATTGACCCGGAAAGGCATTTGGCAGAGGAATTCGAAACTTCATTTTCTTGAAACTGGATTGAAGTGGTTCAATGGGCCGGATTCCGCGACGATTATCACTCCGGACCTTGGGGAGATCGTTACCGGAAGGGCCCCGCACAGGTTGAATCGTCACGAAGTTGCCTCCTGTTTTCTTAACATCAATGCCGTAGATTTTGGCATCGAGCTCGACCGCGTGGTTAAAATCAATGCAAGCGAGGATGCCCTCATCTTCGATGGGGAGGTTGTCGCCGGTAAGCTTCTCAATCGGATTGTCGGCCTGTTCCGGACCGACCGAATCTATCTCGACCAGAGTGAATTCATCCCGGACAAGTGCTTTTGGGGCGGAGTTGAGATCGATGGAGCAGCATTCAAACGCCGAATGGAAGGCACGTTCATTCGAGATCTGGAGGCGGAAGCTTTCCGCTCGGCAAAACAAATCGAGGCCTATAAGAAGGAACCGCTCAAGTTCGACCTTTGCCCCGTAACGCGCCGCCTGATGCAGCGCTTCATTCCCACCTATTCCAAGCCTGAGGCGCTGGATTCTCACTTCGATGTCTTTGTCAGCTTTGGGAGTGGCGATGAAGGCATAGCCGATCGTGTTACGACGTTTATCGAGCAGCGGTGTCAAAAGCGGGTATTCAACTATCTTCGTGTTCATAAAGACCACGACTTCTCACGTGCAATCGATGCTGCGCTGGAGTCTGCGCAGTGTATCGTGGCGGTTGGAAGCCGGCTTGAGCACCTGACCTCGCGATGGCCTGAGTACGAATACCGTACGTTTAATGTGGATGTGCAGTCGGGCAAGAAGCCGGGTGGAAAGCTGCTGTCATTAGTCGTTGGTCTTGACCCGACCGAACTTCCACTCCCGTTGCGGCGGTTCACAGTCAAGTCTTGTCAAACTGAGGCCGATCTCCATATTGCGCTCGAACAGTTGCTGCCGTATTTGTCGTAGTCCGCTTGTTGAGATTCGGAGGTCGGGGAGTTTTTGCTTTCTGGTAGGGCGCGCTACCCACCACTCAGTGGATTCTCATCGTGCGGCCGTGCGACGGTAGGGTTGCTTGCCTTGCTCCGCTCAACCGATTCCGGTGGATTCACGGGTGAGGGCAAATCCGCCCCGTAAACGCGCAGCGGATCGCCGGGCAGGATGTTGTGGGCCTCGAGCGCCAGGCGTATGCGCTTCTGGAACTCGCGGACCGGGCCGAATTGCTGCATGGCGATGGTCTTGAAGACGACCGGAAAGATGAGTTGCGAGCCGCGAACGGAGTCGACGCCCAGCACCTGCGGGTCGGCCTTGAATACATCGCGGAAGGGTTCGAGGTTTCGCACTTCGGCGGCAGTCTGACGCAGCAGGGCGATGACTTCGTCGGGGTTGGCGGAGAAGTCCACACTGACATTGACGGTGGCCACCGAGTAGTCCGCGCTCAGGTTGGCGACGCTGGTGATCTGTGAGTTGGGAATGGTGTAGAGGGTGCCGTCGATGTCGCGCAGCGAAGTTCTGCGCAGCGTCATGGCCTCGACGACGCCCTGCAGTCCGGCGACGCGTACGGTATCGCCGACACCGAACTGGCCCTCGACGAGGATGAGGATTCCGTTGAACATATCCTTGACGATGGTCTGTGCAGCCAGGCCAACAGCCACGCCGGCAATGCCGGCCGAGGCCAGCAAAGGAGCGAGGTTCATTCCCAGGGCGGCCAGCAACTGCAAGCCGGCGATGATGGCAATGACTGTGAGCCCCGTAGCCCGGATGACTCCGGCGAGGGTGCGGACTTCGCCCAGGCGGCCAGGGCCGGCGCCGTGCTTCTCGGCCAGCCGGACCATGCGCCGGGTAATGACGCGCAGCAGCTTCATCAGCAGCAGGGCGATGATGGCGATCGCGATCAGGTGGGGCAGCCGGGTGCGGACGAACTCCTGGCTGTCCTGGACCCACTCGTCGAGTACGCGGCCCATGAATCGGCCTTCCTGAAAGATTCCCCAGCGCAAGAACGCAAGCGATGTCATGCCAAAGCTCCTGTTACTAGACTAGACTGTTGTCAGCCGCGTAGCGCGGCGAGTTTTCATTTTGGGCTTTCCCGATTTCCTCTGGGAGACAAGAACCATGCGATGGACAGCCGGGAAGCGACCGGAGTCGAGCAGCCCGTGGCCGGGCTGGAGAACTCTATTGCGGGCTTGCGTTCTGGCCTGCGTGATTGCATCGTTTGGCGGCGTGCATTACGGACAGCAAGCGGCGGCGCCGGTGGCTTCGGTTGCGCAGTCCAGCCAGTCGCTGGGAGCAGCGGTTCCTGCTCCGCCGCCAGCGGCCGATGCCAGTGGGGACAAAGCCCGCCAGCAGATCAATAACCAGATGGCGGATCTGGCGGCATTGGCGCTGGCCTTGAAGACTGATGTAGACAAAAGCACTAAGGATGAACTCTCGCTGGCGGTAGTGCGCAAGGCCGGCGAGATTGAGGTTCTGGCCCACAGGGTGCGCGAAGAGATGCAACCAGTGGTTGCGAGCAAGAAGTGAGTGCGGCGGGAGGAGCATTGGCGTGAGCAAGTTTTCCAGACAGATTTGGGCTCGAGATCTCCGGCGGGGCGCCTGCACCTGGAAGTTTGCAGCGCTTGCGTTGTCGGCGATTCTACTGGGGGCCTGGGGAGGCAGGGTGCAGGCGCAGAGCAGCGGGAGCGTTACTCCTTCTGTTCCGCCTTCTGTATTTGGGGATGACCCGTTTGATCGAATCGATCGCCCTGCACAGGACCCGGCGTTGCTGCAGGCGATGCGGAAGCAGGAACGGGCGCTGAATACGGAGCGTCAGAAAACAATCGTGAAAGATACCGCCCTGCTCGGGAAGTTGGTTTCGGATCTGAACGCCGAGATCAACGGACGCGAGCAGAGTCCGCTGACAGCGGAGCAGATGCAGAAGCTGGCTGAGATCGAGAAACTGGCGCACGCGATTCGGGATAAGATGTCGACTCCAATCCGGCTGCCGGGCCCGTCAGCCGAGCCTGGGCTGTTTCACCACCGCTATCAATAGGGAGAGGGCCCCGTAAGGCGGATGTTGCAGGATTGGCGCGGCGGGAAAAAGGGCGGGCGCAGGGGCAGCCGGGTTGCTAAAATCAGGCAGTAGGCTTCCGGAGCGAGGGCATTCCACGCGTGCTGGCTTCCCGCCCTTCGCCGGACAAGCTGAACTGAGGTCACCGCTCGATCGGGGGTCGCGCCGCAGCCTGCGGTTTCCCTGTGCTGCGG
>Ga0326728_10011890_pt1 | contig 19642 bp, 18 predicted proteins | sample MB3enrmetagenome_FD_207602 | JGI IMG/M metagenome (GOLD analysis project Ga0326728, IMG submission 207602) | Lab enriched peat soil microbial communities from McLean, Ithaca, NY, United States - MB31MN | ecosystem: Environmental > Terrestrial > Soil > Wetlands > Peat | place: USA: New York... | reverse complement strand
CAGCGATCGAACAAGAACTCGATGGGGCTCCGGATCAGTTGATCGTACTCATCCGCCTTCATGTATTCCGCCTCGACGAATTGGAACTGGTCACGGGGTGAGAGGTCACGACCGGGGAGCTTATACATCCTCAAACCGACTGCATCGAAGAGGGGTCCCCAAATACGGTTGTCCCTCAAGACGTCTACTTCCGGAAACGCCCGGCAAAAGGTCAATTCGGCCTGAAGCCACTTGTCGGGGTCGTAGATCGTTTCCTGGTTGGTGTTGCCCGAATAGACCTCGGCAAAATAGTTGCTGCCCGCGGCAATAGGTATCCTGTCTGTCGGCTCCAAGGCGATAGCTGCCTGGTATCTGCCCAGTCTTTCGTCAAAAAGCTTTTTCTTGTCTTCAGCCATGGGCACCTCCTTTTTCTGCGACAATGTGTCATTTCCTGAGCATCTACGGAAGGGTCAGGGGGAAGAAACCGGCCTTATCGCCGGACACGCCCCGAAGCCTCGCCGGCCATGAGGGTTTTTACCTCGTCGACTGTCATGTGGTTCGCGTCGCCCTCGATGGAATGTTTGAGACAAGACGCTGCCGCCGCGAATTCCAGGGCATCCTTGTCGCCGTAGCCGTTGAGGAACGTGTAAATAAGGGCGGCCGCAAAGGCGTCGCCGCCGCCCACCCGGTCCACGATATGGACGGGGTAGTTCCGCGAAACATGATATTCCCCGTCCTTATAGAGCATGGCGGCCCAGTTGTTGTCAGAGGCAGAAATGCTTCCCCTGAGTGTAATCGCTACTACCTGAAACCCAAACCGCTCTTTGAGCTGCCCGGCCACCGCCTTATATCCCTCATGACTCAGCACGCCGCCCGTGATATCACTATCGGCCGCCCTGATGCCAAAGACCTTCTCCGCGTCTTCCTCGTTCGCGATGCAGACGTCGACATAGGGCATGAAGGTCGCCATTACCTTCCCGGCCTTCTCACTTGGCCAGAGGTTCTTACGGAAGTTCAGGTCGCAACTGACCGTAAGGCCGGCAGCTTTGGCTGCTGTGCAGGCTTCACGCACGGCTTCGGCCACATTGTCGCCAAGGGCCGGTGTGATACCCGTGAAATGAAACCAGTCGGCGCCGGAGAAGATGGTCTGCCAGTCGAAATCTTTCTTCTGTGCCTGAGATATGGCTGAGAGTTTCCGGTCATATACCACCTTTGACGGCCGCTGCGAAGCCCCTTTTTCCAAAAAGTAGATCCCCAGCCGCTCGCCGCCTTCTTGCATAAACCGGGTATCAACGCCGTAGCGGCGCATTTCGTTGATGGCCGCCCGGCCGACGGGATTCGCGGGGACTTTCGTGACGAAGCATGCGTCGACGCCGTAATTGGCGAGCGATACGGCCACGTTGGCCTCGCCGCCGCCGTACACGACGTCGAAAGAGTGCGCTTGCTCAAAACGGAGGTACCCCGGCGGGCTGAGCCGCAGCATGATCTCCCCGAAACAGACAACCTTTTTGCTCATCGTCTTACCCCTCCATTCAATGCAGCCGGGCCTCGCTGATCCTGGTCATAAATTGTTTCGCAAGGGTTGTAATCGATGGGTAGTCACCCTTTTTGGCCCCGGCCGTCAGATTGCCGCCCACGCCGAGAGCGACACAGCCCGCCCTGATCCAGTCGCCGGCGTTATCGAGGCTCACCCCGCCGGTAGGCATAAGCGAGGCCTGGGGCAACGGGCCTTTGACCGCCTTTATGAAGCCGGGACCCAGTGTCTCGCCGGGAAAAACCTTGATGATATCGGCGCCCGCTTCCATGGCCTCGATGATCTCCCTTGTGCTGCCGGCCCCGGGCATGCAGGGAACCTGATAGCGATTGCACAGCTTCATGGTGTCAATGTGAAGACATGGACTGACCACGTATTGGGCGCCGGCCAGGATGGCGATGCGCGCGGTCTCCGGATCAAGAACCGTGCCCGCGCCAATGACAATTTCACCCGAACGGTAGGCGCCGGCCAGTTCTCTTATGACTTCAACCGCCCCGGGAACGGTGAAGGTGATCTCTATAGCCGCTACTCCACCATCGATACAGGCGTCGGTAATCTTTTTGGCCTGCTCAGCCGATTCAGCCCTGACAACGGCCACAAGCCCGCCTTCAACAATCTTCTGCAATACGGTATATTTCGGCAACACGCTCTACCTCCCTCCCGTAAGCGATTGATCGTACCCTATCCGAATGGATAAACCCGATTTCTCCTGACTATTTTCCCACAAGGCGGGGTTTCCGATCAAGCATCGGGCAGACCTTCCGACCAGGGCGTCTCGAGAGGCCTCATCCCTTTGATGAACCGAGTGGTGTAGCCCGCCATATCAGGTGGAGTATGTTGCCCTCGGGGTCCCGGAAAAAGATTAATCTATCCTCTTCCGATTGCCGGGAATCAAAAAACTGATCGATGCCCTGCTCCCGCAAATAGCTTAAGGCCGCGTCGAAATCGGTCACCGTCAACGCGAGATGTCTCAATCCCGGCTGCGTTTGATCATAGTCGATCCTTTCGCCGCCCTCGCCAGGGAGGATCTCGATGACCGAGCCGTCCGGGGCTCTCAAAAGATACGTCGGGGGCTCCTTGCGGTTATCCCATACCACGTGCAGGCCGAACATCCTGACGTACCACTCCGCCAGCGCTTTGCTGTCATAAGCGACTATTGCCGTATGCTCGAAGCCCGTGAACGTTTTCCCTCTCCCCTCTTTCCCCGTCACTCCGCACTCGTCACTTCGTCTCCTCTTCGTCGTACATCGCCAACCTGGCGCCCTTCCAGGCAGGCTGGGCATTGGTTGCATAGAGTGCGAGTATGCCCCTCGTCTCACGCGGTGCCGGCTTGCGCCAGCCTTTAAGCCTTTCCTCCAGGTCGTCGACGAGAAGCGACAGCTCCCGCTTGGGCATGCTGATATGAATCATGTCCCCGTCTCTTATGACTGCAAGCGGTCCGCCGACAGCTGCTTCCGGGGAAATCTGACAGACGCCCAGGCCGCGCGCAAAACCGGAGAACCGGCCATCCGTCACTACCGCCACCTTTCCTTCCAGGCCGCGGCCCACGACCGATGCAAGCACCGCGTACGTATCCGGCATGCCGGGCGCGCCCTTCGGCCCGGCGTCGCGGACCACCACCACGTCACCTTCTACAACCTTCCCGCTATTGATGCCTGCGATGGCATCTTCCTGGCAATCGAAGCATCGTGCCGGCCCGGTATGTTCCGGGATGGTGTTGTTGAGGCGGCGGGCAACAGAGCCAAGGGGCGCCAGATTGCCTCTCAGAATGGCGATGCCGCCTGTACCGGCCACGGGATTTGTCCGGGGACGGATCACCTGGAGGTGATCGACGACTGCCGTTTTTTTCGCATCAATGATCAACTCTCCTATCGTCATCCCTGTCACGGTAGGCACGTTGAGATGCAGCTCTCCTTCCAGGGCCTCCAGAATCTTCGGGACCCCACCGGCGCGATGCAGGTCAGGCAGATAATACTGCCCGGTGGGCGTCACATCCACCAGGCAAGGCGTGGTATTGCTGAACTCGTTGATGAGGTCCAGGTCGATCCGGTCCCCCAGCCCCAGTTCATGGGCAATCGCCAGGATATGGAGCACCGCGTTGGTCGAGCCGCCGATTGTCATCTGGGTGCGGATCATATTTTCGAGTGCGTGCCTCGTCATGATCTTCCGCGCAGTCACGCGGCCGACAACCAGATCCATCACTTTGTTGCCGGCCAGTTTGGCCAGACGCAATTGCTCGCCCGACATGGCGTAGCACGTGCCGCTTCGCGGCATCGCCATCCCGACGGCTTCCACCAGGCACTGCATCGTATTTGCCGTACCGAGGATCGGGCAGGCGCCGGGCCCGGGACAAACCTCATCCTCCAGGCAAAGGATATCGTCGGCCGACACCTTTCCCATCTGAAAAGCACCCCATACCTTTTCATCCAGGTCGGCGAGCGAGACAGGCTTCCCCTCATGCCTTCCCACCGCCATGATGCCGCCCGGGACCACGATAAACGGCATGTCGAGGCGGGCAGCGGCCATAAGCGCCCCGGGGATGGTCTTATCGCATGTCACGACAACAACGACCGCATCGAAGATCTGGGTCTCCACGATGGTCTCGATATCAAAGGCGAGCAAGTCCCGCGCGGGAAGGTCATAGCGCATGGAGGCGAGCCCGAGCGAGGGGGTGGCGCATTGGGAAATGGAGGTAAATTCCATCGGCGTCCCGCCTGCCTGCCAAATGCCCGCTTTCACCGCGTCCGCCACCTGACGCAGATGGAAGTGGCCGGGACAGACTTCACTCGGCGTGTTCACGACAGCCACGAGAGGTTTTTTCATATCGTCGTCGGTGTACCCCATGCCCTTGTAGGCCGCCCGGCGATGGGTTCCTTCGACGCCGTGAAAATATTGTGCCGTTTTCAGCTTCTCCATCACGCTTCTCCCTTTGTTATGGTTTGAGCACGACTTTCACCGGCTTTTCTTCCGGGTTCAACGCCGTTTTCAGCGCCTTGTCGACATCGGCCAGTGCAAATACGTGTGAGACAAGCCTGCCCAGGTCGATCACATTGGTCAACCCCAGGGCGGTTTCGAAATCCCAGCAGTAGCCCTGGGACCCTTGCACGGTGATCTCCTGGGAAACGAAGATGGTTGCCGGGATCCGAATGGTAGGCTGTTCGAAGATGCCCACAATAGTGGCGAGACCGCCCTTGCAGAGACATCTCATCGACTGCTCGAAGGTCTCTTCACTGCCGACGCATTCGAAAGATCTGCCGATCCCGCGACCGCCGGTCTCGCCGCGAACCACGTCGACTAACGATTCCTGGCGCGAATTGAGTGTCCTGGTTGCCCCCATGAGCGATGCAGTCTCGAGCCGCGCGTCTGCGATGTCGCCGACAATGATCTCCTGCGCCCCTGCCGCCTTGCAGACCGCCGTCACCAGGAGGCCGATGGGTCCGGCGCCGATGATCGCGACCTTATCACCTACACCGATGGCGGCCCTTCTCACTGCATGGACCGCAACCGCCAGCGGCTCGATCATGGCCCCCGCTTCAAAGGACAGGTGGACGGGCAGCTTGTAGACGTAACGCTGGTCAGCCACGAAGTAGTCGGCAAAAGCCCCCTGGCCCTGCCGGTAATGGAAGCTCAGATTATCGCAATAGCCGTATTCTCCTTGTCTGCAAGGAGGGCACAGGCCACAGGCGATCACCGGCTCGACCGTCACCCGATCACCGATGGCCACCAGGCTCACCTTCGAACCAATTCCGATCACGACACCTGCCAGTTCATGGCCTAGCGCCATGGGCAAAGGAGCGGAAGGGTGCTTTCCTTTGTAGATATGAAGGTCGCCGCCGCAGATGCTGCTCGCCTTGATCGCGATGACCACCTCCGTTTCCCGCAGGGCAGGCACGTCGCGTTCCACCAGCTCGGCCGCACCTGCCCTGCGAACCACTGCCATCCTAGTTTTCACGGTCCTCTTCCTCTTGGAGCAGGTACTGCTCCTTTGGTCCGAACAGCCGGTACTGCCCTGCCATTTCCCGTAGCTCGTCAGAGATAACGAACACCTGCGCCGGACATCCCGGGACATAGTGCTTTTTTCCTCTGTGCCGTTTGAGGCACCGCCCGACGACCACGTCATTTTCACCGGTCACGGCGCCGTGTTCCCCAACGACGATAGTGAGGGGCGGCAGTTTATCCAGGAGACCGGCAGTCTTGATGCGGCCCATTGCGATTCGAACGCCATCGAGGCATCCCGGGCACGCGCCGCCGTCAACGAGGGTGATGCCGGAAATAGCGGGAAACGGGCCTGAGGCAGGCTGGAATTCCCTCCTGACTTTGTCAAGCGGCACACCGGTAAGCGCGATATCGGCATCATTCCAGACACCCAGCCCCTGCTGCCTCGCGTAGTTGAAGCACTTGAATTGCCACGGGTCCAGCCCCATGACCCGCGTTGCGATGAGATCTGTCGCCACCGGGTCGGTCCCGCCCAGGAGCACGCCAAGGTGCACCGGCGTGCCCTGCATCGGCCCGTCCCCTTCCATCGCGACGGTCGCGTCGATGACGCACAGGTGCGGTTTTACAATCGAATTGAGGTCGGTGACAAACTTGTTCACCCCGAGAAAATGGGAGCGCCGCTTTTCATTTTCCGGCAGGACGCCCTTCAGGTTTTTCAAACATAAGCTCACCCCTGTCGCGACATGGGTTTTCATCGTCGGCACATTGATGAGGAAATCGGCTTCCATTACCCTTTTGGCCACTTTGATCTCTTTGACTGCCATGCCGTTCCTGACAGGGATGGGGACGAACTCCTCGTCATAGAGATCGACAATTCGCGCTCCCGTGCGGGACGCGACTTCTTCAAACCCGTTTTCCCGGAATGCCTTCTTGTTATCCAGGCCGCAGGCCGTTGCTTCAGCAATGATGATCTCGGCGGGTTTTGCCTGCTGCACATAGCGGATGATACCTTCCACGGTGTGGGGACTGGTGACGATGCCTTCTTGCCAAAGTCTCGTATCGGCAGTCAGGTTCGGTTTGATGACCACGTGTGCACCGCGCTTTATCCTCTGTGGCGCCGGCTGCAGCGCATTGAGGGTCTCCATGACCCCCCTGATCACCGCCTCCCTGTTCATGGCGTCACTTACCCGCCCGATATGGACCGTCGCACCAGCCAACTCCTCCTCCCTTTATTCACTGCCGCCTTGCGGGTCGCGAGCTTCCAGCTTCATTCCCGGCGCGTCCCGCTTTATTACAATATACTTGCACCAGCGGGTATCGTCACGGGCAATGGGCACGTTATCCTCGTAGCGGTTAAACCGCAGGTGCGGCCCCCGGCTCTCGTCGCGGAGAGAAGCGGCGGCCAGCACCATCTCCGCCACCAGGAGCATGCCCCTGGTCTCCAGGAAGAACGACAAACCGCGACTATCAACAAAGGCCCTTACACCTTTGAGCTCCCTGATCCGGGCTAAACCCCGAGCGAGACCATCGCCGGTACGGATGACGCTTGCCCTTTGCTCCATTATCTGCCGGAGGCTGCGGCGGAGCGCGGAGGCGCTCATCTCACCCGATGCCAGCCCGGCGGCATAGGTGCAAAAACGCTGCATCTCCCCGGTGAGCAAATGGGCGTCGCCGGCGCGTGCGAGCGGTGCGGCCCGGGCCGCCGTAACGCCTGCTATCCGCCCGAAAACCTGACAGTCGAGCAGGGCGTTGCCCCCCGGCCTGTTGGCCCCGTGCTGGCCGCCGGCCGCCTCCCCCGCCGCCCACAGCCCGGCCACGGTAGTCCGTGCCTGTTCGTCGATTTTCACCCCGCCCTGGAAGTGCTGGGCGCATTCCGCCACCTCGATGAGATCGCCTTTGGCGAGGTCGATACCCCGGTTCTTGAACCACTCAACCGATTCGGGATTGATCTCCATCAAACGGCAGAGCGGGGACTCGCGCCGCTTTTCTTCGCCCACGCATGAGCGGATCTCGGACAGGTAGCGGCGGCGCGCGTCTTGCGCGAGCACATCAAAAGAGAAGCCCGCCGGGTTCCGGCTGTAGTCAAGGTATACCTTACCACCCCTCTGCCGCTCCTTATACACGGCGATATCGATAATGCGCGTCTTATGCTCGTAGCTCACCGGCCACGTAGCGCCCTTCCTGAACAACGCGTTGAAGCTCATCGCCGCCGCACGCTTTCCGTCGGCAAAATACCTGCCAAGGATCTCATCACCTGCGTCGTTGATGAGCCGTGGAATAGCGCGCATCATGCTGCCGGAGCAGTTGAACCGTGTCTTCGTCGAGGCAATGCCGATCTGGATAAACTCCATGTTCACAAGGCTGGCCCCTGCATCAAAGGCCATGGCGTAACCGTCTCCCGTCATCCCGGCAGGGAAGACGTGGTGCCCGTAGATAAGCCCTGCACCGCCGGTGGCCAGGATAACGGCCGGGACGGCAAACGCGGCCACGGCCTTATCGAGCGCCTTTTCCCTGGTATTCAACGCCAGGGCGCCGGTTATTGCCCCCTGCCCGACAAGCAGTTTATGTATCGCGGTATACTCAACTACGTTGATGGCCAACGTCCGGAATTTTCGCAAGAGCGCTTCTTCGATGTGGAGCGCGGTCTTTGGGCCGGTGTAGCAAGCCCTTGCGAATTCCGAGCCGTCCGTGACGAACTGATCGGCCAGGCCGTTTTTTTTGACAAACGGCACGCCCAGGCTGTCGAGATAGTCAAAGGCCTCCTTGCCGCCCCTGGCCAGCACCTCCGCCAGCGGCCTATCGGAGACCATGCCGCCGATGCGGTAGATGTCGTCTGCATGATATTTCCACGCATTATCGCCGCCGGGCGCCGTGTGGTCGAGGACCGCGTGAAAGGCCATCCGGTCGGAATGTGCATTCGCCGTCACGCCGCTTGCGCCGAGCCTCCCTTTCGTGGCCAGGACCACCCGCAGGACCGGGTTGGCCTCCTTCGCGGCGATGGCTGCGCGTAGGGCCGCACACCCTCCTCCGATGACCAGCACATCGCACCGTATGATCCTCACCGCTCTTCCTCCGCAGACTCCAGCTCTTTTTGCCAGTGCTCGACGATGCCTTTCGGCGCATAGCAAAAAAGCATGACTAAATCTTCTTTCGCCGTGTTCCTTAAGGCATGCTCTTGCATAGGTGGGATCGCAACGTAACTGCCGGCCTCGACCGGTGTCCGCTCCCCGCCAAGATCGATCGTGCCGCGTCCGCTTATGATGAAATAAACCTCTTCCTGACTATGGGCATGGCCCGGCACTTCACCGCCCGGATAGATGGTCACGTGGCCCATCACAAAATGATCCGGCTCGACAGGCGCTCCCGGACCGGCGAGCACCCGCGTGAGGCGGCCGGCCGGAAAGTGCGTCCCCGGTACGTCGCTCAGGTGAAAAACGGACATGACATCTACCCACACTCACCCAGGTAAGCCTTTTTTATCGCTGCATCGCACAGAAGCTCTCTGCCCTGCCCCTGCATCGCGATCCTGCCGTTTTCCAGCACATAGGCATAGTCGCAAAGGGCCAGGGCCTTCCTCGCATTCTGCTCCACCAGCACTACCGTTATCCCCTCCCCCCTGATCCGCCTGATTAACCGGAACACGCCGTTGACAATGATGGGACCCAATCCCAATGAAGGCTCATCGAGCAGGATCAGCTTCGGCTCGGCCATCAGCCCCCGGCAGATGGCCAGCATCTGCTGTTCGCCGCCGCTCAGGGTCCCGGCCTGCTGGTTCTGCCGTTCCCGCAGGATGGGATACAGGCTGAACATTTTTTCGATATTTTGCCGAAGACGCAGCCCGTCGGTAAGCGTATACCCTCCTGCCATCAGGTTTTCCCTGACAGTGAGGCCTGCAAAGACCTTGCGTCCTTCGGGAACCTGCACGATGCCCAGCTTGACAACCTGGTGAGGAAGACGGCTCAGCTCCCGACCCTCGAATTTTATCGTCCCGCTTTTCTGGCGGACCAGGGCACTGACGGTGTTGAGCAGGGTAGTTTTCCCGGCCCCGTTGGACCCGATGACGCTGACGATCTGCCCCTTGGGCACCTCCAGGCTGATCCCCAGGAGGGCCTGAACAGGCCCGTAGGCAACGCGCAGGTTCTCTATGCTGAGCACTTACGTCTCCTCTTGACCAAGGTAGGCCTCCGTGACCGCCTTGTTGCAGACGATCTCGGCCGGGGTACCATTGGCAAGCAATTTCCCGAAGTTGAGCACAAAGATTTTGGACGACAGTTCCATGACTACTTCAAGGCGATGTTCGATGATGATGATCGAAAACTGAAATTGGTCGTGAATAGCTCGGACCAGGTCGATGAACGCACGCACCTCGCTCGGGTTGAGCCCCGCCGCCGGCTCGTCCAGCAGCAGCACTTTTGGATTTGTCGCCAGCGCCCTTGCCAGCTCCAGCTTGCGCTGCAGCCCGTAAGGCAGGCTCTCCGGTCTTTCTTTCTCGTACCCTTCCAGCCCGACTATCTTGAGATAGTGCCTGCTGAGGTCCCTCACCGCATGCTCACGGCGGCGCTTGCGCGAGGTAAAGAAGCAGACATCGAGCAAGTTATAATCCGAATAGGGATCGGCGGCGGTCATCACGTTCTCAAGCACATTGAGACCCCGGAATAGCCGAATGTTCTGGAAGGTCCGGCCGATGCCCGCCCGGGTGATTGCATGCTGGGGCAGACCCGTCAGCTCTTTCCCATCCAGAAAGACCCGTCCCGCATCGAGGCTGTAGATACCCGTGAGCAGGTTGAAAACGGTCGTCTTTCCCGCGCCGTTGGGACCGATGATCCCTACGATATCGTGACCGCCCACCTCAAAGGAAAAATTATCTATCGCTTTCACCCCGCCGAATGCCTTGGAGAGACCTTTCGCTTCCAGCGAGCTCACGCTGCCCTGGCTCCTTTTCGAAAGAGCCGTCGCAGAAAGTCCAGCGAAATCTCATGCTCGCCGAATATACCGCTCGGGCGGAAATTGAGGATCAACAGCACGATGATGCAATAGATCGCGATGCGCCACTCGGAGGCAAATCTCAAGAATTCCGGCAGCCCGGTTAAAAGCACCGTCGCGACCACTGCGCCCGTGAGGCTATTCACCCCCCCGACGAAGACGATAATCATCCATTCAGCCGAGATAACCCACCCGAAGGCGCCGGGCTCGACATAGGTGGTATAAAATACATAGAGGACACCGGCAAAACTGGTCATGACACCGGCAATCAAAAAAGTGACGAGCTTCAATCTCTCCACATTGATGCCCATGGACTTGGCCGCGAGCTCGTCGTTGCGCAATGCCAGGCATTGCCGCCCGTACTTCGAATTCTTGTAGCTGATAACGACCGCCAGACATGCAATGACGCTGGCCAGGACCAGGGAGAAACTGGTGCGCTGCGGCACGCCTGACAGACCCATCGCGCCGCCGGTGACGTTGGCGGTGTTATTGAGCACCGCGATAATCGCCTCGCCAAAACCAAAAGTGACGAGCGATATATAGTCGCGGCGCAGGCGGACCGTGGGAAGGCCGACGAGCAGGCCTGCTGCCAGCCCGACGAGCATGGCCACGAACGCGGCAAGGGGCAATGGGAGACCAAGATTTTTGTAGAGGACAGCGGAAATGTAAGCGCCGATCGCGAGAAATGCCGCCTGACCAAAGGAGAAGAGGCCGGTCAGGCCGGTCACCATATAGACGCCCAGCACACCTATGAGGGTGATGCCCGTAAACGTCAGCGTTGAGACAAGATATTCCACCCGAAGCCCCCTTTTAGGCCTTCTCCTGCACGATCACGCCCGATATGCCTCGCGGCCGCAGCAGCAGAAAGACCAGCATGATGACGAAGATCACGACGGGGGACCAACCCGCGCCGACGAGGCCGATCAGGAATATCTCGACAACCCCCAGCAGCACCGCGCCGATGAGGGCACCCGATATGCTCCCGAGGCCGCCGATCACGGAGGCGACGAACCCTTTTACAATAAGCTGCCCGAGCTGCGGGTAGAGTGTATAGTTGATTCCCAGGAAGACACCCGCGACGCCGCCCAGAACGCCCGACGCAAAAAAGGTCGCGGCAACGACCCTGTTGGGGTCCATGCCCATCAGTTTTGCCGTAGCGGTGTCGAAGGACGTGGAGCGAATAGCCAGCCCGATCTTTGTCCGAAAGAGGACCACGAGGAGTATGACCAGGGACGATCCGGAAAAAAGAAAGGTGAGAAGGTCGGGGATGGCAACGCTCAGCGCCCCGAACCTGATCACGGACGTGGGGAAAAATGACGGATAGGAATAAAAGTTGCTGCTTGCGAAAATCGTGACGGAGTTTTCCATCAAAATGCCCATGGTGATGGAGGAGATGAAATAGTAGATGACCGAGCTGTTGCTGTTGCGCAGGCGCCTGAAGGCAACCCGTTCAACAACGATTGCAAGCAGCCCGCCGCCCAGGGCCGCCGCGAGCAGGATGACGACGAACAGCGGCAGGGCTTTGATGTAACGTCCAAAAAAGACGGATGCGACATACCCGATATAGGCGGTCACCGACATGAGACCGCCGTGGGAAAAATTGGAGAACTTGAGTATATTGAAGATTAATGCGAAGCCTACCGCGATCAGCGCGTACACCGAACCCAGAGAAATGCCGTTGATCAGCAACTGGAGCGTCATGGTCTAGCTCCTCATCTTCCGGTCCCCCGTCCCAATACCTCTCCTTTCAGCCCTCAACGCCGGACCCGGCATCTCCCCCTGTGTCCGTCACGTGAAGCGGACACAGGGGGAGTGAGCTTCGAGTGGCCCCCATTAGTGCTGTTGCTTATGCTTGGCGGGGATATAGCGGCCAAGGTCCTTATATGTCCCGTGGTCAATATGATACATCACCATGGACAGACCGACAGGCTGATGGGTCCTGGGTGAGATAGTAATGACACCGGTTGTTCCCTGCAGGCCGCTTACCTTGTTGAGGCCTTCCATAATCTTATCAGGCGTGGCCCCGCCGCCCTTTTTGATCCCCTCGGCGACGACCAGCATCTTGTCGTAGCCGAGATACACCTTGTTGATGGGATCTTGGTTGTATTTGGCCCTATAAGCCTTTCTCACTTCCGTCAACTGCGGCTCACTGTCAGAGTAATTGTTGGCAAAGTATATATTGTTGGCGGCTTTCGGGTCATTCACCAGCGACGCGAAGGGCGCGGCGTAGTCGAGGGCGCCCACGAAGGGCATCGTCAAACCGAGCTGCTCGCTCTGTTTGGCCGTTATCACCAGCCCCTGAATATAATTGGGAGCGAACACGCAGTCCGCGTTCGAGGCCTTAATCTTCGAGAGCTGAGTCCTGTAGTCCCTATCCGTTTTGCCGTAAACCTCCTCGTCGACTATTCTGGCGCCTGCCGCTTCAGCGTAAGCCTTGAAGGGGGCCACGAGGGAGACGGCATAGGCGTTCGATTGATCATAAAGGATGGCGATCTTCTTGAAGCCCAGTTTCTCGACTGCGTAGCCGGCCATGATCTCGCCGTACTGCACGGTGGTCGGCTGAATGAGGAACATAGAAGGGTGCACCTTTCCATCCTCGCCGACAGTCGCCCGGGGGTCCGCAAAACTGCCCACAAAGGCCACTTTCTTCGCGTCCGCAACCGGCGCGAGACCGATGCCGATGTTGCTGATCGGAGGGCCGAGCACAGCCACCGCCCTTTCCTGGTCCGCCAGGCGGTTAAATGCCTTCATTGCCTCCTGCACGTCGCCTTTGGTATCGAGCGTTATCAGCTTGATCCTGGCGCCGTTGATGCCGCCCTGACCATTTATTTTTTCGGCCGCAAGCTCCGCGCCGCGGGTAACGGCATTGCCCCACACCGATGTAGGACCGCTCAGATCCTGCAGGTTGCCGATAACGATCTCCCTTGCGGGAGCGCCCATGACAGGGCTGTATCCCGCGAGGAGGGCCATACCACCCACAAGCACGCTCACCAAAACCATTACAGAGTACTTTCTCATCTCGATCCTCCCGTGGCTGTCGTACATCTTGCCAGGATTTTTCCTTATGGTTCAGTCAAAACAGCCGACCTTACCCCTGTGCGACCAAAATGTCATTAGCCTTTATCGTATCACAGATCGTATACAATGAGTCCCGATTTTTCACGGAACTTTTGACAATATCCCATGGCAATACTTGTGTTGCACATTTTTTGTATATAGCCTATTTCTCGCCGAAGGTCAAGCTAAGGTTTCCCCTGGGGGACAAGCACGGCCTTCAACGCCTCACGGCTTTCCATCACCGCAAGCGCCTCGTTGGCTTCATCGAGCCTGAACCGGTGCGTGATCATTCTGCCGAACAGCTGCCGCTCCTCTTCAATCAGGTTGAGCGCCTGGAAAGTGTGGCGTGCACCGCTGACCCAGATGCCCTGGATTTTTACGTTCTTTTTGACGATCTCCTGGAAAAAATCGACAGTACAGTTGCCGGGCGGTTGGGAAAAACCTATCGACAGGTATGCCCCGCCCGGCCGCAGCAGGGGAAGGCCCTCATGGACCGCGGATGGGTCCCCTGCGGCCTCGACCACCACATCTACGCCCCGACCTCCGGTCCGGCTGAGGATAAATTCCCTCCGTTCTTCAATGCTCGTCGTACGCCGGTTAAGAAGAGCGGTTGCTCCAAACGCCGCGCAGAGTTGCAGACGATTCTCTGAACCACCCGTCACCAGGATCTGGCCCGCCCCCAGGCGCCGGGCGAAGGCCACCGCGTACACCCCCAGGGGGCCCGGTCCTTGAATAAGTACGTTACTCCCGTAAGAAAAACGGTGTTCGTCAAAGGCGTGGGCCACAGTCGCCCCCGAACATGACGCCGAAACGAGGATGGCCGGATCGATGTCGCCATCGATTTTGAAGATGTCCGTGGAGGCTGCCAGAACCAGATGCTCCGCATAACAGCCGTTCAGGCCGGGCGGCTCGGAAAGCGGCCGGTTTATCCCGTAGACCTTACGCGTCCTGCAGAGCCACGGTTGGTTCAGGACAGCACAATAGTAACAGCCGTTGCAGCTCACACCGCGGTTCCAGAGAATGGGATCCCCTGTTTTCACCGTCTGGCCGGTGACGTACTCTTTTCCTCCCTTCACGTCGACTACCGTTCCAACCCCTTCGTGACCGAGAACGATCGGCAAAGGGGTTCTTTCATCCTTGCCCTTCCACATGTGCACATCGGAGCCGCACACGCCGGCCGCATCGATCCTTACCAGCACTTCGCGATCCTCGAGCACCGGTATCTCAAGCTCCCTCATCTTGAGGGGAGCGTTGAATGCCTCCAACACCATGGCCCTTGTTTTCATAAAAACACCCTTCCTTTCAGACGTTAAAGGTGCTCCGCCACCCGGTCGGTTTCCACCGGCGGCTTCCCTTCCCGTCCCTTTTTATAAATTGGGAGATACACGTCCTTATCCCGAGGCACACAGCCGGCGCATCCCCCGTCGCGCATGATTGTCGTGCATTGGCTGCAGGCGAGACACGTCTTTTTGGGGTCGAGCGCCCCTGTCTTCAGGAGATCGGCGGCAAAATCGGGGTACGCGATCGCCTGGCGGCCAAACCCGGCGAGCTTACACCAACCCTGCTCGACGCAGCCGGCAGCCACATTCGGCGAAAATTGGCGCAGCCAGCTTAGTCCGGCACCCATGATAACCGCCTCAGGCGCTGCAGCCTGCATTGCCTTTGCCGCGCTGAGCAGCAGGCGAACCCCTTCCAGCGGATGCACGGGCGGGATGTAGACACCCTTGTCATAAGGCCTGGTCAGATGGGGATTGTAATAAGGATTTCCCACGCTGATAGCGAAGAGTTTTACCCCCTTCTCCCACAACAGCTTCACAAGCCTTGCCGGTTCGGTATAGTCCGGTCTGTGATAGTCGTCCTTATCGGCACCCCACGCATAGGGGTGAGGCGCCTGTTCGTAAACGCCCAGCCGCACCGCCAGGGCTATTTTATCCCCGAGCTTGCCTCTGATCCTGTCGACGATAGAGCAGAGCGCACGGGTACGGTTTTCGAAGCTGCCCCCGTAGCGGCCTTCCCTCGTGTGGGCGGACAGGAGTTCCGCCAGAAGATACCCGTGACAGGCCTTGACGTCCACCGCGTCGAAACCCGCCTCCGCCGCCATATCTGCAGCCGAGACGAACCTCTCTTCGAGCCGTTCCAGCTCTTCATCGGAAATCATGTGGACGCCGGGACGCCCGGCATCGAGAAAAGGGTTGGGAACGGCGACGACAGGCGCCGGGTTCCTGCCCGGCCTGCTGTACCGCCCGGAGTGGGTAAGCTGGAGCACGGAATAAGGACGGCCGTGCCCCGCCGCCTTCGCAGCCTCGAGCACGTCCTTGACGGTTGCGGCGACATCCGCCCTGGTCTCCTCATTTATCTGCAGCTGGCGCGGGTTTGCCCTTCCCTCGTTCACCACGGCAGTAGCCTCATACCAGACGAGACCGGCCCCGCTGTTGCCGAAACGTCTGTAGCGGCGGCGGGTAAGGTCGCTGGGCTTCCCCTCCGGCGTGCCGTCACAGCCCTCCATCGGGTTGATAGCCAGGCGGTTGGGTACCGTTTTATCACCGATAGCTATCGGCCGAAAAAGAGCGGCAACGTCTGCCGATACAGGTATATCGAGCCCCATCTTCGTCATATCCTCTTTCAACTCATCGAGGCTTTTATAATGGAAACGATGGTGCTGTGCCATGTCAATCCTCCGTCTTTCCGCATCTCATTTTAACTGCCTTTTTCAGCTTTTCGTCGCGTCGCGTTGTGAGCATTTATCATTCAACCATTTATACTTTATTATTCAAAATTCGCCTCTTCAAGGCCGCTCCGTTATTATAGCAGATTCTTGCACCTCCGACGCCATATTGAGAATATATCCGGGAGGGAAAACCCGGCCCGGCCTGTCCATCACTTGTTGAAAAACCTTAGTAAATTCTCGCAGAAGAATGCCCGCTTGTCTCCTTCCGTAAAGTTGAGTTGAGTGAGATCTTCCAGTACTTTTCTCGTATAATCCGGTTTGTTCAATTCATAAGGGTAGTCGGTTCCAAAACAAATATGCTCCGATCCCAGCGTTTCAAAAGCAAATCGGATGACAGGCAGCCACCCGCCATAACCTGCCGCATCGAATAGTATATTGGCGCACAGTTTTTCAAAGTGGTCCACCAGGCCAAGCTCTCTTGCCTCGTCGATCGCCCTTCCGAAACCACGGTCTTTTAGAGGGAAATCAGGAGGTTGGTGCCAGGCGAGCAATCTTCCTTTCAGGGCTGGGAGTCCGCCTCCCAGATGCGCCACGACTACCTTTAGCTCCGGAAACCGTGGGAGAACTCCGTAGATGATTTCTACAAATGCCTTTACCGTGTCGTATTCCCTCGACATGGTGGTAAAGAGATCGTAGCGCTGTCCACCCCAGAGGTCCTTCCGGATAGGGGGGTGAACATAGATAGGCATACCGTAACCTGCTGCCATCTCGTAAACCCGGTCCATAATGGCGGAATCCATAGTTGTTTCTTCATCCAGGCCATAAGAGGAGGCGAGGGCAATGCCCCACAGGCCCAGTTCCTCGACCGCCCGCTTTACCTCGTCCTTGTTCTTATCCTTGTCAAAGGGATAAATGTGAATCATCCCCTTGAATCTGTCCGGGTAGTGCTTCACCACCTGTCCATAGCCATCATTGCAGGCCCTGCAAAAATCGAATCCGTTCGCGGTGAATCCGCCGGTGCTCAACACGGCCATATCGATCCCCGATTTATCCATAAAATCCAAATGAACGTTCACATCACCCATGCGATCGTAGACTGCCCGATACCGGTTGAGGCCGAAGCCGTAATCATGTTCCCTTGTCTTACCCATGAATTTCAGGGCCTCAGAGGGAATAAAATGATGCTGCATCTCCACGACGGAATATCCGTTGATCATATAAGCCTCCTTTTCAATTTACCTGCACGTCTCCATTCTTCCATTGTTCTCGGTCATACTTTTGAATCCGTCCCAAACCACCATTTTCGACCCTTCTTTACTTGATGAGCAGGTGGGGGAGATAGGTCGCGAGCCCGGGAAAAACAAACATCAAGATCATACAAATGACCATGGCAATCAAAAACGGATACACGCCGCTATAAATAACCCATATCGGCGTCTTGGTTATCTGCTTGACCACAAAAACGGTAATGGCCACCGGCGGAAGAACGACCCCGAGACAATTGGTAAGGGCTATCATGATGCAGGCCCATACGGGATCGTAGCCGAGTTTTACAATGATTGGGAAGAAAATGGGGGTAGCAAGAATGATGAACGCAAGGTCGTCAATGAAAGAGCCGCCTAGCAGATACACGAAAATGATAACGGCCATTATTACGGCCCGATTAACCTGAAGACCGGTAACCCATTCAGCGGCCACGTCAGGGATGTCGGTGGTGGCAATGAAATGACTGAGTACGGCTGACGACGCGACGAGCAGAAGAACCATGCACGACGTTCGCAGCGCTTCCTGAACCGATTTTGCAATGCCCTTCAGACTTATGTCTCTCTTGAGCAGGCACAGGACAAACACGGCAAAGGCGCCAATGCCGCCCGCTTCGGTAGGCGTAAAGAAGCCGTACAGCAGTCCTCCGATCAACACGAGAAATATCAGGACGGGCCATGTCACAGCCGGGACGCTTTTCCACCTTTCCGGCCAGGAGTACTTCTCGCTTCTCGGCCCGAGGTCCGGACTTATCTTGCACCACCCAAAGATAACGACGATGAAAAGCATGGCAAGAATAAGTCCCGGCAATATCCCGGCCATAAAAAGTCTCCCGATAGACTGCTCCGTGATGACGCCCAGAAGTATCAGCAGTACACTCGGAGGAAGGAGGTTGCCGAGGGTCCCTACGGTCGCCACTATTCCTGTTGAGAGCTTCTTGCTGTAGCGATAGCGCTCCATCTCCGGAATTGCAACGCTGGCAAAAGTGGCCGAGGTGGCGATCATCGAGCCGCATATCGACTTAAACACCGTCGCGCCTGCGACCGTCGCAATGGCAAGGCCGCCAGGTATGTGCCCGAGGAACTTGTGGGTGGTATTATACAACCCTTTCGCGATCCCTGAATTGAAGGCAATTTGACCCATAAGGACAAAAAAAGGAATCGCGGTGAGCCCGTAATTGGTAAGGGAGTCGAAGAAATCGTTCGCGAGAAGGGCAAGGGCGGTATGGAAATCATTGAGCACCATGAAACCCGCAAAGCCGACGGAAGCCATCGCAAACGCCAGAGGAAGACCCGTGAGGAACAGACCAAGGAGGGCAAGCAGGGCAATTATACCCACCGCCGCTTCATTCATGCTTTCCTCCCTCAAATACTATTCGTAAAATGTCGGACAGCAGCACGAGACATTCCGCGAAACCACAGAGTGACAAGCCATAGGCAACCGGGTAATAGGGCACGCGGAGGGTAAGAGAAACTTCGCCGGTCTTGTAGAGATCATGGGCCTTTATGAAAAGAGCCAGGGAGATCAAGGCGAACAGGACCAGACTCATAAGCTTTGTAATAAACAGGAGTGCCGTCTTATTGAAAAGCGAAAGCCTGTCGGTCACCATATCTACGCTCACATGGGCATCGTCCAGTGAAGCCTGGGCGATTGCAAAGCCGATTACCAGGGCACCCGAAAAAGCCATCAGTTCGTACGTCCCGGTAATAGGTTTACCGAGATAGCGGAGCACCACGTCGACCACGGTCAAAAGCATCATCAGGACCAGTATCGTGCCTCCCACAATGTTGAGGATCCTGCTGAACTTCACGGTGAAAACGGAAAACTTGTGCATTATCCCCCCCTTTTTTTATCGCCGGCCATACCCGTTCCAGGTCCTATTTTTTGTATCGCTTTAAGGATTCTTGCACGAACTGTACCGCCTCCTCACCAGGCAATCCCTTTGCTTTCATTTCTTTTGTGTACGCTTCGATAAGGGGTTTGGTGCCCTTCTCATACCAGCGAGCCTCTTCTTCTTTAGAGAGCAGAGTCAGCTTTACCCCCCTCTTCATGAGCCAGTCTTTTGCCACAACGTTAAGGTCTGCCCACATCTTTCCGTACTTCTCAATGTATTCCCGGCTCATCTGATCGATTAAGGCCTGGACATCGGGAGGAAGGGAGTTAAACTTTTGCTTGTTCATCATCACTATGAATACCGCAGAGTAGGCTGTGTCACGATTCTC
>Ga0326728_10011889_pt1 | contig 19642 bp, 17 predicted proteins | sample MB3enrmetagenome_FD_207602 | JGI IMG/M metagenome (GOLD analysis project Ga0326728, IMG submission 207602) | Lab enriched peat soil microbial communities from McLean, Ithaca, NY, United States - MB31MN | ecosystem: Environmental > Terrestrial > Soil > Wetlands > Peat | place: USA: New York... | reverse complement strand
GTGTGAAAATCACAACCTATAATAATCATCGCTCGGCTCCTTTCTTCCGAGCCTTGGTCGTCCAACAGCAACCAAGTTTACTCGGTCGAGGGAGCCGACGCCGTCATCCAATCAGCCGCAAGCGTGAGAGAGTTTACAGTTGTCAGTTATAAGTTTTCAGTTATAAGTTTTCGGAGAAAAAAGACCCAAGACCCAGCCTCTGACCACGAGGCTGGGGCACCCAGCGTTTAGTTCCCATTTAGCGTCCGAGCCACCCGCCGCAGTTTTCAGTTGTCAGTTTACAGTTGGAAGTTTTCAGAGAAAAAAGAGAACCCAAGACCCAGCCTCTGACCATGAGGCTGGGGCACCCAGCCACCCGCCGCAGGCGTGAGAGAGTGCGCAGTTTTCAGTTTTCAGTTATAAGTTTTAAGTTGTAAGTTTTCGGAGAAGAAAGAGAGACCCAAGACCCGGGCTCTGAGCACTTGGCTGGAACGCTCGGCAAGGGACACGAACTCGCCTACTCTTTTCGGAACTTTCCATTCTTGACTACAAACCAAGCGCCATTCTGCTTGATCCGCTCGATAGCGTGTGGATAGTCCCACATGTGTGGAGGATCCTTGAAACTATAGCTGTCAAGGTAAACGAGCCGTTTTCCCGTCGAATCCAATTGAATGGTTTCCAAATACTCCATGCCCTCAACCTGGTAGTAAATCCAGCTCGAGTCCTTGGTGAAATTTCCGACTCGAATGCGTATGGGTGCGTGGACCAGCTTCGGTGAGCGATACGCTTTGATTTCCTTGAAAAATTCCGCGGTTAGAATATATTCATTAAATAGTTGTTCGACCTTGTTAACCTTAATCGCGTCAAATTCGCCAAAAGCCAACACACCCAGAAGACTGGGTGCCAGGGTGACTGAAACTGTTTGCCGGCCCACGCCGTACCTCCGCTTGTCGATCGCATAGTCTTCTAAGCGCGGTCCGCCTGACAGGACTGGATCTTCATAGTCGTCAACCCACTGAACGAAATAAGCTCCGTCCCAGTAGCAGTGCAGGACTGAATGAATCTCATCCACGAAGACATAGACCGCCTGTTCTTTCTCGACGCCGACCGGCAAAACCTTGAGAGTCGCCCGCGTTTGCATTAGGTTGGAAACCTTGTCAGGCCAGTATCCGAACCAGTAGTTGTTCCACACGATCGCCTTTGCGACCGCCTCGGACAAGCCCGTTAGGTTGGAAACCTCTGTAGTATCCACTTTGTCCGTTGGTTGCCGCTTAAAGAGTCCTTGGAGTTGAAGCCCTGGTTGTTGAGGATCGGGCTGCGACGTTGTGGACTGTGCGTTGGTAGTTCTTGCAAAAAGAGTTCCTACGACGAAAAGATTGGCCAAAAAGATTGCTATGGTTTGTTTCATCGGGATTCTCTGCCGGGCTTGAAGCAATAATATGTTGTTCCCTCAATATCTCCTATCTTCTCCATTCTGTCAGGATTTGGGGCACTCGCCCGAACCCAAGACCTAGGTAAGAAATCGAACGTGGGGCACCCACCAACCCTATAGTGGCAGTCCGCCCTGCGAATCGATCCAGGTATCCACCAAAGCCTTGTGGTCGCCGAGCCGATCTTTCCAAAAAGTGCGGAATTCCGGCGTACCAATGGATTTTCCATGATAGGTATCGAAGAAAGCGCGGCACGCCTGAAAAAATTTGTCGTCACCCATAGTCTGGCGCAGCGTATCGAGCATGAGTGAACCCTTGTAGTAGCGCACGATGAACAGGACGTCTCTGCCGCCGAAAGGGACCGTTGCTAGAGAAGGGGCGTCGGGAGGCAATACGCGCACTTGTTTGCGGTAATTAGCGAGCAAGTCCTGGAACGCCTGTTCGCCGGAGACCTTCTGCACCGCGGTGGCAGAGAAATATTCGGCGAAGGCTTCGTTGATCCAGTCTCCCTGGCCGGTGCCAAAGTTCCACCAGAAATGCGCGATTTCGTGGGCGATTCCCTGGAACAAAGAGAAATGCGGGTCCGCCGCCAGCGAGTCCATGGTTATGCCTTCGGAAGTCACGATCATTCCCGGCCTGGCGATGCCCGCCATGCCCTGGCCTTTGCGCTTGGGCGAATAGACGTGCTTGATGGTTCCGGCGGGGACATTGGTTTCGCCGAGACGCTCGGTGTAGAGATTGAGCACGCCGGCGAGTTGCTGAACCTCGTTATCAATGAACGCCTCCGGCATGCGGGTGTAGTAGATCTCGATATTGGTTCCCGCCTCGCGGAACGATTTCTTTTTGAAGTTCGGGGAAGCCACCACCAGAATGTCAATGTCGTTGGGCGAAGACCAGCGCGTGATCTCGCGGCCTTCGGCGACGCGGCTCTCCGTCTGTTTGCCGGAACAGATGGTGATCCACCCTTGCGGAAGAGAAACCTCGAGAGTGGCCCGCAAAGGAGTGCCGAACGAGAATTCCGGATACCACGAAGAGTAGTTCGCGAGTTCCACCAGGCGCGCGTTAATCTGGTCGTCCATCTCTTCCTTGGCATTCGGAGATGCGCCGAACTCCGGAACCTCTTTGAGGCGGCCCTCATACTCGATATCCATGTGCACTTTGTCTTGCGCGAAGCCCGCGGGCAGCGTAACGGTCACTCTCTGGGGCCGGGGCAGGGTGAATAATGGTTCACCCTCGGCTGAGGAAAAAACGGCGTCGTGGCCATCCAGCAGCAGCTTTTTTATGACGAATGTTGCGTGGAGGTTGAATTGCAAATTCTTCACGCCCGGCTGCAAAGGGATGTCCATTTTCGCCTGCACGGCCAGATTGCCGGACGTGGGCTCAATCCTGGCACGTAGATCATACAAGACGAGCGCGGGCTTGCCTTGCGCCGCCAGGAAAGCGGGAAAGGCGAGAAGCAAGAAAACGGTGGCAAGCAGGCGGAACTTGGAAGAATGCATCTGTATCTCCTTTGGACTAAAACCCGTCAGCTCGCCGCCGTTGGGAAGGCGCGGAGGGCCGGGGCGGATGATGGGCGTTGCTAAGATAGGAGTGTTATTTCACGGAGCGGCCGCGAACGCAGTGACGTACGTCAGGGAGGGGTGTGTTTTCGCGGCTAGATTTGAAACTGGTACGAGGAGCCATTCGAGAAAAACACGCTGGGTTGAAGGGAAGAAAACGGAGCTCATGACCCAACTGGCCGAGACGGTATCAGAAAACGTCCCGTCTGTCCCCGGTTTCACCGGTTTCAATAGGATAGGAACGGAAACGTCAAACCCCGCACCCTTACAAACCAAAGGGTGCGGCACCCAGGTATACATCCCCTACCAACAAAGGGTCGTGCGTAAATGATATACTCGCCCCGCGGCCCGGTAACCATGGATCAGATCAATTCTCTGCGCCACCCGCCAGAGAGGAGTTACCTTGACCAACCTCCGATACAATAGCTTTAGGGCGTCAGTCTTCATTCTAGTCGTGACCGGATCATTTTCGTGTGGTCCCAGAGTGGATCGATCATCAATGATATCAACAGGACAGCATGGTGTTTCGTGCACACTTGAATCGCACGAGATTTCTGCCAGAGATATCAGGGTGCGGCTTACGTTTGTGAATTCCACGGAGCGGGCAATCGGCGTCTACAGATGGAATTTGCCGGTGTCAAACGGGTTAGAGGCTGATCTGTTCGACATCCAACATGATGGCATGGCGGTGGCTTACAGAGGGATGATGGTGAAAAGGAAAGTGACGCCAGAGGACGTCATAAGAATAGATCCCTTCACCAATGCCTCTGTGATTGTCTCACTAGCAGACGCATATGATGTTGAGGGTGCGGGCGCATACGCAATTTCCTACCACAGTTTTAATCCTTATGGAGCGGGCGAGCTGCAAGAGTGTCGATCCAACATCCTGGCCGTTCGGAAGTAGTCGAGTGATCGCGAACGAATGATCCGCGCGGCGTGAATCGGGCGGCGAGCTATGTATACGATCCGGTGGGGAACCGCACGCAGAAGGTTTCGACGGCGGGTGGCCCGGGTGGTGCGTGTGGTTTGGTGTTGACATGGGAATCGTGGCGGGTGGCGCATCCTTAGGCTGGGATTTGGCTTGTACTTTGGCAGGATACCACTTTAGAAAATAACCGGGGAGTGATAAAAAGGCACTGAACCGGGTGGCCTACCCTTTGCGGTTTGTGCAAAGGGTGGGCTCTTCCTCCTTCTCCTATGCCGAAGAATCTCAAGCGAGTAACCGGGCGCGGCGATCTGCATTTCATTACATTCTGCTGTTACCAGCGACGAGGGTTGCTAGGGGCAGTGCGGGCGCGGAATCTGGCATCCCAGATTCTCGGCGAAGTGCGTGACAAATACAGATTCGCTTTAGTTGGATACGTATTCATGCCGGAGCATGTGCACCTGCTGATTCGGGAATCGCGCACCGCGTCACCGGCAAAAGTGGTGCAGGTGTTCAAGCAGCGGCTGTCGCGCCGGATGCGCGGAAAGAAAAGGGCACGGACGGGTCAACTGGCGCTGCGATTCAATGAAGGAGAAACGAATCTGCGGCGTTTCTGGCAGCGGCGCTACTACGATTTCAATGTCTACACAAGGGCGAAACTGAAAGAGAAGTTGGAGTACATGCACGCGAACCCGGTGAAAGAAAAGCTGGTGGCGCACCCGCGCGAGTGGCCGTGGAGCAGCTGGACCTTTTATGCGACAGGCGAGGGACTGCTAAAAACGGATGCAGTGTAGGGAAAGAGCGCAGAGGGAGAAGTACAGGAGCGAGGACGAAGAGCCCACCCTTTGCACAACCCGCAAAGGGTAGGCCACCCAGAGTCAGCTTAGTGCTTTAAGGGTGCGCCACCCGCCAGGCAAGTCTTTTGACGATGACCTTACACTTACAAATCTCTTCATGCTCATGGCTCCCGGCGAGTACACAATTCGAGTCACTCGCGGAACCAGACCAATCTGGCAGATTTCGGACAAGGACAAGGAAAAGAGCACTGTCAAATCCAATATCGTTACTCTGAGGGTTACAGGGTAGGCCTACAGATTCGGTGCTGAGCAGAAGGTAGGTGCCGCGTCCTTGAAACCGGGGGACAGGACAGAGTGCGAGCCAAACGATTGCGGTGTGTTTGGGCTTAGTTTGCGGACCGCCTCGGAAGGCGGTCCCTACAAAGAAAACCCCAGAGAAAAACCCCAGAGAAAAACCCTAGAGAAAAACCCAGAAAAAACCCAGGAAAAACCCAAGAGAAAAACCGCAGGGCCCGCCGTCTTCTGGCGGGCCTTGCAAAGAGCGACCCAAGAGCACAGTCAAGAGTGACTGTGCCACAGGCTGAGATTATTTTTGGGTGAGCTCGGGGGTGGCGACGGTGGAATCGGAGGCCCAGGTGATGAGCAGGGGCATGAATTGGGTGACGGCGTCGGGGTGATTGGGCAGGATGCGGATGGCATAGCCGAAGAAGCCGCTTCTTTTTGTGTGCAGGGAAGCGTGGAAGCGGTACGTGCCGCTCCCTTCGCTTTCAAAAGTGCCCATGGGCGTGATTTCAGGATGGATGATTTCGCCGCTGGCATCCACGCGGCCCGTGAGGATCTGGACGGAAACATCGTTAGGGGTCAGCGAATCGAGGAAAACGCTGGCGGAGATTTTGATTTCGTTGTCGAGATTCACTTCCCCAACATCATTGGAGACGCTCTTCACCGCGAGCCGCGGCCAGGCAGCTTCCACGCGGGCGCGCCAGGCAGCCAGATTCCGCGCACGCGAAGAATTGTTCTCCTGCAAAGCGCGATGGCGGCGATGCACGGAGAGATAGTATTCATTGGCGTACTGAATGACCATGCGGTGCATGTTGAATTCGGGGTTGAGGCGAATGATGGAAGCCTTCATGCGGTCAATCCACTTGCGGGGTAAACCGTCGGAGCGGCGCTCGTAGAAGGCGGGCACGATTTCGCGTTCGAGCAATTCGTAAAGGGCTCCGGCTTCGACTTGATCCTGATACGCGGGATCCTGATAGGATTCGCCTTTGCCGATGGCCCAACCGACTTCGGCGCCCGTGTCGAGGCCAATGTGCCAGGCTTCATCCCACCAACCATCAAGCGTGCTGACGTTTAACACGCCATTGGCCTGGGCTTTCATGCCGCTGGTGCCGCTGGCTTCCTGGGGGCGCAGCGGCGTATTGAGCCACACATCGCATCCCTGAACCATGTAGCGGGCGATGGCCACGTCGTAGTCTTCCAGGAAAACGAGCCGGCGGCGAAACTCGGGGCGGGCGGCGAGGTCCACGATGGTCTTGATGAGTTCCTTGCCGTACTGATCGCGCGGATGAGCTTTGCCCGCGTAAATGATTTGCACGGGGTGCTTGGCGTCATTCAGGATGCGCGCAAGGCGTTCGGGATCGCGGAGGAGCAGCGTGGCGCGTTTGTAAGTGGCAAAGCGGCGCGCGAAGCCGATGGTGAGCGCATCGGGCGAGAGAACTTCTTCGGCTTCATCAATGGCGGATTGCGAAGCGCCGCGATTTTTCAGTTGCGCTTGCAAGCGGCGGCGGGCGAACGCAACGAGACGCTCGCGGCGGCGTTCGTGGGTGCGCCAGAGCTCGCTGGCGGGGATAGATTCCGTGCGCTTCCAGAGTTCGGGGTCGGCAGGCTCGTGGCGCCACTTGGGGCCGAGATAGCGATCGTAAAGCTGATTCATTTCGAGCGAGACCCAACTGCGAAAGTGCACGCCATTGGTGACGTGGCCAATGGGGACTTCGGGCTCGGGCAGACCGCGCCAGATAGAGTTCCACATGCGGCGGCTGACGGCGCCGTGGAGCTTGCTGACGGCATTGCTGAACGCGGCGAGGCGCAGCGCCAGAACGGTCATGCAGAAATCCTCGTTGTCGTTGGCGGCATCCTGGCGGCCGAGTGCAAGAAACTCGCGGCGGCTGATGCCCAGGCGCGGATAAACGGTTGAAAAGTAGTGATCCATGAGGCCCGCGGGGAAATAGTCGTGTCCGGCGGGCACAGGCGTGTGCGTGGTGAAGACCAGGCTGGAAGAAGCGAGAACGCTGGCCTCCGCGAAGCTGAGATGCTGCGATTCCATCAGCGAGCGGATGCGTTCCAGGGCGAGAAAAGCGGAATGGCCTTCGTTCATGTGAAACACGGTGGGGCGCAAGCCCAACGCTTCGAGCGCGCGCACGCCGCCGATGCCCAGAAGGATTTCCTGCTTGATGCGCATGTCCAGTTCGCCGCTGTAGAGTTGCGCGGTGATGGTGCGGTGCTCGGGGCGATTCGCGGGGATATTCGTATCGAGGAGATACAGCTGAATGCGGCCGACGGCGGCGCGCCAAACGCGGGCGGTGACTTCGCCATCGGGAAGCGTCACGTGGACCAGCACGTTGGGAACGGGCTCGATGGGGAGGACGTGGAAGTCGTTTTCCTCGACGGCTTCCTGCTGCCAACCAGCGGCATTCAGATATTGAGAAAAATAACCTTCTTGATAGAGAAGGCCGACACCGACGAGCGGAAGACCGAGGTCGCTGGAGGCCTTGAGATGATCGCCGGCGAGAACGCCGAGCCCCCCGGCAAAAATAGGCAGACATTCGGTGATGCCGAACTCGAGAGAGAAGTAGGCGACGAGGAGATCCTTGTCCTGGGCGTGTTCGCGCTGATACCAGGAACCCTGGCCGGAGAGATAGGTGTCCAGGCCTTTGGCAACGCCCTGAAGGTGGGCGAGAAGGGAATCGTCGCGGGCGGCTTCTTCCAGAACAGATTGCTCGATGCTGCCCAACACACGGACAGGATTGTGGCCAGCGGTTTCCCAGAGGTCGCGATCGAAGCGGCGGAAGAGATCGATGGCGGCGTGGTTCCAGCTCCAGCTCAGGTTATAGGCGATTTGCAGCAGGGGCTTCAAGGCGTCCGGAAGGAAGGGACGGACTTTGAACGTGGCGATGGGCTTCATGGTGATCCTCGATAGGAGCGACGCGCGGGTGGCGCGGAAGAAACAGACCGAGACGCGTGGGCGGTGAGGGACGGACCAACGCGCCACGGGAGCGACTAAACGAGGTCAGCTTACCTGCGCGAACGGGAGTTCGCAAGAGGCGCTTTGGCGGTCGCGGAGAGCTTTGTTGCAACGGGCTGTTGGGTGCCAGCAGTTAGTTCGCGTTCGGCTTGCAACCAGTCATCGAGCTCGCCGCCGGGCGCCGCGCCACGCTTGAGGAAAATCTCGTGAGCGCGTTGCGCGATCTGTTCTTCCGTGGGACGAAGTGTTGCGCGAACGGCTTTTTCAGTTACTGGTGGATCCTGAAGAGTTATGGCTTTGCTGGACATCTAATCCTCCAAGGAAAGCCGGAATGGCCCGGCTATGTGGTCATAGAACTAGCAACGCAGCGGCGGAAGGGAGGATCGCGCAAGACATGACCAGCGAATCGCGAACCCGCGGGCCAACCGCGACACGTTGTGAGTCGCAAGTGGGGCTCTTCTTTAAGAAAAGAAGAGGAGCTGCGATGAAAACCGCTTCACAGGGAGCATGGGGCAGAACGGAGATACTTGTCAATAGGATAGTTATATGAATGATTGATAACAGACATGTGACAAACTGGGACAGTGCTGCGTTCGGATTTGGAACAGGCGGAGGAGTCTCTGTCTTGGTCTATGGGGTCGAGCAGTGCTCGACCCCTACGAAGACAAGCGCGGGTTAGGCGTGGAACAGGTTGCGGAAGGCCCAGAAAAGGAAGCCGGAAAGAGTCATGGCAGCGGGCAGCGTGAGGACCCAGGCCAGCGCCAGGTTGCGCACGGTGCTCATTTGCAGGCCAGAGTGATTGGCCATCATCGTGCCCGCTACGCCGGAAGATAAGACATGCGTCGTACTAACGGGCAAGCCAAGTCCGTCAGCTGCGCCGATGGTGGCCATGGCGCAGATTTCCGCGGCGGCACCTTGCGCGTACGTGAGATGGTTCTTGCCGATTTTTTCGCCGACCGTGACGACGATGCGCTTCCAGCCGACCATGGTGCCAAGGCCGAGAGCGAGCGCCACGGCGACCTTCACCCAGAGCGGAATAAAGCGGGTGGCCTTGTCAATGTGCCCTTTGTAGTTTTTCAGGACGGCCACGTCGACAGCGGCAAATTGCGGCTTGCCGGATTTCTGCATCAGTCGCAGAGCCTCACTGACCAGGTACATATCGTTGCGGAAGTTGCGCACCTGCTCATGAGGAACCTTGGCGAGTTCCTTGAACTGGGCCATTTCCGTGCCGATATCATTGACGAGAACGCGCATGGCCAGCATGGTGCCGGGCTTGAATTCCTTTGTGCGGATGTAGTCCGTGACGTCATCGCGCGGGTCGCCCACAACAGCTGCCGGAGTTACGTATTTGTCCAGCGTGTCGGCGGCCTGGCGCGACACGGCCACGAAGTCTTCGGATTGCCGCGGGGTTATGGCGTGGTTCAGAGCATAGGTGGTGGGGACGGTGCCGATCAGGATCAGCATGATCAGGCCCATACCCTTCTGGCCGTCGTTGGAGCCGTGGAAGAAACTCACGCCGGTGCAGGTGAGAATGAGCATGCCGCGAATCCAGAACGGGGGTGGCTCGGTGCCCTTGGGCGCTTCGTACAGGCGCTTGTCCTTGATAACCGCCTTCATGAAGACGAACAATAGGGAAGCCAGAAGAAAGCCGAAGATCGGAGAAAGGATTAAGGACTTCGCGATGTTGGCCGCTTGACCCCAGTCCACACCGCTAGTGCCAGATTTCGCTGACATGAGCTGGTTGGCGATGCCCACGCCAATGATGGAACCGATCAGGGTGTGCGAACTGGAAGCGGGCAAGCCGAACGACCAGGTACCCAGGTTCCATAGGATAGCGGCGACAAGAAGCGCGAAAACCATGGCAAAACCCGCGCCGCTGCCAACTTGCAAGATCAACTCAACCGGCAGCAGGGAAACGATCGCGAACGCCACGGCTCCCGTGGACGTGACGACCCCAAGGAAATTCCAGAAGCCGGACCACACCACCGCGATATTGGGATCGAGCGAGTGCGTATAAATGACCGTGGCGACGGCATTGGCGGTGTCGTGAAAGCCATTCACAAATTCAAAACCGAGAGCCACCAGGAGCGCTGTACCCAGCAGGATGTAAGGCCAGGCGGAGCCCAACACGACGTTTGCGAGGTCGCGAGAGATGCTAGTACCGATGAAAATCAAACCCGCGATCAACACCAGGCCGAAGACAAGTGTGCCAATGGGGCTGGGCTTTTTGTTGAGTTTTGCTGCAATTACCGTTGAAGCGGAAGCTGAAGCTGAAGCGGGCGCTGCGGCCATTTGTATCCTTCCCTGATCCTGGAATTTGCCCAAGGGGGCGCAAGAAGCGGCACTTGGTTATACGAAGGAATTGTTAATAGAGGATGAACAAATCAAAAGATGCGGCCTAGTTGGAAGAACCATTTCTGGTGGCCGGTATCGCCGATGCTGCCGCCGATGAAGACGGGACCGAGCGAAGTTTCGGCGATGAAGCCCCCGACAACGTCGCAGGAGAACTTGGGTATGGGAAAGGGGTCGCCGTACATTTTGCCAAACTCGCCCGCACCGGAGAGATAAACCTGTTTGCCGACAAACGGGGGGAGCGTAAAGATCTTGTGGAGGTAGCCGCCGCGCGCAAAGAAATACTGGTTGCCGAATAGTTCGTGGAGGCCGTAGGCGCTTAACTGGTTGGGACCCCCGAGAAAGAATGGCGGCGGTGAACCAACGTGTTGAAAGTTAAAGGTGGTGCCGCTGTTTGCGGAGAGGAATAAGGAGCCCTTGGCAGAGACAGGCTGGAAGCCATTGAGAGTAATTTGTAGAGTGGGGAAATTCTGCAAGGCACCAGGATAATCATTATAGAAATGGAAGACCGGTTGGATGTAGTAGCCCTTGGTTGGGATGACGGGATCATTGGTGTGGTCCACGACCAAGCTGGCGCGGAGTGAGGCGATGGCTCCGCTGGAAGAAGAAAACTGTGGCGTGCCCAGGCGCAAGTAGTTGTCGAAGTAACCGGCACTGTAGCCGATGCGAACTTCGCTGAAACGATTAAAGCTGTAGCCCAGATCCACACCGGAAGTCACCTGATCCTGGCGGTAATCGGCAAGCGGGTCGTGTTTGCGGTAGATCAGGAAAGTGGTCTGGGTGGCGCTCAGGTTGGGAGCGAAGAACCAGCGGCTGAACGGGAGGAAAGGCCGGTAAAGCTCCGTGGTGATGCCGTAGAAGTTGCCGAACTGCAGATCGGTGCGCCATTCGGAGCGCTCACCCAAGACGTCCATGAAGGTGAAGCGAGAGCCGAGGGTGAAGGTGACGTCATCGGGCTCCGAAGCATCCACCTTGAAGGAGGGCTGCATGAGCGGTGGTGCGTAGGATTTTTCGTGCACGCGAACCAGCAGGCCGTCCTGGCCAAGTTCATGAACGATGCTGTAGGTGACGGTGTCGTAGCGTCCGAGTCCCGTTAAGCGCGTGAGGTAGGCATCGAGTTCTGGTGTGTGGACAGGTTTGCCCACAAACGGTTGCAAAAACTTCTCAATGTGCTTGGCGTTGACGGAGTCAACGCCCTCAACATGCACAAACTGTGGCGTGCCGATGGAGGTGAGGCGACGGGACTCTTTTTGGCGCTGGTACTCCGCCCAATCCGCGTCATTCAGCGCATACGTTTTCAGGATCTGGCCCTTTTCGGCTGCAGCAATGTAACCGCGCTGAATCAGCGCATCGGCCTTCTGGTAATCCGTGGAGTCGAATTCCTCGACATTGGCGCGCACGATCAGGTCGGCTCCCGCCATGCCGCGAATTTCGGTTTCGGCGATGACCAGCTCGACCGAGCGCCCTAACACGCTCAGCGCAGACTGGATTTCTTTCGCGGCCGTCTTGGAAGTTTGCAGATGAATGGCGATGACCACGTCCGCGCCCATGTCCCGGACCACGTCGGTGGGCAGATTGTTGACCAGACCGCCATCCACGAAGATTTGATCGCCGTGGCGCACTGGAGCGAACACCCCGGGGATGGAAATGGTGGCGCGCAGAGCGTCGGAAAGGGAGCCATCCTCGAAGATGTAGGGCTTGCCGGAGACGAGTTCGGTGGAAACGCAGCGAAAGGGAATGGGCAGGACGTTGAAAGCGGGAATCGTGGAGTAGGGAAGAGTTTCACGGTCAATCAGGAGATTAATCTGCTCACCGGTGTTGAGACCCGGGGGAAGCGTGGCGCCATTTTTCAGGCCGATCTGAATGTTGTTGGGGACTTCGCGCGCGTCTTCCTTGCGGCGGAAAGCCAATTCCTGGTAGGGAGTGCCACCGCGCAGGAGCAGGGCCCAATCGGCCGATTGCACGACATGCTTCAGCTCATCGGCGGACTGGCCGGTGGCGTAGAGGCCGCCCACCAGGCCGCCCATGCTGGTGCCGGCGATGTAGTCCACGGGGATGTGATGCTCCTCAAACCACTTCAGCACGCCAATGTGCGCAAGGCCGAGCGCGCCGCCGCCTTCCAGAGCGACACCGATGCGCGGCCGCGTTGTGGGGACGGGTTGCGGCGTGGACTGGCTTTCTTGTGCGAAGGAAATCGAGCAAAGAAGCAGGATCGAACAGAGAAATGCGGGAGCGCAAAAGATTCGCATGAGAGTACCCCATCGTGGGTTTAGGGGGGCGAGCCCGAAAGCGCACTTAGTGTGTCCCAGCTTGCCGGGAGTGGCAAGGGACTAATCCGGTAGCGGATGAGATTGCAATCGGCGGCGGCCGTGGCAGCCCCTGAGGCATTAAGAAGCGCAAGCTGCGGATGACCCAAGACCCAGGTTCCCAAACCGAACCTGGGGCACCCTCCGCGCCTGATTACTTCCGCGGGAGTTGCTGAAGGGATATACTCTCTATGATTCGCATGTCAACATCAAACGAGAGTTCCAGCCCAGGCCACCCGCCCCTTTGGAAGGGCCTACCCTAAACGGTTCCTAAGCACCAGTAGCACGCCTATTCCGAGCACCATAAGTGCTAGGGAACGGGGCTCCGGAGTTGCCACGGGAGTGAAGACTAATGACCCACGTTCTGTATTGTCGGATAGATGAATATAGTTAGGGACATAGTATAGTATATACCAGTCAGTACCATTACTCTTATCTAAAATATCGACGGATATCGTTCGATCAGGAGGAGAAAAAGCAGTGGTGCTTTCCGCGAACCATGTAAAGGTGTCGTTATAGGGGACTGGATTGAGAGTTATGGGGAAAAAATAACCGAAATAGGACACGTCAACCATGGAAATGATGGGACCGGATGATACGACGCCTAACGCAATCGGAGGGAACTCACAAGAGGTAGTGCATATAAACGTGGCTTCGTACGAATCCGCGTGAGCGTTGGGTGCTCCGACAGTCACAAATACTACAGCAAGGATTATCCACAGAATTTTTCGCATTGTCCAACGCCGCCTGGTAATGTGCGCGCAAAAGATAGGCACACCCCCAGTACATTATGCGCACGTTCGATGCCAATTAGGGCATAGTGAAACGAAACGATTTGTCAAAGCGGAGCAGCGTACACGCTGCAAATGGTTACCACTGTTGAGCAAACTCCCGCGCTCTTGTTGCTACAAGTTTATCCAGAGCAATCACATCAGTTCCAAAATGTGATGGCCGTCACTTCAATTTATTCTTGCGCTGGGCCTGTTCGAAACCGGGAAAACGGCGACAGACGGGACGTATTCTGGTGTCTGCGTCCGGGTGCGGGTGCCCCTCGATTTTTTGCCTGGGTCTTGGGTTACCCCATCTTCCTCTTTTGCTTTTATGTGCTTTCGCTCGAGTACCCGCACGTGTTTTCCTCTTCAATTTGATCTGATGGTAATCAACTGCAGCGCGGATGAGATTTTTTAGAGCACGCTCATTGACCTTATCGCCCTCGAAAAAATCGATCGCTCGCCACGCGTTGCCTCCGAGGCCCGCGTTGAAGAGCTTGTCAGGATCGGGCAGGCTCGCCCCGTGGGCAAAGGTAAGCTTCACTTTTTCTTTGTGGGCGTTGCCGACCGCGATGATACCGTCGCGAGACCACACTGGGCTTCCCATCCACTTCCATTCCTCGATGATCTCCCGGTCGGCCTCACGGATGCACTTGCGGATTCTGGCGAGCGTATTGCCACGCCAGTCTGTGAGTGCTGCGATGTACAGGTCAATACGATCCGCTGGATTCATTGGATGTTTATGCCTCCAATTCTTGTCCCGTTTTCATGCCAGTGGTTTTGTTGGGCCATCTCTTCGAAACAAGTCGTCGAACGACATGGCCTTTCCACATCCAAAGTCCCGAAAGGAGCAATACAGGAAGCATGACATACCGAATACCCCAAGCGTAGTTTGGAGTATCCGTCGGCGAATCATAAATGTAACCGAGGATCGGGATGCCAAAGATAATGTGAATCCAGCGAAAAATCGAACGTTTGGTGGCCTCTTTCATGATTAATCTATCCTCCATTTATTCAGAATTTTTGGCCGTCTGAGGCGGCCAGTTGGGCGATTCGATACCGAACTGTTTGGCGTATTCCGCGTTCAGCCGCTGCCAGCCGCCAAACTTCATGGCCTCGGGACCCACCATGCGGCCGATGGGAGTTCCGCTGAGAAGGTGATCCAGAACATCGAAACAAATGTGCCACCCGGCAGCGCCCATCGAGATGAAGCGGTGACCGATGTTGGTCCACAGCGTCAGGCGCGTGCCGCCGCCAAAGGGCTCGAGTTGCCATCGCATATCGAAGCCACCCCAGTTGTACTCAAGCGCCTTGGGAGCGTCGGCTCGCGTCACTTTTGTTTCGGTAACGCGCGGCGTGGGCGCTCCCACCGTGGTGAGCTTCACCGTGCTTCCAACCGTACCCAGGCTCCCATCGGCTTCAAAGGGAGCCCACTCGCGCAGATGCGCTGGATCGGTAAGCGCCTGCCAGACTTTTTCCGGCGAGTGGCGCAGTTCTCTGACGAGAACGAGCGTCCACTTTTCTCCGTCCTTTTGTATCCGCGCCCCGCTGGCCGGACCCGGCGTGTACTGCTCGCGCTCGATCATCTTTTTCTCCTTACGTCAGCCTGGATCATCCGCTAACCGTCCGCCCTACCAGCGCTTCAGCTGCGTCACCTGAATGAGGTTGCCGCAGGTGTCGTTCAGCATCGCAATGGTCGAGCCGGTCACGTCAGTGGGCGGCATTGTGAACTCGGCGCCGCGGGCCTTGATCCGCTCGTAGTCGCCCTTGACGTCGTCGGTAAAAAAGTTAGCCGCGGGCTGGTGCTGTTGAAACAGCGCTTGCTGATACGCTTTGGCCGCGGGGTTGTTGTTCAGCGCCAGCTGCAGCTCAGTGCCGTCCGGCTGCTCGGGCGAGGCCACCGTGAGCCAACGATACGGCCCCTGGCTGAAGTCGGTCTTCTTCACGAAACCCAGCACCTCCATATAGAAGCGCAGGGCCTTGTTCTGGTCGTCCACGTATACGCTGGTCACTTTGATTTTCATTTCGTTTCTCCTTTGTCACGTTCGCGGTTTGGGCCGCGTCGTCTTCTCCTTGCCTTCCTTTTCGTTGGTGCTGCCCGATTTTTCGTTCGTGTTGCCCGATCCATGCGGTCGAGGTGGCGTTCCAGAGCATCTACGTGAGCGGACCAGAACAGACGGAACGGAGCCAGCCACGCATCCACCTCCTGAAGTGGTTCAGGTTTCAGCCGGTAGAGACGGCGCTGTGCATCCACCATGGACTCCACGAAACCGGCCTCGCGCAGCACCCGCAGGTGCTTTGACACGGTCGGCTGCGGCATGCGAAGTCGCCGCTCGATCTCTCCCACCGACTGTTGTGACGAGACCAGCAGGCTCAAGATCGCGCGGCGGTTCGGCTCGGCAATGATTTCGAATACGGATTCCACGCTCTTCGTATACTCCAAAGAGCATATACGTGTCAAGGCATATTAAGACCAGGGGGCGGGGCGCCCCAGGTTCGCTTTTCTACCTGGGTCTTGGGGTTTTCTACTCCGAAACTTACAACTGAAAACTAAATACTCAAAACTTTTCCGCGTGGCGAAGCGTTTGTGACTTGACAACGCCTTCGCTCTTATCGAGCGGCACCCACCTGCTGCCAACATAGGCCCGTACGTGAATGATATACTCTCCCCATTGCCCATGAACCAACGATCGCAAGAATTCTCTGCCCCACCCGCCCTTTACATCGATAGCTGTTTGCCTCTAACAGTGGAATTATTTTGTCAGCTTGCCTTTTTCATTCTGAGCTGCAAGCCCATATCGTATTGCCGCTTCAAGCGTATCGATGTTTATATCCTTTAGAGCTTTAAACCGAATGCAATATCCGGTCACGCTCGCCTTGCCTAGTTTTTTTCCATACGTTTTGGCTAAGTACTTCTTATCTTTGAGACCAAGAATATAGACAGAGATTCCGGTTTTGTTTCCGCTCACACCAATTTGAAAAGACTCTCTACTTTTTCCATTGGCATATTTTATTGTGTGAAATCCATATCCAATCGTCGGGTTGGAAACAGTATGATTTTTGCTGTCTTTACCATCGAAGAACCATAATTTACATTCTGGTGACACTTGAAGTGTGAGCCGATGCAACTCTCGTATGTCACTGCGTTTTGGCTCCGGTTGGCTGGTAATATACTTCTCGATTTGTTCCTGTACGTTCATATGTTCTGCTCCCCAGTTGCGCGCACGAGATTATACGACGTTTAATCCTTTTGAACCGCTCCCATTCTCTGTCACACCGGATACTAGGTTTTGGGTCACCTTCTCCCCCTGCAAGGGCGGGCGGCCCTGACCGTTGAGGTCACTCGACCGCGAGGGCAAGGTAGGCAGCGTCGTAATTTGTGAGCCCATTGGACTGTGCCAGGGCGGGCAATTCAAGAATGTCAGTGGGAGGCTGTTGCGCGACGTCGATTGGGCCGCCGCCCCCAAAAACAAAAATCTCCCAGTTTCTCTCACCGGTGATTTCAACCGGCCTGGACGCCTCTTCCCGCTCCCTCTTGTGCCGGAGGCGCGGCAGAAGTCAGCCCAATGCGCCTGCCCTGAGCAGGGTCAAAGGGTAAGCATTGGGTGCAGAGCATTTAGCGAAGTCCAGCGCCGTAGGTGCGCTACATCTCCGCCACGCCCACCAGTCGGCGGGACATCCGCCACAAGGAAACAGAACCCTAGACCCGCCCTCAAACGACGAGAACGGGGCACCCAGAGTTTACTTTCCATTTAGCGCCAGGGCCACCCGCCGGTTTTGGGTTGGCTTAATGAACTCGTGAGCCGCTAGAACTCGAACCTGATGGAAGCCGCTCCGGGAACAGCATTCCCTTGGACCATCATCGGGGTGAATTCCCACTGCTTAGCAGCTTCCATCGCGGCCTTGTCCAGGGCGTCGCCCGCGCTTTCGCGAATGATGACGTTGGTTACGTGCCCGTGAAGGTCAAGTTGGACGATTACGATCACCGTGCCATGACCCGCGTGAGGGTTTTTTGGCGCGACCTTGTGCAAAGGCCTAGGCGGAACGAACTGAGACGAGTCAAATTGTCCCGCCTGACCAGGAACCTTCGGTTCAACGCCTTCGAGAACAAATGCGGAATCCGTTTGCGAAGGGAGATCGTCGATTTCCGTAATTTTCAAGCGAAGAACCACGGAACCTTTTTCAGAGACATCAATAATTCGCGGAACCTGTTTCCCATTCCAATCGGCGAAATTAAGATAAGAGCTTGTCCTGGATGCCTCAAACGCGCCCAATAAGAGCCCATTGGGGGCAAACCAATAGGCCTGGCCGTTTACCGGATTGTTTTGTTGGTCGACCTGTCCCCGGGCGACACGCACGACATCGACACCATTCCATTTGACCGCTGATTGGCCCCAGTCGCCCTCGTAGATAGAGTAGCGCTTGTCCGGAAGATGGCCATCTAATTCCTGGATCACGTCGTCGATCTGTTTAGGTGATGCTGGAGCGCCTAAGACTTTTCGATAAACGCGGTCGCCTAGCTGCGATTCAAGCACGGTAACGTCGCCAAGTTTGGTTTCGCGGCGCCACTTGGTCGGTTCCTGCCAGATCAGGTCGGAGCTACCAGGCGCCATATCTCCCCATTGAAAACTTGCCACGAGGTGGAACGGCTTGCAGCCCGGAAGGTTAAGGTCACTCAACTCGTGCGATCTTTTTACCCGTTCGACGAAGGGCCGCGCCTCTAGTGCGGCACTGTTCTCGCCGAGGAACTCAAATTTCGCTTTGAAAGGGACGGAAATATAAGTGCTGACTTGAACGGGAGCACCGTCTACAAGGTAGGGCCTGAATTTCCAATTCCTGATCTGTTCGGCAGCGGGCTTAGTGAGGACAACATTCTTGGAAATCGGAGAGCCCACTTCGCGAATGGCTCCAGTGCGGTCCAGCGTGATGTGAACTGCGATGACGCCGGTGTCTGGGAAGTTGTGAATGACTGGCCAAACCATGGGAGGGGTTTCCAGCTTGTAGTTCTCAAGGCTAGCCTGCGAAACTTCAACAAAACGAGTGCGAGTGTTGAAACCGGTATCGTGAGCAACAGCAAAGAGCGCATCGCTATCATCAAGCTGCTCGAGGCCAACCACATAGGCTCGGATGGTTGTTTGCTTGTCGAAGAATTCTAAAGAGCGAGGAACATTCTTTGCGCCGAATCTTTGATAGTCGGAGAGCGTGGCGCCGACCGTGCGAGTAAAGACTTCTTTGGGTACAACGCCGTCAAACAAGATGGAGTTGTGAATAGTGATCGTGTTCGTGCCGTCGGAAAATGGCGATTCCCATTGGGCATGGCGATGATCAGTCATGCCTGAAAGTTCCGGCTCCACGGTAGCGAGTTCTTCCATGGGCATGGGATCAAGTGGCACGGTCATCAGCTCGTGAAGCCACCAGGGCAAATAGTCTCCCGAAGTCGATTCGGAATAGCTCTGTCCATTTTGCACGGCAGTCTCGGAGAACATTGGAGACTTGAGCTCGCGACGCCATTTGTCGGGAGCTACCCACCAGACTTCAAGCTCGGTTTTGTATTCAGGATGGACTTTAGTGCTGTCAGCGGCTTCCAGTTTGAGATGAAATGGTTGTGAACCTGGAGTAGTCAGGCTGGTCGAGGCCACAGATTTCTCGATAAGCGCATGGAACTCTGCGGTGTCGTTCTGGGCTTGACAGAGGAGGGGCACCACAAGCGGAAGCAGAAATGGCAAAAGCCTCTTCATGAAGAATTGAATGTACCAACTATCTAAAGGCAAAATCAACTGACCTGAAAGCAAGTGGAGACTGAAGGCTGCGTTATCCAACGGCCAAGGTGAGTTCGATGCCGGGTGGCCCGTAAACCAGACGGGAAGTACACTCTGGGTGCCCCATCCTCGGTTTGTGAGGATGGGTCTTGGGTTTCTTCTCTCTGCGAGCCTCACCGCCTTCTACACCTCCTTGCCCCGCTTGCCCCGACCCTCGAAGGAAGCAGCGAGGGGTGCGTTATCTCTATGCTTCTGTTTCCTGATCGCTGATCACCCTCCGATTCCGCACGAGTACCAGTTTCGAAACCAGTACCCACTAAATAATAGTAGACAAACGGTAAATAATGTGCTAAGCTCCACCAGCTATGCTGAGGGGACGCCGCTCTTGTGCCATTGTCCGGACGGGCGGATTGTTGACATTTTAGACCGAGCGGATGCCTGACACTTTCTGGTCCGTCTGACCTTGATGAGGGGCAGCCGAGGAGGGGGACGCGTCCCCCTCCTCGGCTGTGGTGGTGCTC
>Ga0326728_10011888_pt1 | contig 19643 bp, 18 predicted proteins | sample MB3enrmetagenome_FD_207602 | JGI IMG/M metagenome (GOLD analysis project Ga0326728, IMG submission 207602) | Lab enriched peat soil microbial communities from McLean, Ithaca, NY, United States - MB31MN | ecosystem: Environmental > Terrestrial > Soil > Wetlands > Peat | place: USA: New York... | reverse complement strand
TTGCAAGGCCTGCGTGGTGGCCGGCTGCGACATAGGCGATTAGGTGTCCCATTGGCCCGAAGCGCTGCGCCGCGACTTCCGCTCCAGCCGTCGAATGATCGACCCGGACATTCTCGCCCGCAAGCTTGCGCTGGAACTTCTCCGAATATTTGCCGATGTCATGCAGCAGCCCGGCGGCGTAGCCGAAATCGCCCGCGCCGAATTTTGCCGCCGATTTTTCCGCGCATTTCGCGACAGCTTCGAGATGGTCCTTGAGAAGCTGCCTACTATCTTGCTGCTTGCCATGCCCTGAATGGGCGAAATAATCCTTCTTTGTCACGGTATGCGCGCCAATTACCAATCGTCCAGAGAACCCGGGGCCAAAACTTAGGCATCCATTGGAATTGCATCAAATGCGCCGATAAGGGGCCGATGTAAACCACACTCGCGCCAGTCGTCGCTGTGGGACAGGGAATAATGGGGATTTCTGGAATTCGGAGGACAGGGGTCGCCTCAGAAAGCGGATTAAGGCTTTGAGTAGTAACTGGAACGAAAAGTCGGGTTCAGATAGTTTGGCGGTTGCGGTGTGCGGAAACTTTGTGACTTTCACCGAATTTTGGCCCTAAAGTTTGAGGGAATTCTGGCCCTCCCTATTCATGCACCGGCGTCACAAGTGGTTGGTTGTCCGGTTTTCTACGAATTCTGAGCAACACCGGACAACTGCTTTAAAAACAGGTATATAGATTTAATTGTCGACAGTATCCGGCGCATATGATCCAGGCTTACAAACCAATCTTACCAGCGGGGCTCGTCGTATTGAGTTTTGCGCGCCTCACGTAGCGCCGCATCGTCGATAAGTCGCGATGACGTGTATGCCCCATGATTTCCTCGTCGCGCACGCCGTTATTATAAGCCGTGGTCACGAATCCTGCCCGCATTCCATGCGGACTTATGGGCTCCAGCAGACTTCCTGCGAGACCGGCCATCTTGGCTCGCTTCAACAGAATCTGCCGGATTGCGTCGGCACATAACCGCCTTGATTGCACGTTTCCTCCCCGGTTGATTTTCCGAAAGATCGGCCCGGACCGGATGGAAGCCAATGCCAGCCATGCCTGCAGAGCCGAAACCGGACAGGTTTCCTGGCTTTGCCCGTAAGGAAGTGAAACCGATTGCCCCTCGCCTTTTTTGTCCGTCTTCGAGCGAGGAATAAGCAGCGTTACGCCTTCGGCCGTCTCTTTGACGTGTTGAACATCCAGTCCGATAAGCTCCGACCGGCGTAACGCGCCTGCAAAACATACCAAAAATATGGCGCGGTCGCGCGCGCCGGTCAGGCTGTCATCGCACGCGGCGCATAGTTTTTTTATTTCCTCGACGGTTAATGCTGCCGATTGCCGCACGGGCTGTCCGTGTTTACGGGCGATCCCCCGCAGCGTTTCGCGAATGGCTGGATGCTTCGCATCGAGGGGATGGCCGAGCCGCCGGGAAGTTCTGGCAATCGCGGCGAGACGCCGACGAAGGGTCGATATGGAGTAGCCTTCTCCAGCCGACGCCAGATAGGCGCCGACGATATCGGGCTGCGCCGGTACGGCTTCAAATCCAAGCTGCTCGCACCAAGAGACATAGGCGGAATAATCGACTTCGTAGGCTCGTAACGTCGCTGGCGCATCGGCCTCTTCCTGATACTGCCGCGATTTCGCAAGCGACATCGCAGCCCTTGCCGCCGACATCGCTTCGGCTGCTGACGATGGAGGCCCTGCGCCGTTGAGGCGGGTCTTCTGACGTTTTCGAGCTTTGACAAAATTCGTGAACGACATTGTCAGGAAAATCCCCTGGCGTGATAACATCGTTTATCGCGTGTTAGATTTTGGTTATTATTCATGGATTTAGATGCAATCCTAAGCATGTATATTGGTTCCGTTCAAGAAATTTAATTGGCTGTTTCCGATTGAGAAAGACGCCATTACGCACATACGCCAATGACCAAGCTTTTCCGGCACAAGCCCACGAGCCCATGGATGCGATATTGGCGCAACCATCTTTTGGCTGTCCGAAGGGCGATGCCATGCTCGGCAGCGACGGCAGGCAACAACACACCGTTTTCAAGGTGAGGTTTAAGCACCTTGAAGCGTTGAAGAGCCTGTTGCCGGTAGTTTTCGGGAAAGGTCTCGAAAGGGGCGGGATCAATATGAATAGCAAAATCTCGGAAGTATTAAAATGCGCGGCGGGAGATAGCCGGGCTGCGGACAAAATTCAATAAATATTTAGGGCCAAAATTCGGTGAAAGTCACATCGGCTTTAATCATTTCCAAGGAGGATGATCTCGGGCTGGCTTTGGCCTCCGGAGTTGTTTTGCCGTCGGTGATCGCGCGGGCTGGAAAGCGCGCCGCCGAACGCCTGATTGAATTCTTTACGGCCCATATCGAGAATGCCAACACACGTCGCGCCTATGGCCGCGTCGCTTGGAATTTCTTTGCCTGGATCGATGAGCGCAATGTCGCTCTCGAAGGCATTACCGCCGTGCATGTCGCGGCCTGGGTCGAAAGCCTTAAACGCGACGAGTATGAAGTCGCCAGCGTCAAGCAGCATCTCGCCGCCGTGCGCATGCTGCTCGACTATCTCGTGACCGGCGGCGTGCTGCGGCATAATCCGTCGGCTAGCGTCAAAGGCCCGCTGCATAGCGTACGGCGCGGCAAAACGCCGGTGCTCAACGGCCATGAGGCCGGGAAACTGATCGAGAGCATTCCGACGGACACGATCACCGGCCTGCGCGATCGAGCGCTGATCGGGTTGATGACTTATACCTTCGCGCGCATCGGGGCGGCGGTGTCGATGAAGGTCGCGGATGTTTTTGTCGAGCGCAATCGCTTGTGGGTGCGGCTGCATGAAAAAGGCGGCAACCGCCATGAAATGCCGTGCCACCATAGTCTTGAGGAGTATCTGAACGCTTATCTCGACGCGGGCGGAGTCAGAGAGTTTGCGGCGGCTCCGCTCTTCCGCACGATCGACCGGAAAACAAAAACTCTAAGCAACCGCCCCCTGCCCCAGGCCAGCGCCTGGGAAATGGTCAATCGGCGCGCGAGGGCCGCCGGGATCAAAACGGCCGTTTGCAATCATACGTTTCGCGGCACGGGCATCACGGCCTATCTCGAAAATGGCGGTACGCTCGAACGCGCTCAGTCGATGGCGAACCATGCTTCGACGCGCACAACGCAGCTCTATGACCGGCGCTCGGATAAGGCCACGCTCGACGATGTGGAGCGCATCAGGCTCGGCTAAGGCGCTTTATATTCTGCGGTCGCAACGGCGATGCCACCTGCTTTTGATGACGATAAGCCGAGATTCATGGTGGATGTGCTGTTCCATGTTCCCGGGGCTAACGGCGTCGTGCTTGACCGGCCCTCAGCGCATGAGCGGATGAAATTGGCTCTTGGATCGTTTTAGCCTATGCGCGGCCATGAAATATCTTAGGACGCTGATACCGGCCGCAGTGAGGCAGGACCTTATGACCTTTGAAATCGGAGGCTGGGTGAAATGGGGCGATGGTTGCCCGACACGGCTGGGCCACAAAGTTTCGGAGATTGGCCGGGTCGTAAACGTGCATGAGTTCGACACCCTGGGCTTCGAAATCGACGTTGAATTTGACAATGGAGAAGTTGTTCGCGGAGCCCTCGCAGTTTGGTTTGAACCCGCCATGCCCCGCCGCGAAGACGACGCCACGCTTATTTTCCAAGCGTGTCAGAACTTATAATTCAAGCCCGCGCCGCCGTGGATGGCGGTGCCGAGCACACCTTGGCCGGTGGTACCGGGCATCACGGCCTATCTCGAAAATGGCGGCTCGCTCGAACGCGCTCAGTCGATGGCGAACCACGCCTCGACGCGAACGGCGCAGCTCTATGATAGGCGCTCGGATAAGGCCACGCTCGATGATGTTGAACGGTGCAGGCTCGGCTATCGTTTGTAAGCCGCGCCTGAGAGAGTTCATTGCATGGTTGGGGGCTGGCTCGAAGCTTTGTGCTGTTCGTTCTGCTGAGCGAGCGCGAGAATGAGTTTGGCAAGCTCGATGGCGTCGGGTGTCGGCATGACGAAGGCGTGGCGGTAGCGCGAATCTTCTTTGAGATTGCCGGCAACGAATTCGCCAAGCGCGATGCGGGTGGTGAGCGGGTTTAAGGTGACGTTGAAAACGTTGGCGAAAGCTGGCTCGATGTCGAGGCCTTCCACCGAAGGTTTAGGGGCATTTGTCATGGCTGTGACCGGTTTGCGCGCTTTCGAGGGAAGCACAACTTTTAATTTGCTCCGGCGAAGGCGGAAAGCACGAATCCGTTCGTCGGCAAGCGGTCCCCGGATGTTTCTCAGGCGAGAATGAAGGGTTGAAGCTTAATTTGGCACGACTGCTAATAGGTGATGACGAGGATGCCTTGAGCCCCAGCGCCGCCCGCCACTGAGGTGCTACCAGCAACTCCTCCACCACCTCCATAAAGACCGCCGGAGCCGCCCGCACCCGCATTTGTAGTGGTACCGACGCCGCCGCCGCCACCGCCGCCGCCAGAACCTACAGTCGAGCCGTCAAGCGTTGTATCAGAGCCGCCATTCCCACCCGCCGAGGCAAGGACGCCACCATTGCCGTAACCTCCACCACCCCCGCCACCATTGGTTCCGACACCGCCGGGTACAGTCTTGCTAGTGCCGCCTGAGCCGCCGCCCGTACCGCCCGTACCCGCGCCGCCGGCAGCACCATCGGTTCCGGTTTGGGCCGATCCGGGCGTTGACGATCCACCATTAGAACCGCCACCGCCAGCACCTCCATCGTAAGAACTCGTCCAATTACTATAGTTGCCAGGCCCATTGACGCCAGCAGCTCCGCCGCCGCCTCCATATTTCGCACCGCTACCGCCCGCATAAACGAGCGAGCCAACGCAGCCCGTTGAACTCCCCGTTCCACCGGCGCTGGAGGTTCCGCTAGCGCCGCCCGTGGCTACAATTCCATTCGAAGAAGACGATGGAGCCGAATTAGCGGCTATATTGGCCCAAGTATTGCCTGCAGCGGCACCGACATTGTAATAAACGACAGTAGAACCGCCGGTTACAGCAAGACTTAAAGACTCCGCAAACGCACCGCCAGCACCACTGCCGCCAGAACGGCTCGCATAACCATTTCCGCCGCCGCCAATTCCATAGATTGAGATCGAGCTAACGCAGGCAGGAACGGTCCACGATCCAGCGCCGGTCGTAGTCAGTATGACGGTCCCATGCGACGACGAGGACGAGCAGGTCGGGCTCGAATAGTTGTAACCTCCACCGCATGTCACGGTCACCGAGCCGGTGGCGCAGCTCGCTGTGTTAGTGACGCTGACTTGGTCCCCGTAATGCAATATGCCGACCGGGGCGGAGCAATTGGTACCCCACGTCGCTGTTGCCGCCGGACATGGCGCAGACGCTATGAACATTGGTGATGGATACGGAAACGCAGCGTCAGCGCTTGAAGGCAACGCCGTGAGTGCCAGCAGGGGAAACAGGAGGAGTATCGACGAGAAGAAACGACGTGTACGGACAAACATGGGACACAGAGGGAACGCGGTTAAGAAAAGAAAGGAACAGGCTGCCGAATTAAGTTAAGTTACGCATAATATCTATATTATTGTTGCTTGCCTAGATTGGATATTTTCCTGGTTACGTGTGGAATTTACGGCGTGGGAAATGGTATTAGGCTTTGCTCTTCGTTGTGCTTTGAGGGCTTTTTTGCATGGATACTGCAAGTTATGCTTCTGGGCGCAAAGCGTTTTTGTCGCGCGTAGCGGAGCAATTCCGGGAACTCGCGGAGGAGATCGGCTCGCCCTATCGTGTGGAGGTCTGGGGTGGCGATAATGCTGCCGACGCTGGATTTCGCGTTGTGCGCGAATGGGAGGGCGAAAAGCGCGAGATTCTGCAAGTCATCGCGCGCTTTGACGATGCGGCGGCGGGGCGCGAGGGCTGGCGCGAGAAGGTGATTTTATCCTGGCAGCTATGCGAGGGCGAGGTGAACGAAATCCTGGGCCTCGGCTGGAGCGGTAGCCTGCCGGATGCTGCGGAGGGGCTCAATAGCCCGGCGGATCACATCGATGACGCAAGCGCGTATGCAATGGGCAAGGTCACGCAAGCTCTGCGCGCCGATGTGATCTCGGCGCTTAAAGCACAACCGGGATTTGTTGTGCGGCTGCCGGTGCCGCGTCAGCGAAGCGAGCCTGTTTCTGTTGCCGATACTTCATTCGATGAAGGCGAGCACGCCGCGCGCGGCCGCCACGAGCCAGCAGCGCGGCGTGCCGCCGGTAAATCGGTTACCGCCGAAGAGGAATCCGATCTCGCTGTCTTGCAAGCTTCGCTTGGCGAGTTGGCGGCAAAGGGCGGTTTGCGCGCCGAAAAAGTCTTTCCAGTCTTTATCCGGGCAGCGCGCGACGGGGCGCGCTTGCAGCAAGGCAACGTGAGGATGTCGCTGCAAAGGGCCATGCTGAGGCTGTATCTGTTTCAGCAAGCTTATCTGGAGGAGCCGGTTTTGAGGCCCGCGCGCATGCGCTCGGAAGACGGGCCTTTGGTGGATGCGGTTCTGAAGCGAGAGGCGGTTCTGTATCAGCAACCCGGAGGGGTTCAGGACAATGTGGCAGGGGAAATGGTGATGGCCATGCGCGCCTTTTATGAAGCGGCGTTGCGCAGAAAGGGTGTGGCGGAAGATATAGCCAGTGAAATGGTCAAAAGCGCTTTCGGCAATGCGGGGGGCATCGTGAATGCCGCCGTTGCCGGGTTTCGAGATTCGCTGCCGCGAAGCTGGGCGCGTTTCACGCGCCTATTGCCGCGGCCGAATAGCCTGGAGTGATGGGCAGGGAACCGGTTCGACTACCCGCGCCGGGCGCGGTGCGGTTTAAGAGTCTATGCCGAGGCTTCGCGCAAAGGCTTCGGCGCAATCGGGGCAGCGCTCCTTGTAATCGGTGGGGCTGATATAGGTGGTGCGGTGGGGGCCGTAGGTCTTGCTGCAATCGGGGCATGTCCAGTCAGAGGGTTCGAGTTCGGCGCTAAGATCGAGCATGACCGGCTTGCGCCGCCGCAGGCGCCGCAGATTATTGTATCGCTCGCGCCCCGCCTCTTTGATGCTCTGTCTGTAGGCCGGATTGGTGCGCATTTGCTGCCGGTGCCATTCGAGATCGTCGCGTTGCTTGATTTCGTCGGGCGTGAGCGGGCGCGGAAAATTGCGCGTGTTCCAGGCGCGGCGCGCCGCCTCTTTGCTGATGAAGGGGTAAGAGACTTGCGGCCCGATGGGACAGCAATCGGGATCGGCGTGGGGCGTGTGGGCGCATCCGACTAGCCAGCCGCGAGAATCATGGTCCTTCCTGATACTGGCGGGGCCGCCGCAAAACGGGCAGCGGTAGAGCGGCTTGGTGCGGGGTTTGCGGCGCGTGTTTTTCGTCATGTGCGTTGATCCGGGCTTAACATGCCTATTTGAGCGGTTGCGGTTGGCTGGTTCGGGCTGGCGGGGCGCGGTAAATTTCCGCAGGCCTGTCCGGCGCGGCCTCGCCCGAACTCGCAGGGGCGGCTTCCGGCGCGGTGGGCTGAAGGCTGAAGAGGTAGGTGACGGCGGCAGACGCGAGCGAAGCTGCCGAAAAGACCGCTTTTTTGTCGCTTTTCAGAACCTCAAGCCAGTTGGCGATATATTGGGCATGATCGGCCCTCGGCGTGTTGGCGATGGAAAGCTCGGCGCAGAGAAACGCCGCGCTAAGCTCGGCTACGAGTTCCTCGAAACTGTAAGCCTTGTCGCCGAAGCGCTTGCCGAATTCGCGATTGAGGCGGTGGGCGGCTCCGCTCCAGTGGCCGAGTTCGTGCAGCCTGGTCGCTTCGTAAGATTCGGTCGGTGTCGAAGTTTCCGTGCCGGTGAAAAGCGACCGGGGCGGCATCTGGATAAAGTCGCCGCCGCCATCGGGGGTGCGATGCCGGTAAAATGCGCGCACTCCGCCTTCGCGGAATTCAGCGCCGGTTGCTTTGATGAAGTCATCGACGTGAGCGAGCCGCGTGGTTAAGTCCGGGCGCGGCTCTGCCGGTTCGAGCGCAAAGCCCTCCACCTGCGCGACGTTGAACACATAGGCCGCCTTGGCATAAAGGCGCTTGCCGCCTTCTCCGTCCTCGGCCTCGGCGGGCTCCGCGTCGCCGGAACTGCCGCCTTTCGGAATCCACTCGCCATATTTGACGATAAGGGAGCCCTTTTCGCCTTTTCGGACCTGCGCGCCAAGCTCGCTCCATTGCTTGTAGGTGGCCCAGAGCTGGCGCTCGAAGAGCTTGTCGGCGGCGTCGATCCAAAGCGAAAGGATGTTGGTGCCGCGATAGGCGTTGCCGGTCGCGGCGTTTTCGGGAATGGCGAAGGACAGGCCCGGCCTGTGCCACGGCATCTGAAATTCTCCGGCCCCCTGCTCGATGCGCGCGACGATCTTGTCGGTAACAGCCTGGTGGACATCGAGCCTTGGTTTGAGGGGATCGTATTTGCCCATGGCCGTGCAAATTTAGCCGGGCGCGGCTTTGCAGGCCGCGCTAGGGATCGTCACACGGAGTGCGGAGACACGGCGCGCAGCGCGTGGCTCCGGCCGCCCGCATCGCGGGCGGCTAGAGCCCGGCCCTTCCCCCCGGACTTGATCCGGGGGGAGGGAAGCGCCCAAACCTTTCATCATCTGCGGACAGGCAAAACGCCCAACACAAGACAAAAGACGGAAGCGCCAAAACATCTAGGCGTCAGGCTTGCTCTTTCTTCGGTGCCACATCGGCGGCCCTGGGCGTAACGCGCTGTTTTTTACCGGCAAGCGCCTGCTCCATATTTGGCGCGGGCTCGGACGCTGCTGCTTTGGATTCGCGCAAGGCCGCAAGTTCCTCGGGCGATTTGTAGGGGAGCACGTTGCCGCCGAAGCGCAGGCCAGCCTTGCCTTGAAGGTCGCGCGCAAGAACGGTGTGTTTGCCCTCCGAGTTCCAGAACGTGGCGATATGGTCGAAGCCTTTGCCCGCTTGCGGCCGGAGCGTGATGTAGAGCGGAATCTCTTTCGACTCCGGCGCGAATAGATCGGCCGGGCGTTCGCCGGTCTTGTTAAAATGGGTTTGCAGTTGGGCGTCTTTCGCCGCGCGATCGAGATCGCGCGCAGCGGCGAACCCGCCCCAGATGACCGTCACGGTTCCGTCGCGGGGATCGGTGACCTCGCGCGGTTCAAGCTTGCGGATGGTGTACTCTTCGCCGCCCGGCGTCGTGAAACGTCCGCTGAGCGTGCCTTGATTGATGAAAAAGCCGTGGTTTGGCTGATCGTCGGATGCAGGCGTGATTGTGGACATAGGTGCTCCCAATTTTTTAAGTTGAAAGGAATAATTGACGAAGCTTTGCACGGCTGCCTGTTTAGTCAAGACCAAAATTGTACTGATTCGTTATGTTAACATCGCCAGTAACGCAGAGTCTTATATGAAGTGACCTGCTTTAAGTTGCTGGCTTGTTATCCTTACGCGCAGGGGCGTCGTTTGCGCGGCAAGTTATTGGCGGAGCCATCCATCGAAGCCTTTACCTATGGCGCGTCAGCGGGCTTCGATGGATGGCTCCGCCTGTGCCGCGCGCCCCGCGCGGCGGCAGGTTATTGGTGGTGAATCCGGAGAGGCTTTTGCGCGTAGACGCTTGAACGGGCAAGCACGTTCTGCAGTGGCGTTTCATTCCAAAAGCTCCTCATCCAAAGCCCATTACAGCTGCGCCGCGATCGCCTGCGGAATAACCAAGCTCGAGTGTGGCGAAACGCTAATCAGAGTTCATGACGGGTTTCAGCATCGCAAGGCACGGCGCAAGCAGCGGGATGTTTACGCCTTCGCGAGCAAGGAAAAGCTCGGCGATCCCGTGCGGACGAAGAAATTGAGCATCAAGGCAATGCGGAATTTGCCTAACCAGGTTGTTTCGGCTCGCGCAATCGCCGAGCCTTCAGTGTCCGGTTCCGGTTCGCTGCTGCCATGCACGTTGTGGAAAACGACGCGATTGACCCGGACCGGTCATCGGCCGGTCCGAATAACAGACGGCTGCAGCAGAATGTAAGCGGACTCTCTCAGCGCAATAATTATACGCCTTGGTAGGTCCCTCTTATGCCTCTAGCAAAAACTGGGCTTTTTGATATCTTGCCGGCAGGTTCTAGTTTTTACGGTGGTGCCGTTTATGCGTATTTTTGTGAGTTATCACACACCCGACAGCGATGCGGCAAAGGCTATCGCGGACGGAGTCTCCATCCGCCGCCCCGACGCAGAGATTTTTTTCGCCCCGCGCGCGCTAACTGGGGGCGCCTATTGGCTGCCGCGCCTTGCCGAGGAGGTCGGGAGAAGTGAGGCACTCCTACTTATAATCGGCAAGCGGATCGGCCCTTGGCAAGAGATCGAGTATTATGAAGCGATGCGGCTCGCCAAGACAAAGGCGCGCGAGGGCAAACCGCTGATTGTGCCGGTTATAATCAGCGATCAGGCGCCGGGACTGCCTTTCCTCGAACTGCATCATCAGATTTTCACAAGAGGCCCAACAGGGTACGACGCTGTCGAAGCGATCCTGAAAGCGTTGGACGGCGTGGCCTCCGATCAGCCGCCGCATTGGACGCGAATTAACCCCTATAAAGGGCTGACGGCGTTCACGAGCGCGGATTCTGCCTTCTTTTTTGGGCGCGAGGCTTTAACCGCTGAAATCCTGAGACTGATGCAGGACGCGCCCGGTCAGGCTTTAGCGCTGATTGGCAGCTCGGGCGTCGGCAAGTCCTCAATCGCTCAGGCGGGGGTGATGGCGGCGCTCAAAAGCCAGATTTGGCCCGGAGGCGGGGATTGGCCTGCCGGACTGGCCGAGAGCCGCCGTTGGCTCACGGTCACCATCCGGCCCGAGGATAAGCCGTTGAAGGCGCTCACCCATGCCTTTGCGAGGCTTGTATTCGACGAAACCTTCCGGCAAGACGCCGAGGCTGAGGGCTGGGCGCAGCGCTTTCGCGACGGCGCGGACTGGGGCGATTTCTCGCGCGCGGTGAAACACGGCTTGAGTGAGCGTCTCGCCGCCGAAGCGCCTGCGCGCTTTGTGCTTTATGTCGACCAGGGCGAGGAACTTTACGCGAGCACCGAGAGAGACGGCAAACAAGATGCGGCGGCGAAGCGCGACGCGGAGGCCTTCAGCCGAGTGATCACGGAAGCAGCCACAAGCAGCGAATTCTCTTTGCTATTCAGCCTCCGCTCGGATTATTACGGCCGCTTGCAAGCCGACGAGACGCTTTTCGCTGTCACCCATCGGGTGGATGTCCCGCCGATGCCGGTGGAAGCGCTACGCCAAGCCATCGAGCGTCCAGCTGCAGCCCTCGGCGTGCGCTTTCAGCCGACCGAAATGCCTGGCTTCCTCGCGGGCGCAACGGCGCGCGAGGCGGGAGCGCTGCCGCTCTTGGCTTATCTCCTTTCTGACATGTGGAAGGAGATGCAAGCGCGCGGTGACGGGCTCATGCGTTTCGACGAACGGCCGGAGGTCTTCGACGTTAGCGCCGCCTTGCGCGACCGCGCGGAGCGCTACCGGGGGCGGAATAAGTTACGCGAGGGCGATCTCAAGCGGCTGTTCACGCTGCGGCTTGCGCAGGTGCCGCGGCTTGGCGATGTCATCAAGCGCCGCGCACGCCGGGCCGAATGCGCGGCGGAGGAATGGCGCATTGCCGAGGAGCTTGCGGGGGAGGACTGGCGCCTCGTGACGCTCGCAGCGGAAAGCGGTGGCGGTGAGATTTCTGCGGAGGTCGCGCATGAGCAACTCCTACGGAAATGGCCAACGCTCGAGGGCTGGCTCAGCGAGCTGCGCGACTTTCTCACCTGGAAGTCCGAGATCGAGGCCGCCCGAATGGCCTTTGACGAAGCGCCTGACGTCGAGAAGCCGACGGCGCTGCTTACCGGTCGTGGACTGCTCATTGCCCGCCAATGGTTTGGAACCCATGGCGTTGATCTCGCGCCCTATGAGCGCAGCTTTATAGAAGTTAGCATCAGGGCCGATGATCAACTTCGTGCCCGCGCCCACGCTCAAGAACGCAAGATCCTAAAGCGAACAAGAGCCTTTGCAGTTGTCACATCCCTTCTAGCTCTCGCGGCGGTGGCAGTTGGTCTGTGGGCGTTGCGCGAGAAGACCGAGGCCGTCAAGCAAGAGGCTGAGGCGTATGAGCAACGTACCCAGGCCGAGATTCAAAAGGTTGAGGCTATTAGGCAGAAGTCCGAGGCGGACAAGCAGCGCGACGGTGCGCTAATTACGCAATCGCGTTTTCTGGCGAGCGAGGCGAGGCGGCAAAGAGATGGCGGTGACGTTCCGGCGGGGCTTTTGCTCGCGATTTCTGCGCTACCCGACTTGAACAGCACGGATAGCGCCCTAAGAAACAGGCCCTATTGGTATGAGGCTGAGGTCGCCCTGGAGGGCGCTCGCCGCCGATGGCGTCCTTTCCAGGTGATTGAGCACGGGCGTGCAATCTCGAGCGCCGCCTTCAGCCCCGATGGGCGCCGTATTGTTACGGTATCAGATGACAAAACTGCCCGGGTTTGGGATGCTGAGAGCGGCAAGCCGGTTGGCGAGCCCATGGCCCATGACAATGCCATCAACAGCGCTGCCTTCAGCCCCGATGGGCGCCGTATTGTCACGGCATCTGAGGACAAGACCGCCCGGGTTTGGGACGCCGAGACCGGCAAGCCCGTGGGCGAAGCCTTGATTCATCGAGGCGGGGTGCGGAGCGCCGCCTTCAGCCCCGATGGGCGCCGCATCGTCACAGCATCTGAGGACAAAACGGCCCGGCTTTGGGACGCGGATACCGGCAAACCTGTGGGCAACCCCATACCCCATGAGAATGCCGTCAACAGCGCTGCCTTCAGCCCTGACGGGCGCCGCATCGTCACGATATCGAAGAGTTCTTCCAGTGCGGTGAGAGACTCCAAGGAATCGCCGAGTTCGGTACCGCGCCGCGTTGAGAAGGAGCATGGATGGAATAAAGCTGTAGCGCTCCTGGAGGAGGCGGCGGCCGAAGATGACGCGGAGGCGCGCGGCGAGGGACCAGAGACCGCGCAAGTGTGGGACCTTGAGTCGGCCAAACGCTTGGGCAAGCCCATGCTCCACAGACGCGCCCTCACGAGCGTTGACTTCAGCCCCGATGGCCGCCGCATCGTAACGGCGTCATTCGATCATACCGCGCGAGTGTGGGATGCCGAAACCGGCAAGCCCCTGGGCGAGCCTATGCACCATGAGCGTGCCGTCGCAAGCGCCGCGTTCAGCCCCGACGGCCTCCGGATCGTAACCGCGTCGCAAGACAAAACCGCGCGGGTCTGGGACGGAAGCGGCAAGCCGCTCAGCGAACCCATGCGCCACGGGAATACCGTCCTAAGCGCCGCTTTCAGCCCGGATGGGCAGCGCATCGTCACAGCGTCGGGCGATAGAACCGCACGGGTCTGGGACGCAGAAACCGGCAAACCCGCGGGGGAGCCCATATTCCATCCCGGCATCGTTCTGAGCGCCGCTTTTAGCGCGGATGGGCGACGCATCGTAACCGCGGCAGACGATAAGTTTGCTAGGGTTTGGGATGCCGAAATGCTTGAGGTTTCATCGTTCAGTGGCATCACCGAAATTAGCCCTGATGGGCATCGCGTCATCACAACGAGGGAAAAAGTCGCCCAGCTTTGGAACGCCGTAACCATGAAGCCTATAGGCAATGCCATGATCCATGGAAGCGCTGTCACAAGCGCCTCCTTCAGCCGTGATGGGCGCCGCGTCCTTACCACTTCCCGGGATAACACCGCTCGGCTTTGGGACGCGGAGACCGGCAAAGCCGTGGGCAAGCCAATGCCCCGAGACGCCGACTCCAAGGCATTGGAGGAGGCTGGGACCCAAGAAATGGCAATCCCTTCGCCGAAGAAAATTACAGGGGCGGCAGTTGGCGATAAACCGGACAAAGAAATCGTAGTGCCGATACCCAGGAAATATATAGGCGGCTATGAGGAAGTTACCGTTATCGACCAACCAGAGGAGGTAGTTGATGTCGTTATGGAAGTCGATGGACGATACTACACTGCGCCGCCCCCAGTGAGAGCCGCCTTCAGCCCCGATGGGCGCCGTGTCGTTACAGTATCGGAGGGTGAGACTATTCAAGTTTGGGACTCCGAGACCGGCAGGGCCATCGGCGCAGCCGTGACCCATAGGAGTTCCCCTAACAGCACTGCCCTGAGCCCCGATGGACGCTTCGTCCTTACAGTATCTGAATTTGAGGATCATGCCGTCAGCCTTTGGGACTCCGAAACCGGCAAGCCTCTGGCCCGGCCTATGAACCATGAGGCTCCCGTCCAAAGTGTCGGCTTCAGCCCCGATGGGCACCGCATCGTCACGGCATCGGGTAATACTGCACGGGTCTGGGATACCGAAACTGGCAAGCCACTTGGTAAGCCCATGCTTCATGGGTTTACCGTTGCAAGCGCCGCGTTCAGTCCAGACGGGCACCGCATCTTCACGTTGTCGGGTAACACAGTGCAGGTCTGGGGTGCCGAAAGCGGCAATCCGGTGGGGGAGCCCATGAAACACGAGGAAAACATACAGAGCGCCGGTTTCAGCCCCGATGGGCGCCGCATCGTCACGGCGTCGGGTCGCAATGCGCGCGTCTGGGACGCCGAAACTGGCAAGCCGCTCAGCGAGCCCATGGCTCACCGGAAGGACGTCTTGAGCGCCGCCTTCAGCCCCGACGGACGCAGTATCGTGACGCTTTCGGAAAAGCTGGCGCACGTGTGGCTTGCGTTTCCAAATACTCAGGCGCTCGTTGACGACACGAAGCCGATAACACCCGTTTGTCTAACGCCCAAGCAGCGGGCCCAATATTATCTCGCGCCAGAGCCGCCGGAGTGGTGCATCACGGGTTCCGGCAACGGTCTCGACGCGGAAGCTGACTTCTCGAAATGGCAGCCGAAATGGCCTTATCGCACGCGGGTCTGGCAAGAGTGGCTCATCGCGAAAAGGGCCGGCAAAACCTCGCCGCTACCTGCGGAGTGATGTCCCTTATCGCGTGATACCGGAAGAACGAAGCGGCGATTTTGAAGCATATAAAATGGCAGCACTTGGCCCACAACGTCAGATCGAAACTGTCAGCTTGCAGACTGCTCCGGACAATCTCGGATTATGGGAGACTGCCTGGGATCGAAGCAGTCTTAGCTTAGCGCGGTCATCCAAGTTTCGGAGAAGAAGGCATCGAGGGCGGCAGAGCCGGTTTCGAGGCGATGCGCTGGTTGGCGCGCGCCGCGCAACGCCGGTCTTTCGCGGCCCGGACAGCCAGAATTTTCTCGGTGCGTAATCTGCGCACGAGGGCGGCCGCATCGGCCGGTGAAAGCGAGCTGTGCGCCGCTGCCATGAGCGTGGCGTAATAGGCGTGGATGCCTGGAAGTTCGGAATCAACGGCGGATGCGGCTAAGTCGCCGGCTTGCGCGCCGCCCTCGGTTTCGGAATGGTGCGATTGCAGCTCGTTATGTCGGGCAGGATCGATTTGCCGTCCACAAGGCAGAGCCTGGCTATCTGGCCGTTGTTGAGCGTCAGCCTTTGGCGGTGGGCGCACTTGCCGCAACGGCTCAGCAAGAAGGCCGTGGGTTCCGGCCAAATCATGCGCTCGATCTCGCTTTGTAAGCTGCGCGGCGGTTGGCGGGAAGGTTTTGGCATGAGTGTGATGGGACGGTGATGGCGGATCGTGGCCGGTCCTAGCGATCGGTGTCAAGGCGGGTGCCCGGCGCGCCGTGTGCGCCGCCGCCGCGGTGAAAGAGGAAGCGTCGAAGCGCGGCTCGCTTCGCGGCTGAGGTATTGGCCCTGTGGAAGGTGAGACGCGCGGCGTGGACGGCCGGTGCTGCGCGTCTGTTACCGGCCCCGTCCACCTCCCGTGCGGCCCTTGCCTTTGCCCTGCTGTTGGTTCGAATTGCTTGCGCCATGCCATGCGCGGCTGGCGGCTTTGTCTTGGGCGTGGAGCTTGGCTTGCAGTTCCGGCGAAGCATTGGCGCGTTCTTCGGCTGACAATGTCCTCCCGCTCTGCGCGGCTTTGCGGATTTGGGCCTGTTGATCGAGCTGCGTGTCGCGGGCTAACGTTTGCATGGCTTTGCCCGCTTGGGCGCGGAAGCGCTGAGGCGTCGCCGCGCGAAGTTGGTTGGTTTGGCGCTGGGCGTTAAGGCTTGCGCGGATTTTGCCGCGCCTGTCATGTTCGGCTGTCGCCGTTTTCATGAAGGCCTTCACCGCCTCGGCCGGATTTTGCGAGGGTGCCGACTGGCTATCCGTGGGGCTAGCCTGCCGGGCATTGTGTTTGAGGCGAATGGTTTGCAGCGCCGCCTTTTGCTGGTTTGCCATGCCTTGGTGGCCCGACGCGCGCGCGGCGATGCGGTTGGTGTCGCGCTGCAAGTGCTGGGCGCGCTGTTGTTCCTGGGTGCCGATCCGTTCGGCGATATGCTGCCGGGTGAGCGCGGCATATTCGTCGCGGTGCGCGGCGCGAAGATCGAGGCGCTCTTTCTGCTGGCTTTCTTTTATCGTCTGCCAGGCTTCGTTTTTCTGCGGGCGCAATTCGGCGACGCGCGCGGCTGCGGGAGAGTCGGGACGAACAAAGAACGAAAACGAGCCGAGTTTGTAAAACATCGTGCGCAAAATTGTAAAACGGCGCAAATGTTCTGCCTTGTTCCAGCCTTAAGTCTTTGATTTAAATGGCGTCCCCGACAGGATTCGAACCTGTGACCCCCAGATTAGGAATCTGGTGCTCTATCCTGCTGAGCTACGAGGACACGTGCGCCCATTAGAGCGCGCTTTTGTAAAAGGTCAACAGGCCAGTACCGGTGCCGGTACTCTCCCGCTGTGGAAACCGATGCAGCGAGCTTGCGCACGGCTCGTTGAAGCGTTTGAAGCAAGGCTAAAGCTCCGCTAGCCACAATGTTAATATAACATTGCTATGAGCGGTTGTTTTTAAAAGTGATTGTCGTTTATTTCGAGAGAAACGCAAGACTATGTTAGGGAATGTTTCCATCGTGTTGCATCGCTTTGATAAATATCAAATTCATCCGCAGCGCATGCCTTGATTGTACTCGCTGACCTAAAGTCGAATGCACGTCAACGGCATGTCTCTAGCTGTAAAGGAGTAACTCATGAAGCGGGCACCCGCAATAGCAGCTGCGTTTATGCTTGCCGCCTCGGCCTCCCTTCTTACTGCCGCCTCGCCCGGCGCCGCCCAGGGATGGCGCGAGCCCATTTCGGACCGGACAGAAAGCTCCGGCTATTTGCGTGACCTCCTGGCGGACAGGGCCCAAGGCCGGGACGATTTGCGCGACCTCATTCTGGACAGGCTGGAGCAGCGCGCTGCCTTGCGCGATCTTCTCGCAGACCGGATGGAACGGCATGGCGCCCTGCGCGAGATGATTTTGGACCGGTTGGCGCGCCGCAACGAATTGCGCGATCTTCTTTCGGACAGAATGCGGGGTCGCGAAGATCTGCGTGACCTCGTGAGGGATCGCTTGGAGAACCGCTGCGGGGATCTGAGCAATATTTTGCAGGGCCGGGAGGGTGGCGAAAGCCTCCGCGACCTTATTATGGATAGGCTGGAGCAGCGCGAAGCCTTACGCGACCTCCTGATGAACAGGCTTGAGCGGCGTAGCAAGTTGCGCGACCTCATTTTGGACCGTCTCGAGAGCCGTAACGATCTGCGCGATCTGCTTATGGACCGTATGAAGGGCCGCGAAGATCTGCGCGATCTCGTGATGAACCGCCTCGAAAACCGTGGCGATCTGCAAGAGCTGCTTTCGGAGCATCCGGGCGAATCCGGTGAGCAAATGATGGACCGCGAAGACGTCCGCGACCTGATTTTGGACGAAGTACAAAGCGGCGGAAACCTTTCGCAGGTCTTGAACCGGCTCCGGGAACGCGTTGGCGGAAATGGCTAAACAGCAGGCCTGCCAGCTCAATGCATTCAACAACCGAATTTCGAGAAGGAAACGTCCTATGAATAAAGCCGTAGTTTTCGCGGCGGCGCTGCTGCTCGCGCCATTGCCAGCCGCCGGTCAGCAGACAACGGGCTCGCAGAGCTTCGGGTCGCCCCCTACCGCCAATCAAAATCCCGCTCTTGCCAATGAGACCCCGGCTTTCGCCGGCGAAAGCAACGAACGCACCAGCGCTCTTCTCGATCAGCTGGCCCGATCGGACCTGCGCGACCGGGTTGCCTCTGCAATCGAAACTGTCGAAGGAGCCTGCGCCGCCGACATCGAGCGCTATTGTGGCGAGGTCACGCCCGGCGAAGGCCGTATTGCGCTGTGCATGCAGGCCTATGCCGACCGGCTCAGCCGCAGATGCCGCTTCACGCTGTTCCGCGTTTCGCGCAATATCAGGCAAGCGGTCTCCGCCATCGCCGACGAATGCTTGAATGGCCTCAAGTCGCAATGCGGCACCGCGCAGAACATCGGAGACTGCGCGGAGCAGAAGAGCGCCGCCATCTCGCCGGCCTGCCACACCGTGGTTGCGGCTTTGCGGCATGCAGGGCAAAAATTGGCCGCGCTGCAAAATATGCCCGTCTACAGCGCCGACGGGAAGGACCTCGGTAAGGTGGTCGAGGTGCAGCGTTCGGCCGACGGCAAAATCCAATCCGTGCAGATCCAGATCGGCCGTTTTCTCGGCCTCGGCGATAAGGTCGTGACCATTAATCCCGATCAAATTCAGCAGATGGCCGATCGCCTCATGCTGCGCATGAACAGCGATCAGGTCGGCTCGCTCCCGGAGGCGAAGAAGCAGGGGATGTAAGGCGCTTCGCATAGCGTCGCAGCCGCATCCGGGGGTAACTCGCCCGCTTCCCGCAAGGGAGGCGGGTTTTCTGTTGGTGAGGCTGATCCCCCACCTTCAAGCTGGATCGGCCACGAGCCGGTGGCCCACGGAACTTCCACCAGCTGCAAGTAACAAGCACGTAAAACGTAATAGTAATGCGTTATTATAGTTCTTGGAATGACAACGTCCGCGCCATCGTTGCTTTAGAATTGCTCTAATTCAAAAAGAAACACGTTGCGCCTCGCCTTCTCACGCATTAGCTATGCGTAAAGCGATAGGTTGTTCTATGGAACGAGGCTATACGGTAGAATTAGAACAATTCGAAAGAGGGTGTAAGCATGACAAATCTGCGGCCTGCGAAATGCGAGACATAAGCATGACAGGGGGTCTATTTGTAGGCGCCCGCTGGCCCGTTTGCCGGCGATCGGACACGATCGAACTTAGAGAGCGCCATCGCACTTAGTTTTGGGGCTGTGGTTTTACAGGTCCGGACCGGACCGACAGCCGGGGAGACATCGGCCATGCATTTGAGGATTGTCAGTATTGCCGCGCTCGCCGCGTGCTGCATCGCATCCGGCGCCTTCGCGAAGGAATATCCTATCGGCGAAGCGCAAGAGAGAGACGGGATGAAGATCGCCGCCGTGTATCTGCAACCCATCGAAATGGAACCGCCGGGCATGATGCGCGACGCCAAGGATTCGGACATTCATCTTGAGGCGGATATCAAGGCGGCTAAAAGCAATTCCAACGGATTTGCCGAAGGCGATTGGATACCTTATCTGCGTGTGGATTTCGAATTGATCCGCCTTGCCGATAATAAAAGCCAAAAAGGCGAGTTCATGCCCATGGTGGCCAATGA
>Ga0326728_10011887_pt1 | contig 19643 bp, 4 predicted proteins | sample MB3enrmetagenome_FD_207602 | JGI IMG/M metagenome (GOLD analysis project Ga0326728, IMG submission 207602) | Lab enriched peat soil microbial communities from McLean, Ithaca, NY, United States - MB31MN | ecosystem: Environmental > Terrestrial > Soil > Wetlands > Peat | place: USA: New York... | reverse complement strand
CGAACCCGAAAATTTCCCGATTGCTGTTCATTGCCTCCACGATTCCGTCTGTGTAGAAGACTACCTTATCCCCAAGCTCGAGGTCGATCCTCGTTTCCTGGTAATCAGAATCTTCGATGATACCGAGCGGAAAGGTGTCTCCTTCGGTTACGAGCAAGTTCGCCTCCCCGGTTTTCGATCTGAATAAAACAGGCTGGGGCTGACCCGCGTTGGACAGGCTGAGGGTCCGTCCTCCGGGTTCGATGACGGCCAGCAGCAGAGCGACAAACATGCCGCTCTTTATATCTTTCTTGGTGCGGCGGTTTGCGCGGACCATGATCTGGGCAATCCCCAACCCCTCCTGCTCGGAAAGTATCCGCAGGATGCTCCTGGACGCCGCCGTAACGAGCGCTCCCGATACGCTCTTTCCCGTCACATCTCCAAGCACCAGCCCAAGCCTGCCGCCTTGCATCTCAAGAAAATCGTAGAAGTCTCCACCCACTTCCCTGGCGGGAGTGCAATGAGCGGCAAGCATGAAACCCTCAATTTCGGGACAGGCAGCGGGCAGCATGCTCATCTGCAGATCGCGTGCGATGGCCAACTCCTCTTCCATTCGCTCTTTTTCGATTACTTTTTCGACCAGAGAAGCGTTCGTGATGGCGACAGCCCCCTGATTAGCCAGGGTCCGCAACAGGGTTATGTCCTCCCTGCGATAAATCTTGCCGGATTTTTTTCTTCCAAGAGGCATCAATCCAATCAATTGCTCCTCATAGATCAATGGCAGGACAAGATTGGCAGACATTTTCTCGAACGCCTGTTCAAATTCGATTCGCGATTCTCTGTAGGCAGGGTTTTCCTGGATATCATAAATGGACACTTCTCTTTTTGTCTCGGCTAATTTGGAGATCAGGGGCTCGTCAACGGAGAACTCGGGCATGTATCCATTGCTTCCGCTGCTTTCCGCTGAAGGTTCGTCCGTTTGAGCCGCCATCTCTGATCCAGCCTTTGCAGAATTTTGCGGGACGTTTCCCCCATTCTCTTTTGCAATAAGGTCTCCCCCTGCTCTCACACACTTAAAAACATTTTTCCCTTCCTCCCTAAGAAAAATACAGCAGGATTCGACAAACATCACATCGATGACTGTTTCAATCATAACTTTTGATATATGGTCAAGATTTAACAACGAGCGCATACTTTCACTGATATTTTGCACTGTTTCATGATAGTTGTACTCTAATCTATAGAAAGCCCTGTCTATGTATTTCTGTAATCTGTTTCGGACTGGATTAAAAAATAGGACAACGATCACCAAAAAACTCAAAGGAAACAGCGGAGATTGTGCTATTGTAGTGCGGCCGAATATCAAATTGGTAATGAATATAAAAAGTGCATATAACCCTGCCACTGCTCCCGTTGTAATCACATAGCCGTAGGTCCGCTTGATGATGGTATCGAAATCGAAAAGATCGTGTTTTACAATCGAGTAGCCTACGGAAATGGGAAAAGCTATGAAAAATATCGCGTTATAGTCGGGGGTGGGAAGAATTCTTGCTTTGGACACCGCCCCAAGTATAAAGTTGACTAACGGCGGAAGCGTGGTGGTACCGAACCCGATCAGCGTGACCTTCGAGCGCAGCTTTACGATTTGCGAAGGAGACTTGAATCCGCTTTTGAGGCAGCATGCAAGAAAAAACAGAACGCCTGCAGCCATATACAGCCCTATGGCCGTCATACACCAATGGGGCGCATCAATCACGGTGTCAGTCTTGGAAACTATACATATAAAAATTGCGGTAGAAATAACATACGGGACGAGCTGGACCCTTGGATATCTCCTGAGCAGCGCGGTCTCTTCGGGAAAGCCGAGCGCCAGGTGGAAAAAACCGGCAGGGGTGAACGCAAAGGCGTATACGTTCATGAACTCCAGCCATTTCGGAATCAGCAGTTGAAGCGGTCTGTAAAGAAAAAGCGTTAAAATGCCGGTAGTGCACATAAAGAGCAAGAAAATCCAACTGACTCTGTGATGGGGTTTCATCAGGAAAACGACTATCCCGACCGCCATGACGCATATGCCAAGCAAACAGGACGGCAGGCTCTTTTTAAGGACAAACCCATACCCTCTCTGCGTTGTCCGGATTGTGATTTCGACCTCGTGTCCGCCTCTTGTAACCAGATAAGTATTGCTGCCGCCTATCTCCTGATTTCTTGCCTCCTGGAATTCGTTGTAACTGCTAAAAGTCCTGCCATTCACCTTTAGGATAAAGTCTCCACTGTGAATTCCGCCCTCGCGGCCCGGCTCAGTCACATTCTCAACGAATCTGAAGCCTTTTACGAAAAGACACCCGAAACCAAAATCCGGATATTCGCTGGATTTGATGATGTTATAGACAGTCAAAGCCGCCGTCGTTGAGGAGGCTAGCACGATAAAGGCGAAAACCGCCATGGACAAAGCTTTTCGGTTACTTTTCCAGTCCATCAAAATCCGCCATGATGGTCGAATGCCTTAATGCGGCGCCGTCTCAGCGAGGCAAGGAGCAGAGTCGCCGCACAGACAAGACTTACTGCTGCAGGCCAGTCTCCAAATCGCGTATATATCGTTTGGGAATCAAGACAGGTGATTCGCGCACTCACTATCCCAGTCACAAAAACATCTCTGCCTTCCGCGTCTCTGACACGATCGACTACTCTCCCGCAGGGATCGATAACGCAGGAGACGCCAGTATTCGCGCAGCGGACTACGAATCTTCGGTTCTCCACGGCGCGGAGAACGCTCATTGAAAGAAAGTGATAGGGTACGGGAGTTTTTCCGAACCAGGCTTCGTTGGTACTGTTCACAATGAATTGTCCCCCTGCCTTGACAAAGCCCCTGACGAGGTCCGGGAAAATGTTTTCCCAGCAGATTGGCGCCGCAAATCGGAAATCGGGAGTCGAAAGAACGGTCGTTTTTTCCCCCGAAGCAGAGGGCGGCGGGGTCGGTACCCCTAAATATGACCATGGGATGACTTTTTCCAGAGGCAGATACTCACCAAAGGGCAAAAGCCGAATTTTGTTGTACTTTGGCTCCATTCCAAACCCGATACGAGGGCTGATCAGCATCATGGAGTTAAGACCTGATTGCGAAGCTGCCTCGTTGCTTCCGAACTTCGGGCATCCGGAAGTCCCTATCAGAAGATTGGCGTCCGCCTCTTCCGCCAGCGCTTTGACCTCCAGATAGAGGCTTCGGTTTGATCCCAGATACAACGGCGTGGCGCTTTCCGGCCACACTATCAGGTCGGGTCTGCCGCGGGCAGCCTTGCGCGTGAGTCTTCCATATGTATCCATGATGAAACGGGAATATTTCTGGTCCCATTTCTTGTGCTGCTCGATGTTCCCCTGCAATACTGCCACTGCTATCGATTTACCGGGCCGCCTTTCCACCAGGCTTAAATAGCCGTAAATCAGGGTTGCCGCAACCGCTGCCGATGCAAAAGATACAATCCCCCACCTTGTCACGCTTCTCATAGCGGGTTGGAATGGGTTTCCTTTCCTTTCGCCGCCGAGCAAAGGAAGCAGAAGTGCGAAGAGCGCGGAATTGACCAATACTATCAGAAAGCTTACCCCGTATGCCCCGGTTACTGATGACACCTGGATGACAGGCGTGATCTGGTATTGAGAATGAGCCAGAAGAGCCCAGGGAAACGCAAGAAAAGACATGTTCGATCTCAGGAATTCCATGGCCACCCAAAAGAAAGGGGCCGAGAGGACGGCAACAGGCAGGCCAAAGCGGCGCGTCAGGCGACTGAAACAAAGTCCACAAGTCCCAACGTATGCTGCAGTATATACGACGTAGACGACATAATAAGCGACCAGTAAGTAATGTTGCCACCTGTTGTCAAAGTGGATGCCGAAAATCCAATGGTAGTTGAAAACGCCAAGGATGAAAACGATACCCGTCCAAAACGCCAGGAAGAAGGATCTGCCCGGTCTCTTCCCCTTGATCGCCCAGAGGAGGGGCAAGAGGGCGAACCAACTCAGCAAAGGCAGATTGTATGGTGGGAAACCGGTAAACAGGAGCACGCCGCTGAGCGTCCCCGCCATCACAGGTCCAAATGCGCGCACCAGATCACCAAACCTGGCCGCAGCGCTGAGGTGCAGCTGGCTTCTCAAAGAGGTGGCAGGATTTATTGCCTTCATGCTGAAAAATATCCCGGTCCCCAGAAGCAAATCTAACCTGAAGAAACAATGGCCGGACCACAGATGTCGGAAAAAGCTTCCTCAGACCCCTGAAGACCGGCCGATGCCTGATTAATCTCCTGTACCTGTAGCCTCGCATGCTACCGCCATCACAACGTTCATAGTGAGCCACCCACTATCATCCGACTGAATGAAGTTCGAGTAGCTCTTAAGCTGTATGGCCGGGCTCTTATTCGGGTTTTTGCAAGTAATGTTAAGGTCGGAAAAGAAACTGGTATTCTCTATCGCGTTTATCAACTTGGCCTGGACGCTATTCGGATTGATCCCGGTAGCAGCGCAGCATCCGGCGGTGCCGCAGTTACATGCCGGAGGGTCTTCCAAGCCGGCATACAGAAAGGATCCGTCTTGGTCATAGGACAAAAGCGGCGGAGCGCCTGCATCTACCAGCTTTTCCGGCGTCTTGACCCTCAGAAACCACAGCGTTAACTGGTTGCAGTCCGGCGGAGGAGTAGCGTTTTTGCAGGGGGGGGGATTTAAAGCACTGCCGGTGAAAGGATCAAGACCCCCTGTAAAAAAGAGGGTAACGATGCCGTGCACCTCCGTCCCAGTGGCAGTGGCATTGGGATAGATAAACTGGACTGCGCCGCTTCCCTGGCCGCCCGCATGGGCTGCCTCCTGAATGCCAAAAACCGCCAGTGCCATGATGGAAAGGACCAACAGGATTGATTTTTTCTTCATCTTTTCTCCTCCGATAGGTTGAAGTCAAGTTCGTGTTAAAGTGGTGATGTCGAATCGAAACAATCGCTTTTTCCCGCGCTTCGCGGGATCACCTGCTCACACTCCTTTATTTCAGCGCCGGCTTGTCCGTTGACGCATACCTGTTGCCGATGTACCAGGTCAGGGTCCCGTTCTTCGACGTATAGTACACAAACTGGTTCATGATAGAGGGGGCCGTTGGGATTCCCTCGGGTACCCAGTCGATCGAATCGCTCGCAGGTGACGTGGTGGTGGGCCCGACCGCATTTACACATGTGTAAGTTGAAGTGGTTCCGGAAATAGTCACCTCCTGACCTGCGGAGTATGCGGTTGATGAACTCCAGGTCCCCATCCAGCTTGTCCCTGTGGCGGTCCAGTGAGTCGAGTCATTCGCGGGATGCGTGGAGACAGGCCCGACCGCCGCTGTGCAGATAAAGGTTGAATTTGAATTCGGGTCAAGCACCTCCTGACCCGGCGTGTATGCGATTGATGAACTCCAGGTCCCCTCCCAGACGGCAGCCGTTAATGTTGGATAATGATAGCCGACGGTTTGATCGTAGGTCCCCCTGAGTTTCATGCTATGCCCTGCCTCATGGGCCATAGTGCACCTGAGATAGATGTTCTGCCAGAGGTTTTGCATGAACGTCGAATTTGTCGGAGAAGCGCACTGCGTGCTCTGGGTGCTGGAATTTAACGGGCTCGATGTCGTGGAATAGCAAACCTGTGTAATGTCGGGAGTTGTGGAGACTTGTGTGACCCATTGATAGACACGGTACGCATATATGGTCGTATCATCGTAACCGTTCGGCGTCCCCCAGGTGGTCAGGCCCATCAGATTGCCGGAGCTAAGGGTTGAGACATTGTCTTCGGTGAACCTCATCGCGTTCTGGGTCATGTAGCTATCGGTGTATACGGTCCTTCCGTTGACAGCCCCGGTCGAATAATTGGAGACCGTTGTGCTGGCGGTGAGATAGTGAACTCCCCAGGTCGGCAGGGACGCCTCCATGAACGCCAGCGGATCCGTTGGAAGAAGGGTGGTTGTGACGCCGGGAACGGGAGAGGCGGGGGCGGTCGTTGCGTTCAGGACGATCGCGAAAACATCCTGCGTTTTGTAGTCGAGGCAGGCATTCCTGGCCGACCCGGTCAAGCCGGTGGTCGCACATGGCGGTACAGTAACGGACGGGGTGGTAGTGCTGTTCAATGTCACGGAGACCCCGGCCTTCTCGGCCACATCGGGTATCCCGTCGCTGTCCGTGTCCGTCTCGGCCAGGACCGGGGCAGATGCAAGAAACAGGACTGCAAGCCACAACAGCACGGCCAATCCACTTCTTGTCCAGCTTTTACCTCTTGTTTTCATTGTTAACTCCTTTCTATGGGCCTTGTCCTAAATTTTGAAACCAACTATTAATCTGTTGTAGATTCTCCTGGATAAAATCGATTGAGCATATCTGCCCAGGACACGATTGCGTCATTCACACCTAATTCAGACCAAACTGAAACTGGATAAACGTTCCATCGTTCAAAGTGATCAGGTAAACATAAGTTGTGTTTTTACTGAGGTTCTTCGTGCCAATATTGAATATCCACCACTGGTTCGCTGTATCATAATGAAATGCCGTATCGGGTGTAGTGGTGTAAACGGGTTCATTCACTTTCCCGACACCTCCCGGGATGGTTTGAACAAGATTAAATGAAGAGACGACCCTGGGCGTGCCGATGGATACTCCGTTTGCATCGAAAACCTGGAATTTTGCCGGTACAGTGCTGCCCTGCTGGAAGACGCTTGTGCCGTTAGAGTTGATCGGTGGCATGATTACATGGCCTTTCGTCCCCATGCCGGGGATCGCCGGATCCTGATAGATGATCGCCAGGAAGTCTCCGATAAAGATCAGGGTGTAATTGGTACTCAAGGCCAGGGTGCCCTGCTCGATAGCATACATCCCCACGGCCTGGCCCGGTGCGCGGGTGAGCGCTCCGGTGAAACTGTCGCCGGGGGCGAGCGAGCCCAGGACGATTGCGTAAGTAAGCGTCGGGTCAGGGGCGTTCAGCACCTTCATCTGCGGATAGGCGACCACCGTGATAACCCTCGAGGTGATGTTCGCCTTGGTCGTTATCGTAGTCGATGCCAGCGAATAGTTTCCCGCGGCCGGGCCTGAAATTGAAATCCCGGTGACGGTAACGGTAATGCCGGTCCCGACATTCTTGTTGGCAAAGGTGGCGGATATGTAGCTGTCCGTAAAGACATCGCCGGGGATCCGGTTATCCGAAAGGGTTACCTCGGCGGTGGTCGTTCCGTCATAGACCTTGTTTACGCCAGTGGCGGTGACGGTGAGCAGCGTCTGGTTCACCGTGAGGCTGTTCGATCCCTTGGCGGCGGGATAGCTGGCGTTTCCGGCGAAGCTTGCGCTTACACCGCTGGCATATGTACCGGCTTGGATCCCCGCCAGGGACACCTTGGAAAGGGTGGCGACGCCGCCCGAATTGGTGGCGGCCGATCCAGCCGTCTTGCCGTTAACTGTGAAGGAAACACTCATACCACTGAGCGGAGAGCCTCCGGATGTCAGCGTCGCCGTCAGAGTAGTGGTTCCGCCATAGGTGCCGGAGGCTGTGGACACAGTCAATAATGTAGTTGTGGATGCACTGTTGACGGTCTGAGTCAAGGTTGAGGAAGTACTTCCGGCGTCATTGGCGTCTCCGCCATAGACGGCGGTGATGGAGTGGGAGCCTACCGACAGGGAGGAGGTAGCGTATGTGGCGGCGCCGCTGCTAAGAGTCCCGGTCCCGAGGATGGTTGAGCCGTCCTGGAAAGTCACCGTCCCCGTTGCGCTGGAAGGTTTAACCGTGGCTGTGAAGGTTACCGACTGTCCATAGGTCGACGGGTTCTGACTGGAGCCGACCGTTGTTGTGGTCGCGGCCTTATTCACGGTAACATTTACGCTGCCGACCACCGCCTGGTAGTCGGTGGTATCGGTCGGAGTGAAGGTCACCGACGCGCTATATGCTCCGGCAGTGGGCACCGTGTTGGGACTGGTAAAGGCGAAACTGCCTGCTACTGACGCTGTGCCTCCGGATAGCGTGGAGGATGAAAGCGCCTGCCCGTAGGTGATCGCGCTCGCCGTCGGCCACGAGGTCACGGTCGGCGTGGCCTGGTTGACATTGATAGTGACCGTTGCCGTGGCGTTCGTGTAGTCAGTCGTGTCGGTCGGCGTGAACGTCGCGCTGAGCGTCTGCCCCGATCCCGCCTTTAGCACCGTTCCTGCCGGCGGTGTGTAGACAAACGTGCCGGCAACATTGGCCGCAGCGTCGAACTGGGTGGCGCTCAACGCCGTACCGTAGGTGATGGCCGCCGGGTTGGCCCAGGTGATTGTCGGCTTGGCCTGGTTGACATTGATGGTCACCGTTGCCGTTGCGTTCGTGTAGTCAGTCGTGTCGGTCGGCGTGTAAGTTACACTCAACGTTTGCCCATTGCCGGCGCCCAATATTGTTCCCGCAGCCGGGGAATAGACAAATGTGCCGCCGGGAGGCGAACCTGCAGCATTTAGTTGGGTGCTGCTCAGCGCCGTGCCGTAGGTGATGGCCGCGGGGGCGCCCCAGGTGATGGTCGGTGTGGCCTTGGCCACTGCTACACTGACGGTCCCGCTCACAGTGTTGTAGTCGGTGGTATCGGTCGGGTTAAATGTAACCGATGCGTTGTACGTGCCGGCGTTGGGTGTGGTGGTTGGAGTGGTGAACGCGAAGCTGCCGGGTACAGATCCGCTGCCGCCCGTAAGGGTAGAGGAGGAAAGCGCCTGGCCATAGGTGATCCCGGTGGCCGTTGGCCAGCTTACCGTCGGCGTGGCCTGGCCAACCGTTTGACTGATTGGCTGGGAAGTGCTGCCGGCAAAGTTGGCGTCTCCGCTGTAGGCGGCGATGATTGCGTGAGAGCCGGCGGAAAGCGGGGAGGCCGGGGTAAACGTGGCCCGCCCTCCGGTGAGGTTCACCGTTCCCAGTGCAGTCGAGCCGTCGCTGAAGGTGACCGTACCGGTGGGCGTGCCTCCCGCGGAAGAGACAACGGCCATGAATGTGACCGTCTGCCCGTAGGTCGACGGGTTGGGAGAAGAGCTTACAGATACCGTTGACGCTATATCCGTCATTGTAACCTGCGTCTTGCCCCGCACCACGTTCCCACTCGAAAGCGTTGCCTCGACGGTCGGGTAGAAGAGGGTCTGCGCTATCGTCCCCAGACTCTGCACCGCCGCCTGGCTGTCAAATTGCACCGTAAGGGTCCCGCTTCCCAGTTGAATCGTGTTGGGGACAGGGGCGATTCCGTTAAGCGTTACCGTATCCACTGTAACGCCCGAGGGGATGTTTGAAAGCGTGGCCGTGATCGGCCCGACGCTCTTGGCGCTCCATGCGGCGTCCCAGGCGGCGGGGCTGATCGACAAAGACCCCGTGGTCACAGTCGCCGGGGAACCGGAGACGGTCAGGCTCTCCTGGGTCGTGCTTACCGCACCCGTCCACAGATTGAAGCAGGGCTGGTTCGTACATTTGCCGTTTACGATGTCGGGGTCGGTCACGCTGTTCGCATAGGTGGCAACGAGCGTGTAATTGCCCGCGGTCAGGGCTTCCGGCCGGTAGAATTCGGCGAGGTTGCAGTTGACCTGGTAAGAGGCCCCGGTGGCAACGGTTGTCACATCGTTTGGAATGCCGTAGCCCGGTCCGACGTTGTCAAGGGGTACAGCAATCTGTCCGTTCGAATCCGTCAGAGTAAATACGGTGTTGTAGCAGTCAGGCCGGATGATCTGGATCGCCTGGTTCGAACTGTTGGTGAAAGTCGCCGTCACCCAGTAGGGCACGCCGGGGTTAAACGGCAAGGGATTGCCCGACGCATTGAGCGGCGGCACAACCGATTCGGTTTTACCCTGGCATTGCGGACCATTATATGGCGCTGGATTATAAGTGCCGCCGGTCCACGTCCCGCTGCAGCCTTTATCCTGTCCGCAAATGTTCGCCACTCCCGGATGAACCGTGGCGTCTCCGTCGTTGCAGTCGGTATTATCGGTCACATATCCTGCCGGAGGCGCCGGCAACGCAGACTGAATCGAAACGTTCGGGTTGCCGTATCCGTCCCCGTCCTGGTCCTGATAGTAGGCGCTAACCGGAAGGCTTAAGGCGGGTGAAGTGCTCACGGTGAAGTCGACACTGCCGCCGTAGGTGGCGGTGATCGAGTGGGGACCCGCCGTCAGGGCGGAGGTGGTGAAGGTGGCCACGCCGGCGCTAAGGGGAACGTTGCCCAGGCTGAGCACGCCGTCCTGGAAGGTGACGGTGCCCGTCGGGGTGCCTGATCCCGGAGCTGCGACAGCCACCGTGGCCGTGAAGGTGACGGAGACGCCCAGGGGGTCGGTGCTGTAAGTGAGGTTCGTCGTGGTGGATGCCTGGCTCACGGTAACATTGACGTTTTGGGTCACCGTGCTGTAGTCGGTGGAATCCGTCGGGGTAAAAGTAACCGATTCGCTGTAGGTGCCCACGCCATTGGGCGTGGTGTCCGAAGGGCTAAATGTAAAGATGCCGGGCACCGACTCGGTCCCGCCCGAAAGCGTCCAGTCGGAAAGCGGCTCGCCATAAAGGATCCCTCCCACCGTCGGCCAGGTGGACACTGTCGGCGTGGCCTGGGTGATCGTGAAATCGGCGGTATTATATGTGATGTTGTAATTAGGCAGCACGCCTGCGGGAGCGAGCGTCGCGCTGATGGTATAGGGGCTTCCCGCCACGGTCTCGCCCGCGGTTCGCGTGTAGGTCGCGGTCACATTGTCCGCGGCTAGGAACCCGCTCAAGGTACCTGTAAACGTCGGGTCTGCGGCCCCGTAAGTTTTGCTCGCCGGGTTCGGAGTGACGGAGGCTGGCGCCTTGTTGACAACCTGGCTGAGCGTGGACGACGTGCTCGCGGCGAAACTGGTGTCCCCGCTGTATGCAGCAGTAATTGAGTGGGAGCCTGCCGTAAGGGTGGAAGTGGTAAAGACGGCAGTCCCACCATTGAGTGTCACCGTTGCCAGGGTGGTCGAGCCTTCGTTGAAGTTTATACTTCCAGTCGGCGTGCCTGAACCTGAAGTCGTCACCGTCGCAGTGAACGTGACGGACTGGCCGTAGGTCGAGGGGTTCGAGGAAGAGTTGAGGGAGGTTGTTGTCGATGTTATCGTATTTACGTTCAGGGTAGCCGCTTGGCTTAACACCTGGTTCGCGTTATTGCCGCAGGGACTGGTATAGGATTGAATGCTCACGGTGTTGCCGGCGAAGTTGCTGACAGTATAGCTCGATGCGCTCTTGTCATTGACGCCTACGGTGCCGGAACTTGTCGTTATCGTATACCCGCCGGGATCGCTCTGGTAGGCTATCGGGGTCCAGGTCAGGTTCAAGTTCGATCCGCTTAACGACGCCGCGAAATTTGCCGGAGCAACCGTTTGGAAGTCCGCCCAGTCGCCCCCTGTCTGTATGGAATTCAGAAAGTTAGACAAAGCCAGGTCGGCGGCGGGATCTCCCGTATTGACATAGAGGGCGTTAAATCGAATGTCGGCGCCGCTGTTGGCTGCCAAATTCGTGAGATTTTGGATCTGAGCAGGAATCGGCCCGCTCAGCATGTTGCCGTTCAGCCAGAGGTATTGCAACGCAACCAGGTTGCCGATCGCAGGGGGGATATTCCCCGTGAGCTGATTGTTGTAGAGACGAAGATCGGTCAGAGCGGTCAGGTTGCCGATCTCTGACGGGATAGTGCCCGTGAGCTGGTTTTTGTTTTGTGACCACCAATCGTTGTGGAGCCAAAGCAGATTGAGGGCCGTCAGGTTGCCGATCTGAGTGGGGATACCTCCAATGAGTTGATTGTCGTAGAGACGAAGTTGGGTCAGGGCCGTCAGATTGCCTATCTGAATGGGGATATTCCCCGAAAGCTGATTGGCGCTGAGATCGAGGTATGTCAGGGCACTCAGGCCGCCAATCTGAAATGGGATATTTCCCGAGAGCTGATTGCCGCTGAGATCGAGATATGTCAGGGCACTCAGGCAGCCAATCTGAAATGGGATATTCCCCGAAAGCTGATTGCCGCCGAGATCGAGATATGTCAGGGCAGTCAGGCCGCCAATCCAGGTGGGGATATTCCCCGAGAGCTGATTTTGGCCGAGACGAAAATCGCTCAAGGCGGTCAGGCTGCCGATCTTAGCCGGGATACTGCCCGTGAGCTGGTTTTTGTATGTATCCCAGGGTGCGCTGCCGAGCCAAAGTGTAGTCAAGGCGGTCAGGTCCCCGATCTGAGGGGGGATATTCCCCGAGAGCTGATTGGAGCTGAGACGAAGATCGGTCAGGGCGCTCAGGTTGCCTATCTGCGAGGGGATATTCCCCGAGAACTGATTCTCGCTGAGATCCATGTATGTCAAAGCAGTCAGGTTTCCAATCTGGGTGGGGATATTCCCCGAGAGCTGATTTGTGTCCAGGTCAAGGGTCTGCAACGCAGTCAGGTTGCCTATCTGCGTGGGAATTGGCCCCGAGAGCTGATTGTTCGTGAGCGAAAGGGTATTCAAGTAAGTCAGATTGCCGATCCAATCGGGAATATTCCCCGAGAGCTGATTGCAGCCGAGATCAAGCCAGGTCAGAGCGGTCAGGTTGCCTACTCCATCGGGGATACTGCCCGTGAGCTGATTTCTGTACTTATCCCAGGGTTCACTGCCGAGCCAAAGTGTGGTTAAAGCGGTCAGGTCCCCAATCCGGGTGGGGATATTACCTGTGAGTTGATTGGCGTAGAGACTGAGAAAAGTAAGGGCGGTCAGGTCGCCGATCTTGTCGGGGATACTCCCCGAAAGCTGATTGTAGCTGAGATCAAGCCATGTCAGAGCGGTCAGGTTGCCGATTTGCCAGGGTATGATCCCTGTGAGCTGATTCCAGCTCAGGTCAAGGGTCTGCAACGCAGTCAGGTTGCAGATCGCTGAGGGGATGCTCCCTGAGAGCTGATTATGGCTCAGGTTAAGGGTTTGGAGGTACGGAAGACTGCCGATGTCGGGGGGAATGGCGCCGACAAGGTTATTTCCACTCAGGTTGATTGAAATCACATTATTGTTGCCGTCACACGTCACTCCATTCCAGGTGCATACCGAACCGCTGCCGCCCCAGGCGTTATTGTCTGCCCAACCAGCCCCGCCTGTGCTGTTGTATAGATTTAAAAGCACATCCTGTTGCGCCTCGACCGCAGCGACAAAGTGGGCCGAGATCGTGTGATTACTTGTGACAATGTTGAAAGGATAAGATGTGACCGCTCCTACGCTTGAGCTATCCACCTGCACGTCAGCGACTGCGTAGCCGGGATCGGGTGTGATCGTGAAGGTCTGGCTCCCCCCGGAGTTCACAACCACTGTGCCGGAAGGCGAAATCGAACCGTTTGGCCCTGCCGTTGCCGCGATGGTGTAAGTGGTGGTGTATGTGGTGAAGGGGATCTGAAAATTCAGCGTTGCAGACTGTGGGCTGACGACCAGGTTCGCATTGTTGGCATTCGGGGAGGTGTAAGAGCTGACGGCGACGCTGTAAGCGCCGTCTGTGAGGTTGCTTACAGTATAGGTCGAAGTGGTCTTATTCCCCGGGACATTGCCGATGCCGGGAATACCGGACAACGTGTACCCTCCGGGATCGCTGGTGTAAGCAATCGGGCCCCACGCAAAAGTCACGCTGGAACCGCTCCCGGAGGTTATTGTGAAATTGGCCGGAGCAACCGTTTGGAAGTCCGCCCAGTCGCCCCCCCACTGTACGGAAGCCAGAAATTTGGACAAAGCCGCGTCCGCGTCGGGGTCTCCCGTATAGACATAGAGGGCGTTAAATCGAATAGCGAGAAAGCCGTTTGCCAGGTTCGTGAGGTTCTGCATCTCAGCAGGAATCGGCCCGCTCAGCATATTGCCGTCCAGGTTAAGTTGGTTAAGACCGGTCAAATTTCCGATCGAGGCGGGGATATTACCCGAGAGTTGATTAGCGTTAAGCCAGAGCCCATTCAGGGCGGCGAGGCCACCTATCTTGAACGGGATGCTCCCCGTGAGCTGATTGTTATTGATATAAAGAATGTTCAGCGCCGTAAGCTTGCCGATCTCAGGCGGGATACTCCCCGAAAGCTGATTGAACTGGAGCCAAAGCTGATTCAGACCAGTCAGGTTGCCGATCTCGGGCGGAATGCTCCCCGTGAGCTGATTGTTATTGAGATAAATAATATTCAGGGCCTTCAGATTGCCGATCTCAGGGGGGATACTCCCCGAAAGCTGATTGCCCTGGAGCCAAAGCTGATTCAGGGCGGTCAGGCTGATGATTTCCGAAGGAATGCTCCCCGTGAGTTGATTGGTGTCCAGGTCAAGGTACTGCAACGCAGTCAGTGCGCCAATTTGTGTTGGGATTGTTCCCGTGAGTTGATTTGTCCCAAGGTTAAGGTACTGCAACGCAGTCAGTGCGCCAATTTGTGTTGGGATTGTTCCCGTGAGTTGATTGGTGTCCAGGTCAAGGTACTGCAACGCAGTCAGTGCGCCAATTTGTGTTGGGATTGTTCCCGTGAGTTGATTTCCCCCCAGTGTAAGGTACTGCAACCCAGACAGTTTGCTGATATCAGGGATGCTCCCCGTGAGCTGATTTGAGCTCAGGTCAAGGTGCTGCAACGCAGTCAGGTTGCCGATCGATGCGGGGATACTCCCCGAGATCTGATCTCCGTTCAATTGAACGTACTGCAACGCAGTCAGTTTGGCGATCCAAAGGATATCTCCTGAAAGCTGACCGTTTCCGCCCATGCAAACGTAGTTGAGCGCAGTCAGGCTGCCGATTGATTCAGGGATGCTTCCCGAGAGTTGATTCGCGTTAAAGTCGAGGTGCTGCAACAAGGTAAGGTTGCCGATCTCTGCCGGGATGCTCCCAGAGAGCTGATTCCAGCTCAGGTCAAGATACTGCAAATTGGTCAGGTTGCAGATCGACGCAGGGATGCTCCCTGAGAGCTGATTCCAGGCCAGGTTAAGGCTTTGGAGGTACGGGAGATTGCCGATATCAGCGGGAATGGCGCCGACAAGGTTATTTCCGCCCAGGTTGATTGAGATCACATTATTGTTGCTGTCACACACCACCCCATTCCAGGTGCATATCGAATCGCTGCCGCCCCAGCCGCTATTGTTTGTCCAATTAGCTCCACCCATGCTGTTGAATAGACTTAAAAGCACATCCTGTTGCGTCTCGACTGCAAAGCTGGCCGAGATTGTTTGATTACCTGTGACGTTGTTGAAAGAATAGGATGAGACCGCCCCCACATTTGTGCCGTCTACCAGGACTTTCGCGACTACATACCCCGGACTAGGACTAATGGTAAAAACCTGGCTTCCGTCAGGGTTCACAAAAACCGAACCAGAAGGAGAAATGGTCCCGCCGGTGCCACCGGATGCGGTAATGGTAAAACAGAAGCCCCGAGCCGGGGAGTCGGGGGCTGTCAAACCACCATTTCCTAACGCGTCGTAATAGTTGCTTCCCCAAGCCCATATGGTCCCATCGGATTTGGTGGCTAGCGTATCGTACGACCCCGCCGCCACCGCCGTCCAATTCGTGCCCGTGCCGACCTGAAAGGGGGAGAACTGACTCGTTGTATTACCGATCCCGAGTTCACCGTCAGAGTTGTCTCCCCAGGCCCAAAGGGTGCCGTCGGATTGGAGGGCTATAGTATGTACATACCCTGCTGCCACCGCAGTCCAATTCGTGCCCGGGACCTGAACGGGAGAGTTCTGCTGCGCCGTATTCCCGATTCCGAGTTCACCCTGAGGGTTATATCCCCAAGCCCAAAGGGTGCCGTTGGATTGAAGGGCTAACGTATGGTCCAACCCCACTGCCACCGCTATCCAATTCGTGTTCGTACCGACCTGCACGGGAGAGGAATGACTCGTTGTATTACCGATTCCGAGTTCACCATAAGTGTTATCTCCCCAGGCCCACAGGGAGCCGTCGGACCTGATGGCTAAGGTATGTAACCACCCCGCTGCCACCGCGAACCAGTTTGTACCTGTGTCGACCTGGACGGGGGAGTTCTGCTGCGTTGTATTCCCGTTTCCGAGCTGACCGTAGTAGTTGAATCCCCAGGACCAGAGCGTCCCGTTGGATTGGATGGCTAGAGTATGGTATTGCCCCGCTGTCACCGCCGTCCAATTCGTGTTCGTACCGACCTGCACGGGAGAGGAATGACTCGTTGTATTACCGATTCCGAGCTGACCATAGGCGTTCTGTCCCCAGGCCCAGAGCGTTCCGTCGGATCTAATGGCTAGAGTATGCCAAGCCCCCGTTGCCACCGCCACCCAGTTGTGATTGGCTGGATCGGTCGGTGCAGGGTTTGTGGGCAGTGTAATCTGGACGGGGGACGGCTGAGTCGTTGTATTCCCGATTCCAAGCTGACCATAGGCATTATCCCCGCATGCCCAGAGGCTGCCGTCCGGCTGAATTGAAAAAGTCTGCGTAAACCCGGCGATCTTCACGCGAGCGTAATTGGTGTTGATCATAACCGGAGAGTTGCTGTCAACTGTGAGCCCATCCCCCAATTGACCTTCGCCGCCATCTCCCCAGGCCCAAAGGGTGCCGTCGGATTGAAGGGCCACGGCGTGGTTCCACCCCGCTGCAACTGCCGAAATATTGCCGATCGTACCGATCTGCTGAGGGGAGTAATTGTTCGAACTGTTTGTTGTATTCCCATTGCCCAGTTCGCCATAACTGTTGTCTCCCCACGTCCACACAGTCCCGCCGGACTTAAGGGCCACGGTGTACGAGCCCCCAGCCGCGATCGCCACCACGCCGCTTACTCCACTGATAGCGCTGATATTCTCCGGGGATGACTCGTTGGTATAGGTCCCATCTCCAAGTTGGCCTTGCGCGTTATATCCCCAGGCCCAGAGGGTCCCGTCGGACTTGATAGCCAATGTATGGTAGTTACCCGCTGTTACTGCCTTAAGATTGCCGATCGCGTTGATTTGCTCAGGGGAGGACCGGCTCGTCGTGGACCCGTCTCCCAGTTGCCCGTACATGTTATCTCCCCACGCCCATAACTCTCCGTTGGATTGCAAGGCCATGGAGTGACCTAATCCAGCCGCGATCGTCACCACACCGCTGATCGCGCCGATCTGCTGAGGGGAGTAATTAGTCGAATTGTTCGTTGTATTTCCACTACCCAGTTGCCCGTAGGTGTTGTCTCCCCATGCCCATAACGACCCATTCGATTGCAGGGCCATGGAATGAGCTGATCCAGCCGCGATCGCCGCCACACCGCTGACCCCACTGATGGCGCTGATATTCTCCGGGGATGACTGACCCGTATTGGTCCCATCACCAAGCTGGCCACCGGCGTTATATCCCCAGGCCCAAAGCGTCCCGTCGGATTTGAGGGCTAGAGTATGGTATTGACCCGCGGCGACAGCCGTCCAATCATGATTGACTGCATCGGAGGCGCCAGTGCCGGGCAAAATGATCTGGCCAGGAGTGTCCTGCGGCGGTGTATTGCCGGTAGTGCCAATTCCAAGTTGTCCATATGAATTGTCTCCCCACGCCCAAAGACTGCCGTCGGCCTGGATAGCCACCGTATGCATTGCGCCGGCCGCTACCATCTCCCTGGCCGGGCTTGCGGACCCGTAGGCGGAAAATGCCAGGGCAAGCTCCGCTTCCTTTGCGCCTTTCCTGATTCCCAAATCGGCCAGGGGCAAGGCGAAATGATAAACCTTGTGCTGGTATGCGACCTTGTCCGTGTAGGTAAATTCGGAGCGCCCGAAATCTTTCTCGGTTCCCGATGCTCTGAAGGTCTTTAGCCCCTGTGCCGTCTTCACATGCAGGGCCGCATAGTCCTTGCCCCCACCCTCGGTATTGTCCGGTGTAAACTCCAGGGTAACGTAAAGGTTTTTGTCATCGTTTTTTACCCACCCGTAGGTGAACCCGTTCGGATGCCCCGAACCGGTGCGGCAAAATTCCTTGAAAAACGGCCTAGATTCTACCGCAGAGGCGCAGAGCACGCAGGGACCTGAATTGTTTGCTTTTGCCTTCTTTTGTTTGCCGGACTTCCCTCTGTGTTCTCTGTGCCTCTGCGGTGAAGCTCTCTTCGCGTCCCCTGATTGCAGTCCGGGGGAGGCTTCGCGTGAGCCGGCGAGCTCGTAAGTGTAGAACGCGGCATTCTCATCAATTGCTCTGAAAAGGTTTCCGGCCGGAAACTGGAAAGGGGTCATGCTTACCGTTTGAGGCTCTATCCTGGCGGTGATTTTAAACACACTGCCGCCTTTGCCTGCGGCCAAGGCGCCTGAAGTGCTTTCTTCCCTGCTCCCCGCTCCCTGCTCCCCGCTCCCTGAAAAAGCAAACTCCAGGGTCTTTCCGAAAGCGTCGAGCAGGTCGAAATCCCGTTTTTCAAGTTTTTTTAGCGCCAATGGGTCGCTTGATCCATCGACCTTCTGCGGTGGCACCCCGCCTAAGCTGACCGCATCTATCTGAGCGGCGCTCCCGCCGCTCTGCACGACCCTGACCATGACCGTTTTCGCTCCGGACAGCATTCCGGAAAGATCGATCTCTTTTTCCCTTAAATACCGGTCGAATGTGAGCCTGCCTGCCTCGCGCCACTCGTCTCCGGCGGACACCAGGATGGAGAACTCCCCTTCCGGTTTCATGCGCGCCATCTGCGATGCGGCGCTGGGCAATCCGCTAGTGCCGTTACTCCCGGTTGCACGCTCCACTTGCATTAGCTGGCCTTGCCCGCGATCGACCGGTTGTTCCGAACCGGTCCCCGTACTGACCGATGAAGTAGCGATCAGTAGGAACATGACAGCCATGATTGCCGAGATTGAGTGCCGTTTCATGGAAACTTTTCCTTTGCTCGAGTAAAAAAACTCGATTCATTGCAGATTTATGAAACGCAAAGCTCTATTGCAGTGGATACATTATGCAAGTGAAACACTGACTATAAAACTTCATGTGATAAGTATTGTGGTATAAGAGTAAATCTCATATTCAATTTCCCTGTCACCTGTTTAATTTCATCAGCTGAGACACAGATGAACACGGATGAAAAGAGTCGGCCCGATATTAGATCGGGCAGTCTAAAATCAATCTCCTCCATTCGTGTCTGCTATTCGAGCAATCCGGCTTTAGCGGCATAGCTGACCAGGGCCGAAGTCTTGTGCAAGTCAAGTTTGTGCATTATCCGCGTGCGGTGCGTTTCGACGGTCTTCCTGCTGATGCCAAGGGTTGCGGCGGCCTTAGCGCTGGTCAATCCTTTGGCAAGCAACCGCAGTACCTGCCGCTCCCGTGAGGTGAGCTTTGCGGGACCGGATGGAATGGTCGACAGATCGTCCCCGACCTTCCTTATTTCGGCTATCTTGGTCGAGACGGTCGCCACGGCCTTGATCCCGCCAACTGCATCCCTTACAGGGGATATCCGGTCGAAGAAGCGCAAGGTCTCGCCTCCCCGGGTAAAGTCGATCTGCTCGGTGATATCCTCCCCCCCGGCAGCCGCCTTTTTTACACGCCCGACAAGTTTTGATGCCGTTACGGAATCGAAGAGATCGAATGGCGTCTTTCCGATCAGGTCATAGGGCAACCGTTCACCGGGCATGGCGCTGAAAAAAACGTACCTGCCCTCGATGTCCTGAATGCACGTGGTGTATTCGGAACTTTTCAGGAGCTGCCTCATGGATTCCTCGCTGCTCCTCCTTGCCTCCGATGCACGATCGCGCTCGGTGATATCCCGTGCAATA
>Ga0326728_10011886_pt1 | contig 19645 bp, 19 predicted proteins | sample MB3enrmetagenome_FD_207602 | JGI IMG/M metagenome (GOLD analysis project Ga0326728, IMG submission 207602) | Lab enriched peat soil microbial communities from McLean, Ithaca, NY, United States - MB31MN | ecosystem: Environmental > Terrestrial > Soil > Wetlands > Peat | place: USA: New York... | reverse complement strand
CCGGGCCCGGCCCCAACGCGGTCGGCCTGTCGCGCGGCCATATCATGGACCAGATCGCCGGCAGCCTGAAACGGCTCGGGCTCGACCACGTCGATCTCTATCAGATCCACGGCTTCGATCCGGCGACGCCGATCGAGGAGACCCTGCGCGCGCTCGACGACTGCGTTGCGCGCGGCCTCGCGCGCACGATCGGCTGCTCCAACCTCGCGGCGTGGCAGATCATGAAGGCGCTGGGGATTTCCGAGCGGCGCGGCTTCGCCCGCTTCGAGACGGTGCAGGCCTATTACACCATCGCCGGGCGCGATCTCGAGCGCGAGATCTTGCCGCTGGTCGAGGACCAGGGGCTCGGCGTGATGGTGTGGAGCCCGCTGGCCGGCGGCCTGCTGACCGGCAAGTACGCCCGCGACGGCGCCAAGCCGAGCGATGCGCGGCGCGCGTCGTTCGATTTTCCGCCGGTCGAGCGCCAGCGCGCGTTCGACGTCGTCGACGCGATGCGGCCGATCGCCGCGGCGCACGGCGCCTCGGTCGCGCGCGTCGCGCTCGCCTGGCTGTTGCAGCGCAAGGGCGTGATGAGCGTGATCGTCGGCGCCAAGACCGTCGAACAGCTCGACGACAATCTCGCCGCCGCCAAGCTGACGCTCAGCGCCGAGGAGATCGCGGCGCTCGACAAGGTCAGCGCGCCGACGCCCGAATATCCCGGCTGGATGATCGCGGGCCAGGGCCGCGGGCGCTGGCCCGAGCCGAAGGAGTGAGGGCGAAAGCGACAGGGGGGGCGGAATGACGCGGAAAGTTTCCTGGGGCGTGCTCGGCGTCGCCAAAATCGGCGTCGAGAAGGTCATCCCGGCGATGCAGCGCGGCGAGGCCTCGCGCGTCGACGCGATCGCCTCGCGCGACATCGTCAAGGCGCGCCGCGCCGCCGCCGCTCTCGGGATCGCCAAGGCCTACGGTTCCTACGACAATCTCCTCGCCGATCCCAGCATCGAAGCGATCTACAATCCGCTGCCCAACGAGCTGCATGTCCCCTGGACGATCCGCGCGCTCGAGGCGGGCAAGCACGTGCTGTGCGAGAAGCCGATCGCGCTCGACGCGACGCAAGCGGGCGCGCTGATCGAAGCGCGCCGGCGCTCCGGCAAGCTGGTCGCCGAGGCCTTCATGGTGCGCTTTCACCCACAATGGCGGCGCGCGCGCGAGATCGCGCGTTCGGGCGAGATCGGGCCGTTGCGCGCGATCCAGACGTTCTTCTCCTATCGGCTGACCGAGCCCGACAACATCCGCAACCGGCCGCCGGGCGGCGGCGGGCTCTACGACATCGGCTGCTACGCGATCTTGACCGCGCGCTATATCTTCGCCGCCGAGCCGACGCGCGTTTTCGCCGCGCTCGATTTCGATCCGGCTTTCGCCACCGACCGGCTGGCGAGCGTGGTGATCGAATTCCCCGGCGGCCGGCATCTGACCTTCGCCTGCGCGACGCAACTGTCGGCGCATCAGCGCGTCGCCATCGTCGGCGAGGCGGGGCGGATCGAAATCGCCGTTCCCTTCAACGCGCCGAACGATCGGCCGACGCGCATCACGATCGACAGCGGCGTCGATCTCTTCGGCGGCGGCGCGCGCGTCGAGGAGTTCCCGCCATGCGATCAATACACGCTGCAGGGCGACGCGTTCTCGCGCGCGATTCTCGGCGAGGGGCCGCTGGAATTTCCCATCGAGGACGCGATCGCCAACATGCGCGTGATCGACGCGGCGTTTCGCTCCGCGCGCAGCGGCCGGTGGGAAAGGCCGTCCGTCTAGCGTCTCCTCGCCATTCGCGTCTTCAGGCGCGAGAACGATTGGGGCGTGAGGGCCAGATGGGGGCCGGCAGGCGCCGCGTCGACTGCGACCGTTGCGATACCCAGCCGCGAGCCGTCAATTAAATCAAAATCGTCATCATCATAGACAATAATTGACCGTATGTAATGATCAGGGTCGGCGCCGCGCGAAGCGACTGCGCCGGCGAACTCGGCGCAAATCCGGAGATCGCGCGGATGAGGACGTCGCTGCGCTGCGCTGCAAAACATTCAGTCCGTTTTGGCCGCCGTCGGAAAGCAGGAGGAAATCGTGGGGACCATTTCGAAACTCAAATCGCTCGGCGCCGCATTGGCGTTGGCGCTGGCGGCCGGAACCGCCCAAGCCGCGGACGTCACGGTGTCCTCGAAAATCGACACCGAAGGCAATCTCCTCGGCAACGTCATCGCGCAGGTTCTGCGGTCGCATGGCCTGACGGTCAACGACCGCATCGCGCTCGGCGCCACGCCGATCGTGCGCAAGGCGCTGATCGCCGGCGAGATCGACGTCTATCCCGAATACACCGGCAATGCGGCGTTCTTCTTCAATAAGGCGGACGACGGCGTTTGGAAGAACGCGGCCGAGGGCTATGCGGAAGCCAAGCAGCTCGATTACGACGCCAATAAGATCGTCTGGCTCGATCCGGCCCCCGCCAACAACACGTGGGCGATCGGGCTTCGCCGCGACGTCGCGACGGCCAACAAGGTCCGATCGCTTTCCGACTTCGGCAAGTTCGTGACCGGCGGCGGCAGGGTCAAGCTGGCGGGCTCCGCCGAATTCGTCAACAGCGCCGCGGCGCTCCCGGCGTTCGAGAAGGCCTATGGCTTCACGCTGAAGCCGGAACAATTGCTGGTGCTGTCGGGCGGCGACACGTCGGCGACGATCAAGGCTGCGGCCGAACAGACGGACGGCGTCAACGCCGCGATGGTCTATGGGACGGACGGCGCCATTGCGGCGGCGGGGCTCGTCGTGCTTGATGACGACATGGGCGTTCAGCCGGTCTATGCGCCGACGCCGATCATCCGCGAGGCGACCCTCGAGGCGCATCCGGAAATCGCCCAATGGCTGAAGCCGGTGTTCGAAAGCTTCGACCTGAACACGCTCCAGACGCTCAACGGACGGATCCAGGTCAACGGCGAGGCCGCCAAGGACGTCGCGGCGGACTACTTGAGGTCCAAGGGCTTCGTGAAGTGACGTTCGGCGCCTCGGAATCGAGGGCGCGTCGACTCGGTTGGCCCGCCGCGCTTCGCTCCGCGCCAGGAGCGCTGGCGGCCCGACTCGACAAGTTGGGGGTCGTGGTCGCCCTCGTCGCCGCCGCGGCGCTCGCCTTCGAGCCCTTCGTCACCCTTCGTCCCAATCGAATCGCATCGGGCGAAGGCGTCGCCTGGTTTGCGGCCTTGCCCGAACCGTTGGCCGTTTCGGGCGCCGTCGTCGTCGTCGTCGCGGCGGCGGCGGCGATCGTTCGCTCGCCGGCCTGGGCGAGATTTGCGATCGCCGTCGCGGCCTTGCTCACTGTCGCCTATGTCGTCGGAGAGACGCCCTCGCATCTCGTCGGAGCGGGCGACGCCTTGGCGCGCGTCGCGCCTGCGGGCGCGTTTTGGCTGCTGGTCTTCGCCTTCTCCATTTTGCTGACCGACGCGATCGCCCGGCTCGAGCTCGGTCCATGGCGGCGCCTCGCGGTCCTCGCCGGGGCGTTCGCGGCGATCGCGCTGTTCCTCGCCTCCGGGCGATGGCGGGGGCTTTCGGTCCTCAAGGAATACGCGACCCACGCCGACAGTTTCTGGAACGAGGCCGCCAACCATGTCGAACTGGCGCTCGCCTCGCTCGGCGCCGCGCTGCTCGTCGGCGTTCCCCTCGGGATCGCCTGTCACGCTTGGCCCCGATTGCGCGACCTCGCGTTGCCCGTTCTCAATATCGTCCAGACCATTCCGTCGATCGCGATGTACGGCCTGATGATGGCGCCGCTGGCGCTCCTCGCGGCCCGCGTCCCGTTGGCGGCGGAACTGGGCGTTCACGGCATCGGCGCGGCGCCGGCCCTCGTTGCGCTGTTTCTCTATTCGCTGCTGCCCGTGGTCGGCAACACGGTCGTCGGCCTCGCTTCGGTTCCGGCGCAGAGCGTCGAGGCGGCGCGAGGCATGGGCATGACGGCAAGGCAAATGCTGACGGGAATCGAATTGCCGCTCGCTCTGCCGGTCATCCTGACCGGCGTGCGCATCGTGTTGGTCCAGAACATCGGGCTCGTCACCATAGCGGCGCTGATCGGCGGCGGCGGATTTGGCGTATTCGTCTTTCAGGGCATCGGGCAGGCCGCGCCGGATCTGGTCTGGCTGGGCGCCGCGCCGACGATCGCGCTCGCCTTCTGCGCGGCCGTCATTCTCGACGCCATCGTCGATCTCTTGAAAGGGGCGGCGCGTGATCGAAGTCGATAACCTTTCGCGCCGCTTCGGCGAGGAACTCGCCGTCGACTCGGTTTCGTTCGTCGTCGAGCCGGGAACGATCGCCGCGCTGGTCGGGACATCCGGCGCCGGGAAATCGACTCTGTTGCGCCTGATCAACCGTCTGATCGAGCCGACGAGCGGCGTCGTGCGGATCGACGGGCGCGACACGTCGACGTTGTCGGGCGTCGAATTGCGGCGCGGCATGGGTTACGTCATTCAGGAATACGGCCTGTTTCCGCATTGGACGGTCGCGCGGAACATCGCGACGGTTCCGCGGCTGCTGGGTTGGGGCAAGGCGCGCATCGCGACGCGCGTCAACGAATTGCTCGAGCTTTTCGGGCTCGAACCGCAAATCTATTCGCGAAAATATCCGCACGAACTTTCCGGCGGCCAACAACAGCGGGTCGGCGTCGCGCGAGCCATCGCCGCCGAGCCGAAGGTCTTGTTGATGGACGAGCCCTTCGGCGCCTTGGACGCGATCATCCGTCTCAAGGCGCAAGAAGACATTCTCGCCATTCAGAAGCGGATCGGCGTCACCATCGTCCTGGTGACCCACGACCTCGATGAGGCGATACGCTTGGGCGATCGCATCGCCGTGATGGACGGCGGCAGATTGCTGCAATATGGCGCGCCGGCGGAAATTCTCGCCAATCCCGCCCACGGCTTCGTCGAAAAGCTGGTCGGCGGCGCCGACCGCCCGCTTCGGCTGCTGTCGTTGACCAAGGTCGCCGAGCTCGTCGAGCCGGGATCGGCCGCGGGCGCGCCGATTCCCGCAACCGCGTCGCTGCGGGACGCCTTGTCCGATCTTCTCTGGCGCGGCGCCGACGCGGCGCCGGTCGCCTCCGTCGACGGCGGTCCTCTCGGACGGATCACGCTGCCGTCGATCGTCGCGCGAGCGGGGCGCAACGCATGACCAAGCTCGCGCTCTTCGCCCGCCTCGGCGCGTTGGCGCTGTTGCTCGCTCTGGTGCTCGCGCCGCAAGCTTTCGAGCCCATTCTCCGTCCCCTGACGGAGAACAATGCGCCCGCGATTTACAATCAGGGCAGTCTGCTCGATCTCACGCTCGCCCATCTCTCGTTGGTGCTCGTATCCAGCGCCATCGCGGCGGCGATCGCGATCGCGAGCGGAATCTTCGTCACGCGACCCGCGGGCGTCGAGTTCTTGCCGCTGTCGCGTTCGATCGCGAACATCGGCCAGACCTTCCCGCCCGTCGCGGTTCTCGCGCTGGCGGTTCCCGCCGTGGGCTTCGGGCTCAAGCCCACCATGATCGCGCTCGTGCTGTATGGCCTGCTGCCGATCTTCGAGAACACGATCGCCGGCCTGCGTGAAGTTCCCGAACCCGTCTTGGAGGCCGCCAGAGGCGTTGGGCTCGACGCCCGCCAACGCTTGTTGCAAGTCGAGCTGCCGCTGGCCCTGCCGGTGATTTTGGCGGGCGTCCGGCTGTCGGTCGTGGTCAATCTCGGCACCGCGACGATCGGCTCGACGGTCGCGGCCAAGGGGCTGGGCGAAGTCATCATCGCCGGGCTGCAAACGTCCAACACCGCCTTCGTCCTGCAAGGCGGGATCATCGTCGGCTTGCTGGCGGCGTTGATCTATGACGGCTTGGGACTCGCCGAGCGCGCCCTGGTCCGCCGGGCGGGGTTGGCTTGAGCGCCGCGACCCGCGCCCGCCGCGGGCTCGAACCGGCGAATTGCAGCGGCGACGAAGCGTTCGCTTAGGACGGCGCCGAGCCAAGCGGCCCCGCGCCGTCCACGTCGACGAGCGGCCTCGTTCAGTAATCCATGCCGCCGCCCGGCATCGCCGGGGCCGGCGCTTCCTTCTTCGGCTTCTCGGCGACCATCGCCTCGGTGGTGATGAGCAGGCCCGCGACGGAGGCGGCGTCTTGCAGCGCGGTGCGAACGACCTTGGTCGGATCGATGATGCCGAGCTTGAACAGATCGCCGTATTCGCCGGTCTGGGCGTCATAGCCCCAGGCGTACTCGCTGTTTTCGAGGATTTTGCCGACCACGACGGACCCGTCGACGCCGGCGTTCTCGACGATCTGCCGCGCCGGCGTGTGGATCGCCTTGCGGACGATCTCGATCCCGGTGCGCTGGTCGGCGTTATCGAACTTCACGCCTTCCAGAACCTTGGCCGCGCGCAGCAGCGCGACGCCGCCGCCCGGCAGGATGCCCTCTTCGACCGCCGCGCGGGTGGCGTGGAGCGCGTCCTCGACGCGGTCCTTCTTCTCCTTGACCTCGACTTCGGTCGAGCCGCCGACGCGGATCACCGCGACGCCGCCCGCCAGCTTGGCCAGACGTTCCTGCAGCTTCTCCCGGTCGTAATCGGAGGTGGTCTCCTCGATCTGCGCCTTGATCTGCGCGATGCGGCCTTCGATGTCCTTCTTGGCGCCGGCGCCGTCGACGATCGTGGTGTTCTCCTTCTCGATCCGCACCCGCTTGGCCTTGCCGAGCATCTGAAGGGTCACGTTCTCGAGCTTGATGCCGAGGTCCTCGGCGATCATCGTGCCGCCGGTGAGAATGGCGATGTCCTCCAGCATCGCCTTGCGGCGATCGCCGAAACCGGGCGCCTTGACGGCGGCGATCTTGAGGCCGCCGCGCAGCTTGTTGACGACCAGCGTCGCCAGCGCCTCGCCCTCCACGTCCTCGGCGACGATCAGCAACGGCTTGCCGGACTGCACGACCGCCTCGAGCACCGGCAACATCGCCTGCAAGGCCGTCAGTTTCTTCTCGTGGATGAGGATGTAGGGGTCCTCCAGCTCGGCGACCATCTTCTCGGCGTTGGTGATGAAATAGGGCGAGAGATAGCCGCGGTCGAACTGCATTCCCTCGACGATGTCGAGTTCGATCTCCAGGCTCTTGGCCTCTTCGACGGTGATGACGCCCTCGTTGCCGACTTTGTCCATCGCCTTGGCGATCATCTTGCCGATGAACTTGTCGCCGTTGGCGGAGATCGTCCCGACCTGCGCGATCTCGTCGGACTTGGTGACCTTGCGGCTGTTCTTTTCGAGATCGACGCGAATGGCTTCGACCGCCACGTCGATGCCCCGCTTCACGTCCATCGGATTGGCGCCGGCGGCCACCGACTTGGCGCCTTCCTTGACGATGGCGTGGGCGAGAACGGTCGCCGTCGTGGTGCCGTCGCCGGCCGCGTCGCTCTGCTTGGACGCCACCTCGCGCACCATCTGCGCGCCCATGTTCTCGAACTTGTCGACGAGCTCGATTTCCTTGGCGACGGTGACGCCGTCCTTGGTGACGCGCGGCGCGCCGTAACTCTTTTCGAGCACCACGTTGCGGCCCTTCGGGCCCAGCGTCACCTTGACCGCGTTGGCGAGAATATCGACGCCGCGGAACATTTTCTCCCGCGCGTCCTGCGAAAACTTGACTTCCTTGGCGGACATTTCGTCTTAACTCCTAAGACATGAGAGGGAACGGGATCGCGCGGCCGCGAATCAGGCGGCCTTGCGGGCGCGGGCGGCGGCGCCCACGATGACCCCCATGACGTCGCTCTCCTTCATGATCAGCAGCTCTTCGCCGTCGAGCTTGATTTCGTTTCCCGACCATTTGCCGAACAGGATGCGGTCGCCGACCTTGACGTCGATCGGGATCAGCTTGCCCTTTTCGTCGCGGGCGCCGGGCCCGACGGCGATCACTTCGCCCTCCTGCGGCTTTTCCTTGGCGGTGTCGGGAATGATGATCCCGCCCTTGGTCTTCTCTTCCGCATCGATGCGCTTGATGACCACGCGATCGTGCAGCGGGCGAAACTTCATGAGTTCCTCCTTCGTTGGATTGGCGAACGTCAAAAAAGGGAGCCGCCGGCTCCGCGACCTCAGAATTGGGAAGCGGGTTTTTTCTCTTCAAGGGGAAAGGGAAGAAAAATTAGCACTCTCGGCGATGAGTGATAACAGGCTGAAATCGCTTCATAATCCCGTGTTCCCCCTTGCCGGCGGCCGGCGAAGGCGCCAACATCGCCGTGTTCCGACGCTGAGGAGGGGCGCCATGGCCTCATCCGACTTTCGCCGCCAGCTCGAAGGATTCGGGCTGACCACCGCCAACATCTTCTATCGCATGCCCGACCATCCCTCCGTGCTGCAGAGCTTCGTCTGGCAGCGGCACGATCTGCATCCGCATTTTCCCGAACTGCGGAAATTCCTGGATTTCTGGAGGCGCGAGCTCGACGGCGCGCCGCACTCCGTCGTCGTCGCCCACGCGCGCCTGATCAGGCCGGCGGAGTTCAAGGCGGTCGACGGCGAGTTCCGGCTGAACTGAAGACGGGTTGTCTCAGCCGTCATTGCGAGGAGCGCAGCGACGCGGCAATCCAGACTTAGGGTTTGCGGCGGCGGCTTAGTCTGGATTGCTTCGCTGTCGCTCGCAATGACGACGGCGGCCGTTTCTATCTAAAGAGAGCACGCCCTAAGTTTCAACAAGACCGTGGGCGGCGTCGGCCGCAGGCGCGAACCCGCGTCCGGGAAGAGCGGCGTCGCGGCGAGAGGCCGCCGACCTCGTTTCTGCGCCGCGACCGTCGCGGAGGAATCGCTGGGTTGGCGAATAACTGCGTTTCGCCGTAACGCCGTAATGCGTAATGTGGGGACGACGCGACGCCGGATCGCGATACGGAGGAGGATTTCATGCCCAAGCCCAACGATCACATCTTCGTCGTCGGAGGAACAGCCGGACTCGGACTGGCGATCGCCCAATCCGCGGACGCCCTGGGGTGCCGGGTCACGATCGCCGGCCGAGGGCAGGAGCGCGCCGTCGAGGCCGCCAAATCGATCGGTCCGCGCGCGGGCGGCGTCCCCATCGATCTTGAAGATTCGGCGTCCATTCACGCGGCGCTGGCAGGCGGCGAGCCGATCGACCACCTCGTCCTCACCTCAATCCCCGGCGGAAACATAAATATCAAGGATTTCAACGTCGTGGAAGCAATGAGAATGGCCCGAGTGAAGATCGTCGCCTACGCGGAAGTCGTGAACGCCGCGCTGCCGCGCCTCAAGCCGACGTCGTCCATCGTGCTGTTTGGCGGCGTGGCGAAATCCAGGCCTTACCCCGGCTCCACGATGGTCAGCGCCGTCAACGGCGGGATCCTCGGCCTGACCAGGACTCTGGCGGTCGAACTCGCGCCGATCCGGGTCAACGGGATTTCGCCCGGCCTCGTGGAGGATTCGCCGAGGTGGGTGAAGCGGGTAAGTCAGGGCGCGGGTCCGCTCGTGGCGGCCTTCGCCGCTCGCTCGCCGGGGCGCCGAAACCCGACCGTGGCGGACATCGTCCACGGCGTGTTTTTCTTGATGGACAATCGCGCGGTCGTCGGCGTCGACCTCGAGATCGACGGCGGCGTCCAATTGACCTGAGACGGCTGCGCCCTTCGCCGTTCCGCGTCCCGGCGCATTGGCCTCGTGCGGGCGCCGTCGGCGAGCGGCGCGGCGACGCCGGTCGCCTCGGTTCGAAGGGAACCGCGATCGGCGCGCGGCGCCGGCCGCAGGCTCGAAGCGGCGGCGCCGCCGCAATTCGCCGTCGATCTCTTGGAGGCGAAAATTCCGATTGAAAGGGGCTGTCAAGGGCGCGCCATAGCCCGTCGACAGACGGGCGTCTCTCGACGCCCCGTAGCCCGCCGAAGGACGGGCGTCCTTCGACGCCCTACGGCGCGCGCCGCTTGCGGCGGTCGGGACCCTTGACAGCCCGTTTCAATCGGAAAAGGGTCTCGATCAAGAGATCGACGGCGAATGGCGGCGGCCGGGGAGAGCGGCGTTGCGGGGAGGGTGCGCTGATCTTGTTCCTGCTCCGCGATCGCCGAGGAGAACTTGCAGCGTTGGCAGTTGAGTGCAGTGTCACCGTAACCGCGTAAACGCATAACCGTAACGCTGAACTGTGCCGGGAGCCAAATATGCAACTTCCGAAGTTCGTTGGCGCAATCGCCGTTCTTGTCGCTACGGCGCTCCCGACGATCGGCGCGAGCGCGCAGAGCGCCGTCAACCTCGATGCCTTGAAGGGGTTGTCGCCCGTCAGCGCCCTCGAAAATACAATCGCTGGCAAAGCGGCGCTCAAAGGCAATCTGCTCGTTACCGGCGCCATTCAAGACGGCTCCGGGCGCCAACCCACGCTCTTGCCCTTCCGCGAGCAGCAGCAGCAATCCTTGCGCGACGCCTTTATCACATGGGGCAACGCCTTCGAGCTGGCTGACGCCCTCGGCAGCAAGCTCGGCGGGGTCTACCAGTCCTTGACTCCCTACACGAGCGTCGACGACGGCAAGACGTCTCAGTTCGCCAGCCTGTCGCCCGCCGTCGCCAATCTGATCGCCTATGCCATCGTGACGATCGATTCCGATGCGGGATCGGGCAAATATTTCTTCGGCAATGCGACGACGGACGGAAAGAATCCGGTTTCGGCCGAGGCCTCGGCCATTCTGAAAAGCGCCAACGGCGTCACGGATATTTTCGGCGTCGCTTATGGACTGCCGGCGGGCGGCAAGGGCGCCGACGCCTATGGCGATTCCCGCCCGTTTCAGACCGAGCCCGAAGTCCTCACATTCAAGGGTAAGGATTTCTTCGGCGTCCCGTCCGACAACATCGTCTATCTCCACGGTCCGACGCAGGATCTGACGGACAATCCGTCCTACCCCAGCGGCCACACCACCTACGGCTACACAGAGGCGTTGCTGCTCGCGCTTCTCGTGCCGGAGCGCTACCCGCAAATGGTCGTGCGCGCCGCTGAATACGGCAACGACCGCATCATTCTGGGCGCTCATTACGCGATGGATGTGCTCGGGGGGCGCACGCTCGCCGCCTACGATCTCGCGCAGCTTCTGGCCAACAAGCCCGGCTATGTCGGCGTCGAACGCCGCGGAATTCAGATCGGGGACTTTCGGCAAGCGCTCGCGACGGCCCGCGCCGACGTCAGCGCGGCTTTGAAGGACGGATGCCATGAGCCGGTGACGGTCTGCGCCAAGCAGGATCGAAGCCGCTTCGCGCGGCCGGCGAACAATCTCGCCTTTTACGAAACGACCCAGACCTACGGGCTGCCGGCGGTGTTCCCGGGCGCGGCCCGGAAAGTCGAGGATGTCGGCGCGCTGGCCCCAGAGGCGGGCTATCTGCTGACGGCCGCTTTCCCCTATCTGACCCTTCGCCAAGCCGACGCCATCCTGACCGCCACAGAGGGGCCGGGCGGCGGCTTCCTCGACAACGGTTCGGCGTTCGGCGTCTATTCCCGCCTCGATCTCTATCGAGCGGCGCAATGGGCCATCGCTCTCGCCCCCGGAGGCGCAAATCGACATTTCCTGGGCAAGCCAAAGAGATTCTAATTGAATGGACGACAGCGCGCGCGGGCGTCTTGTTCAGCGACGGAGCGCTTAGAGAACGATCTTTGCGGTGAGACTGCTCGACCTTGCGGGTTCGATCGCCCTGCCGCTCTGAGGCATGCACATGGTGCAGACGGAGGATTACGGATTACGGATTACGGCCACGGCGCGTCTATCTATCGGGGTTACGGCGCCAGCGCGCTCGCCTATCGACCGGAGCGCGACCGCCGCGACCCGCGCCGGCCGCAGGCTCGAAGCGGCGAGCCCGCCGCCATTCGCCGTCGATCTCTTGGGCGCCAAAATTCCGATTGAAATGGGCTGTCAGGGGGCAATGCCCGCCTGCGGCGGCGCGCCCCGTAGGGCGTCGATAGACGGGCGTCTTTCGACGCCCTACGGGGCGCGCCCTTGACAGCCCCTTTCAATCGGAAAAGGTCTCTATCCAAGAGATCGACGGCGAATTGCGGCGGCCGGGGAGCAGGGCGAGAGAGAGCTTCGCGTATCTCGCGTTTGCTCGATGACCGCCAAGGGGAATCCAAATCGGGTAATGTGTATCATGTCCCCGTAATGGCATAGCTTTCGTACCAGCGCGCCGCGCGATCGTTTTTCGCGTCGATCAGCAGGGCGACGCCGCCAACATCTTGGGCGACGCGGATGCAGCGATCGGCCGCGCGCAGCAGCAGAGCGCCACCGAGCCCGCGGCCTTGTACGCTCTTGTCGACCGCCAGACGGCCGAGGCGGAACACCGGAACGTCGTAACGGGCGAGGCCTTTCTTCGCCAGAGCGGGCGCGCGGCTGTATTCGAGCGACGCGGGGCTCAGCGTGTAAAAGCCGAGAATGCGCGCCGGCGCGTCGGCAGGCGCCGCGACGAAACATTTTGCGCCGCCGCTTTCGTGGTTCTGGCGCGCGTAACGTTGCAGGTAGAGGTTGAGATCGGCGTCGCCGCAATCGAAGGCCGCGCGATCGTGCCGCTTGCCGATCGGCGCTTCCTCCCAGCGAAACGCCGTCATGGCAGCGTGAAGCCGGCCTTCGCCGCGCGCACGAGGCGGTCGGGCGCCGCCGGCGGGTTTTCGAGCAGGGCGAGAACGCGCAGGGAATCGCGTTCCGACAGCGTCAGCCGTTCGGCCTCGGAAATATCCGCCTCAGCCTGCGGCAGCACGGCGCGCAGGATGTAGCCGGTGAGGTCGAGCCGCTTGATCGAAGCGGCGCGCGTGAGCGTGGCCTTGTCTTCCGGTCGCAGCCGCAACTCGACCCGCCCGTTGTCGGTGAGGGCGCGTGGCATGGAGCCTCCTGGAGTTCGCCGTCCTACCGTAGCATACGGAATGAATCCGTACCAGATCATTTTACGGTCGCGAGCCGTTGGGTTATGGCGACAGTGCGCCTAGAGTGTTCTGCTTTTCTCTGGAGTCAGCGGCGCCGATCCCCTTCTCCCCGCTTGCGGGGAGAAGGAAGGGATGAGGGGCTGAGCGATGAGCCGCGCCGGAGCGGACAATCCCCTGGCCCCTCACCCTGCCTCTCCCCGCAAGCGGGGAGAGGGGATCGCTGCGTACGCCTAAATGCAAAATGCTTTAGTTGTCGGCTGCACCGCGACCGTCGCTGGTCGGGGGCTCGAAGCGGAGGGGCCGCCGCAATTCGCCGTCGATCTCTTGGAGGCGAGAATTCCGATTGAAAGGAGCCGTCAAGGGGCAATGCCCGCCTGCGGCGGCGCGCCCATAGGGCGTCGAATGACGCCCGTCTATCGACGCCCTATGGGGCGCGCCCTTGACAGCTCCTTTCAATCGGAAAAGGTTCTCTTCCAAGAGATCGACGGCGAATTGCGGCGGCCGGGGAGGGCGGTGTCGCGGCGAGAGGGCGCTGATCTTGCTTTTGCTCCGCGACCGCCGGAGAGAAATCCCAGGGTTGGTAGTTAAGTGCAGTGTCACCGTATCCGTAACCGGTGGCGCCGTAGCTCAAAGACTTAAGGAGTTCCGATGATCAAACTCTTGGTTGATCAATGGAAATTGATGACTGCGATTACGCGCGGCATACATGAATACGTTTGTTCCGTATTCGAAGCATTGATCGTCTGCGCGGCAATTTTTGGATGTATTATTTACTTATTTAGTCTTCTTACCACTCGCTTAGAATTTATACTTGTTTCGCTTTTTGGTTTAATTTATGTCCTTCTATCGTTACATCGACTTGCAAGTTATGGATATTTTTATGTCCAGTTAATCGCTCTTAACGCTGGCATTGGAAAATTGCGTGTATTGCTTAATGATTTGGGCTCGGAGGAGTACGCGGCGCAGCAAGCGGTGATAGTGAAGGACGCAAAAAAGGAGCACAATGTCAAACAAGTGGTTTCATTGTATTTGGTTATCGTAGAGATACTATGCTTATATCAACTGCTTAAGCACGTAAACAACACTTTTGCTGAGTTTGTAAAACCGTTCGTTCCGCCGAGCTTGAGTTCGTATTTCTAATTCAAAATCGGCGCACGCGGTTTCGTGACCGATGTCACACCCCGAAAAACGAGCACGGCATATCGGGGGATAGATACATAAGCGGATTCTCTGGCCCCAAAACATATTCGGGACACTCATTGGCGAATTCTTGAACCACGATTGGACCAAGGTCACGAAGAGCGGAAAGCGACTCCTCATAGAACTTATTTATGATCGAGATAACGCGATCAGCTCCAAGCACGGCCGGAACAGTCACTCGAATGGATTGAGCCATATTGTCCAATCCAACATGTACAACGTGTTTGTGAACGTCCGAGGTGGTTTGCATGAGGCGGTGATAGTCTAACGCGCCAGTTTGCCGCCGAACGCAAATTGAAACGTCAAACAAGAAACCTTCGTGCCCCCCTATAGGTTTTGCACTCGTGGCCCAAGGTCGACGAAGAACTTGGATGGTCATTCCTAAGCGAGCGGCAGGATCGGCAACGCCAATTCGAGCCCACTGGCCGTCTCCAACATCGGTCCATGGGAATTGGTCAAGGTGAAGGAATTTGGACGCTACAGGATCATCTGACGCAGGAATAATAGCTTGGAAATCGTTATAGGATGTGCAAAACCGCCAAAATCCTTGATCGAGATCTCTAAGCAACTGCATAACACGGGCCAAATCGTCATGGTGACCAACGCGAAAATGAGCAACACGGTGACGTATCTGCGTTATTTCCTTTAATTTGATCTCCCATATATCGTGACGAGGCAAAAATGGGTCAAATAAACGTCTCTGGCCTGTTATTATGTCACAAAGCTGCGAGAACTGAATGTAACTTAGAGAACTGTCCTCTGGAGTAGGCATGTACGTCAGATATTTATCCGCTTCCTTGCTTCTTATGGCGTCAGGGATGACGGATTCCCACTCGTCCCCGTTAAGAGCGCGAAGTTCGACATAGACCATTCGGCGAAGCCACGTTTCGAGCTGCCAAAGGCGCGCGTAGGTCTGAAGGATATTCGTAGGTAGATCGGGGACACCAAAATCCCGCGACGGCTCCGTTTTGGAGGCGGCAGCGGGCGGCGTATCGCTCATGTTCCCAGCCTCGAAATCGTCTGATGCGAGACATTGCAGCATTGCGCGATCGCGCGCATCGTCTCCTCGCCATTGTCCCGTCGTTTGATCGCTTCGCGCTGATCATGATGCTTACGCGTCGAACGCTGAAAATTCAAACTGAGACGCTACGTCCGCTCGCTCCCCGCCTTCCCCACCCGTCACGGCCTCGCCGCCCTCCCCCTCGCCCTCCTTCCCTCCGCGCCCCGCCCATGGCAATACCCGTTCCCCACAACACGGGAGCCCCGCGAGCCATGCCCCTCGCCAAGCCGCGCGGCGGGCCGACGCCGCCGGCGGCCGACAAGCGGCCGATCGAGCGCCATGCCCACGGCGTTTCGTGGCGCGACGACTACGCCTGGATCAGGGCGGAGAACTGGCGCGAGGTGCTGCGCGATCCCGCGACGCTGCCGGCGGACATTCGCGCGCTCTTGCAGGCGGAAAACGCCTACGCCGACGCCGTCCTCGCCCCGACCCGCGCGCTGCAGCGCCAGCTCGCGCGCGAGATGCGCGCGCGGCTGAAGGAGGACGACAGCGAGGTGCCGCAGTCCGACGGCCCCTTCGCCTATTATTCGCGCTTCCGCCAGGGCGGCCAGCGCCGCATCTTCTGCCGCCGGCCGCGCGCGGGCGGCAGGGAGGCGGTTCTGCTCGACGGCGACGAGCGCGCCGACGGCAAGCCGTTCTTTCGCCTCGCGAGCGCGCGCCACTCGCCCGATCACAAGAAATTCGCCTGGAGCGCCGACGACAAGGGCGCCGAGATGTACGCGATCCGCGTGCGCGACGTCGCGGCGAGCGCGGACCTCGCCGACCTCGTTGAAAACGCCACGGGCGAAGCCGTGTGGACGCGCGATTCGAGCGCCTTTCTCTATGTCGCGCGCAACGAAAACCATCGCCCCTGGCGGGTGATGCTGCATCGCCTCGGCGCCGCGCAGAGCGAGGACGCCGTCGTGTTCGAGGAGGCCGATCCCGGCTGGTTCATTGCGATCACGCCGACGCGGCTGGGCTTAAGCGCCATCATTTCGCTGCACGGCCACGACGCCTCGGAGGCGCGCGTCGTCGTTTTCGATTGTCCGACCGCGCCGCCGCTGCTGATCGCGCCGCGCCGGCCGGGCCTGCGCTACCAGGCGATGGACCACGGCGACGTCCTCTACATCAAGACCAACGCCGGCGGCGCGCGCGACTTCAAGATCGTGACCGCGCCGCGCCAAGCGCCGGGCGAAGCGAACTGGCGCCCGTTCGTCGACCACAAGGACGGCCGCCTGATCGAGAGCGCCGCGCTGTTCAAGGACCACCTGGTGCTGCTGGCGCGCGAGGACAACGTCCCGCGCCTGATGATCTACGAACTCAAGAGCGGCGCGGCGCACGAGATCGCCTTCGAGGCGCAGACCTACTTTCTCAAGCTCGAGCCGGTCTACGAGTTCGACACGCCGGTGTTCCGCTTCAGCTATTCCTCGATGGCGTGCAGCCAGGAAATCTACGATTACGATTTCGCCGCCCGCCAGCGCATTTTGCGCAAGAAGCAGATGACGCCGAGGGATTTCGACGCCTCGGCCTATGTCACCCGCCGCGTCGACGCGCGCGCCGACGACGGCGAGGCGGTGCCGATCTCGCTGCTCTATCGTCGCGGGACGCCGCTCGACGGCACGGCGCCGCTGCTGATCTACGGCTACGGCGCCTACGGCGAGGTGATGGACGCGAATTTCTCCACCAACCGGCTTTCGCTCGTCGATCGCGGCTTCGTCTACGCCATCGCCCATGTGCGCGGCGGAACGGAGAAAGGTTGGCGCTGGTACGAGGACGGCAAGCTCGCGAAGAAGCCGAACACGTTTGCCGATTTTCTCGCCGCCACGCGCCATTTGATCGCCGAAGGCTTCGCCGCCAAGACGCGCGTCGTCGCCCACGGCGGCAGCGCCGGCGGCATGGTGATGGGCGCGATCGCCAACGCCGCGCCGGAGCTCTACGCCGGAATCATCGCCGACGTGCCCTTCGTCGACGTGCTCGCCACCATGCTCGACGACAGCCTGCCGCTGACGCCGCCCGAATGGCTGGAATGGGGCGATCCGATCCGCAGCGTAAAAGCGTTCGCGACCATCCGCGGCTACAGCCCCTACGACAACGTGCGCGCACAGCGCTATCCCGCGATCCTGGCGCTCGCCGGGCTCGCCGATCCGCGCGTGACCTATTGGGAGTCGGCCAAGTGGGTCGCCAAATTGCGCGCGACGATGACCGGCGGCGGGCCGATCCTGCTGCGCATCGCGATGGAGGCGGGCCACGCCGGCGCGCCGGGACGCTTCGACCGCCTCGACGACGTCGCGCGCGCCTACGCCTTCGCCATCGCCTGCGCGAGCGGCCAGATCGGCGAGGGCGCGGAGGCCGAGGAGGAGGCGGCGGAGTGAGGCGCATTGCCGAAGGCTGCGGCCAATCCCCCGCGCCCCTCACCCAGCCTCTCCCCGCTTTTCGCGGGGAGAGGGGAAGAACGGCGCCGCGCGCTCCTCTCCCCGCGCCTTCGCGGGGAGAGGCTGGGTGAGGGGCGCGGGGGATTGGCCGCGCCGTCGCTGGGGCTACGCCTCGTCGTCGCGCTCTGCGCGCGCGGGCTCGCCGGGGATCACGTAGCTTCCCTTGAGCCACCGATAGAGGTCGGCGTCGGCGCAGCGGCGCGAGCAGAACGGGTCGTAGCGCGGGGCGCGCGGGCGCCCGCAGATGACGCAGGCCTTTCCCGCGTTGACGCTTTTCCCGCCTCCGGCGGGTTCCCTCGCGGCCCGCGCCATCGGCTTCAGACGCCCGGCGTCCACCGGCGATGGGCGACGTAACCCTCGCCGGCGAGCAGCGCCGCCGCCTCGGCGAGCGGCAGGCCGACGACGTTCGGGTAGGAGCCGACCAGGCGAACGACGAAGACGGCCGCGAGCCCCTGAATGGCGTAGCCGCCCGCCTTGCCGCGCCATTCGCCGCTCGCCAGATAGGCCGCGACCTCCTCGCGCGACAGGCGCTTGAAGCGCACGCGCGTCTCGACCAGGCGGCGGCGCGTCGCTCCGCTCGGCGTCGCCAGCGCGAGCCCGGTGTAGACGCGATGCGCGCGCCCGGAGAGCAGCCTCAGGCACGCCTCCGCCTCGTCGAGGATTTCGCACTTGGGCAGGATGCGCCGGCCGACGCAGACCACCGTGTCGGCGGCGAGCGCCAGCGAAGGGCCGAGGTCGGGCCGCTTGCGCGCGATCGTCGCCGCGATTCCCGCCTTTTCCGAGGCGAGGCGCAGCGCCAGCGCGCGCGGCGACTCGCCGCTGTGCGGCGTCTCCTCGATGTCGGCGGGAATGACCGCGTCGGGCTCGACGCCGATCTGCGCCAGCAGCGCCAGGCGGCGCGGCGAGCCGGAGGCGAGCACCAGGCAAGGGCGCGTCGCAACGTCGCTCGCGGCCGGAGTCTCGGGCGAGGCGTCCATTTCGAGGCCTATTTGAATCGGTAGGTGATGCGGCCCTTGGTCAGGTCGTAGGGCGTCATTTCGACCAGGACCTTGTCGCCGGCCAGGACGCGGATGCGGTTCTTGCGCATCTTGCCGGCGGTGTGGGCGATAATTTCGTGTTCGTTTTCGAGTTTGACGCGAAAGGTCGCGTTGGGCAGCAATTCCACGACGAAGCCCGGAAACTCGAGCAATTCTTCCTTCGCCATTGGGGCCTTTCTTGCATTCGCCGCGCTAACCTAGCGACGGCGAGGACTAAGGAGTGAAGCGCGCGGCGGACGGGGACGAGCGCAACAGCGCGCGGAGCCTATATGAATTCGCCGAAAAGGGGAAACCGCATCGTCGCCGAACGGCGGCGTTTCTCGCCGCCTCAGCCGTTTTCGCGTTGCAGCGCCCTGAACCGCCGCACGCTGAAGGGGATGGTCGCGAGATAGGCCAGCGACAGCGCGACGAGCGACTGCAGCGGGAAATTGACGATCAGCAACAGCGCCGCGGCGAGGCCGATCAACACCACCGCGACGTATTCGTGCGGCACGCGGCCGATCGACTTGCCCGAGAAGTGCGGCACGCGGCTGGCCATCAGCAGCGCGATGCACAGCACATAGGCGATTTCCAGCGCGACGAAACGCGGCTCGGCGGAGCGCGCCGACAACAGGAAGCGCAAATAGACCGGCAGCATCCCGACGATGGCGCCCGCCGGCGCCGGCATGCCGACGAAGAAACTCCTGCGCCAGGCGGGAATGTCGGGACTGTCGAGCGTGACGTTGAAACGCGCCAGGCGCAGCGCGCAGGCGATGCAGAACACCAGCGTCGCCAGCCAACCCAGGCTGGCCATACGATCGAGGCCGGAGAAATACAGCACGATCCCCGGCGCGACGCCGAAATCGACGAAGTCGGCGAGCGAATCGAGTTCCGCGCCGAAGCGCGAAGTGCCTTTGAGCGCGCGCGCGATCCGCCCGTCGAGGCCGTCGAGCACCGCGGCGGCGGCGATGGCGCTGACCGCCCACTCGATCGCGCCCTCGAAGGCGAAGCGAATCGCCGTCAGCCCGAGGCAGAGCGCGAGCAAGGTGATGAGATTGGGAATCAGCAGGCGCGGCGGCACGGCCTTGAA
>Ga0326728_10011883_pt1 | contig 19651 bp, 20 predicted proteins | sample MB3enrmetagenome_FD_207602 | JGI IMG/M metagenome (GOLD analysis project Ga0326728, IMG submission 207602) | Lab enriched peat soil microbial communities from McLean, Ithaca, NY, United States - MB31MN | ecosystem: Environmental > Terrestrial > Soil > Wetlands > Peat | place: USA: New York... | reverse complement strand
ATCGCGGCAGCGCGGAACTTGGCAGCCCGTGCCGGTGTTCAAGAATCACCTCCACTCGCGGCTGGTAACGAGCGAGCGTTGCGAGGCACGGACCCGGTGCTCGATTCGTTCACGGGAAGCACGTGGTCATCACAATATTTAAACCAGTGTTGACCACGGAATTTCTGAAATCGTTATCGAATCACCTGACTTCCAAGCCGGACGTGATGAGAATCGGTATCTTGGAAATGTCCAACTTTGTCAATGGTTTATCGAACTGTTAATTAACCCTGAAATCCACTTCGGTCCAAGAGCTTTCAGCGGCCTTGCAAACTGGAAATCCAATTTTACTAAGACGATGATATCATCACGAGCTACCGCGTGGTAAGCAAGCCGTTGTTCTTCACGATCCTTCCTGATTAAAAAAGTGAAAAATTTCACCTGCGATTCTTGTTCAAGATACGTTCGACAATCTTGCAATCATAATCGGCATCTTGAATGCAAGAAAACCCGCATGCCACGAAATCATTATCCTTGATGTTGTTGAACGAGAAATTGAGACCAATTTCCGGTTCAATGCGCCCTGCTGCCAGGGGCTTAATGTTGAGGATCTGGATTTTCGTGTTCCTGATGGTGGTGATTAACAAGTTGACTTCTATATTGCTTTGGAAACCTTGCACGTTCAATGGTTGCACTATGAGCTTTACATCATATTTTCGATACTCGCAAATTCCTACGGCGTCATAGTAATGCGTACTCAAGCCGGGAATCATCCCGTGATCGCGGATATCTGCGAGGATCTCCTCGATGCCCTCGATCTTCATAGCCATAGTATCCATCTTGGCATCCGTGTATGACCGGTGAGGCATACATACCGAGACCTCGTGATCTGCACACCACTGCACTTGGCCTGCCATTGTCGGAGGTAAATCCGTTGCCGTCTCCCGCGCGGAGCTGGGCGTGCAGATCCAATAATATTTTTCGCCAGTTTCTTTTTGCACGCGCTGTATTGCCTCGTAGATGTGATCCCTTGGCGAAGAGATGATGGCATTGACACCGAATTCTTGCATGATGAAGGTCATTATCTCGACGATACGATCGATCGTGAGATATTCCTCCAGGAACATGTCCCGGCTACGCGTGAAGTGCGAGATGCCGCAAAATGCATTTGTCCCGCAAACGAGACGGGAGATGTCAAGACTTTCTAGTTGGATTTTTGGAATCATTGATTATTCCCTGTACGATCTTTGTTGTGAAAATTAAATTGATGACAATTTTGACTTTAAGTAAGTTGGTCGTTCTACTTCCTTAAAAGGCTGTATTAGGAGAATAACGGGCATTTTAGGAATGCTGCAAAATACTTGGCCTTACTACAAGCAAGGATATCGACCAAGAACCTCTCGAATTAATGATTTTTTTTCCAGATTGTTCCCTTGTTTCATAACCCGGCGGGTATGCCCTTGATAAAGCAGGCTGGATTTGCCGTGATTTAAATACCCGCCGTGGGCTAAGTTTGGCTTGACCAAGGCAGTCAAAATTTTTCGTGGTGGAACATGGTAAAACAAACAACCAACGCCAGCGATCTCGCTGGCGCGGAGAAAAACATCTTCCAAGAAGCCCTGAATACGATCACGGACTTCGCGTACAAACTCCTTGATTCGACCAAGCCCAAGCCATCGGCCCCTGCCGAGGAGGGGAGCAGCGACAATGCACCCGCGACTGGCGGCATTCCCGGCGCGAACGACATCATCAAGAAGATACAAGAACTCACGAAGGGCGCGGTGAAGAATCTCTCCAGTATGAGCGATCAGGTCGTCAAGCAGCTGAAGCTCGACGAGAATGAAATGGTCAAGTCTGTCCAAGACCAAGCGAAGGCCTTCCTCAAGCAGATGGGCCTGCTTGACGAGGAATTTGAAAACGAAGATTTTTACTGAACACTCTTTTTCTTCCCTATTTCACTTGCCAACGAGTTTTTGCACTGCAGCAACTTTTATGCCGAATTTCCCTGCCACGTCCGCGGCGGCAGTGCTCTGGTCAATACCATTCCTGATCTTTTCGTTGTAGCTCTCGTGGATCAGGAAGGTCTTGACATCGTTTGACTTCGCGTTAAATAACTCGGTCAGCACCATCAAGATTTGCTCGATCGACATGCCAGCTAGATCATAATCGAGGTACAGCGGATACCACGTGTTCTGCGAGTTGGCGTATTCGTCTGGGTGTTCTGCCGCGATATGGGCCCAGTAGGGCCTCGTGCTCATGACTTCGTGGCAATACGGGCAAGTACGTTCAGCTTCGAGATTGATATCTTCCATAGTCAGTTGAACAACCGTTTTGTGCCGTAGTGTATCTAAGGATTCACGATAGATTATAAATACGTTCTGTCTTCAAGTTCTAAAGAGTCTCGACATAACATAAATACATTCCAAAAGTGAAGCTACTCAAACGAAAAGAAATGATTCTTTTGACCGATATCAAACAATTGTTTCAACAGTTATTCGAGGATCATCGCAACACGCTCACGGAGTTTGAAAGTAAGCTCGTTTTGAGCGAGATCGGCATTCCCATCCCCCCGCAAACCCTCGTCCCGATCGAGACGGATGATGACGCGTTGGCCTCGGCCGAGGAAATCGGGTACCCCGTCGTGGCCAAGCTAATGGCAAGCGATCTTTCCCACAAGAGCGACGCCGGCGCCGTGAAACTGAACCTTCACGATGCCGACGAGCTCGTTGTAGCATTGAACGAGCTGCGAGCCATCGAGACGACCGGCGAGGTCAAGGTCAACATCCAAGCGATGGCGAAAAAACCAATCGCAGAGGTCATCGTTGGCATGGTGACTGACGGGCAGTTCGGTCCTGCTCTCATGTTCGGCTTGGGCGGCGTGTTCGTGGAGCTCATGAAAGACGTGAGCTTCCGCATCGCGCCGTTGTCGGAGTTCGACGCGAATGAAATGATCCACGAGATCAAGGGATTTCCGCTGCTCGATGGCTTCCGTGGAGCCCCGAAGGCCGACGTGGGAGCGATCACCGACTTGCTCCTGAACCTCTCGTCATTCGTGCTACAGTATCCCGAAGTCGACCAAATCGACATCAACCCCGTGTTTGTCTACGAGACAAGCATCCTGGCAGTCGATGCGCGCATCGTGCTCAAGTCGCACGCATAAACGCAAATTATCCATAAAGGCGAAAATCACATGGTTTGTTGGGCAGATAACGTTGATTGGAATCGGCTACTGAAGAAGCTCGGTATTCCCGTCGGCGAGGAAGAGAAATCGAAGGCCATCTACGACCTTCAGGACGAAATGGGCCACGATTACCTGAAATCACTTCCGCTGGAAGAAATCGAGAAGTTATTGCTCGCGAAACTCGCGGAGAAGAAATCAGGAAAGGAACCCGCAAAAAAAAAATCAGGAAAGGGCGCCGCAAAGAAGAAAAAACAAATGGTCGAGGAGTCATCGGCCTCATCTTCTTATATCTAAACCTGTTTCCATATCCTTGGTGAAGCTCATACGAGCTCGTCGAACCTGTTCTCACTTGTCGAGAAGGGCAACCAGTTCTACATGGCAAAGGAGATGGACCGGGCCCTGTACTACTATAACTTGGCCCTTGCCAAGGGATACGACGCCGCGCAGGTCCTGCAACGAGCCCAGCGGTTGAAGGACGCCGGTGTGCAGCCGAAGCCTCCGATTTCCGTTGGCAAGGCGAGGCACGCCATCCACTTGCGGCAGGAGCCGTGGTGCCAGTTCGTGTTCGTCAAGGCTAACTATCCCGACCGGCTGGTCGCGTCCCTAAATAAGATCATCACGTGCACCATCGACCCGAAACTGTACAAGGTCGAGACGAGCGACGGGGAGATCAAGTATCTTGAAACCGGGAAACCGGCTATGATCTTCCAGAAGAAGGACGCGAAGAATCTCCGGGTCACCTACCAGTATTTCACGGAGATGGAGAAGTATACGAAGACCGAGACGGTCGACGGCAAGAAGATCAACATCCCCGCGAAGCGGAAAAAATACGATTTTTTCATAGTGTATGATACATTTACCGACATCGTCGTGCAGCTCAAGCGCATCACCCTCCTCTTCGCGGAGACCTATTACGAAGACCACCGCAACGAGATCGTGACCATGATCAACGGGGAATACCAGAACTACAAGCAACCTGAGATGCGGTACCTGGCCATCGATTTCCTGAACTGGCTGGAGTCATTCTCGGTGCTCAATGCGCTCGCGCGTGACGTTCCGTCTGCCCTAGAGTCCGATTCCGAGTACCTGAAGGAGGAGATCATGGCCACGATGGATTATTACCTGAAGCTGGTCGAGAAGGACCCGATCTATAAAGCAGATTTTGTATTCTTCCTTCTTGTTTTTTTGGAGAAGATCTACGCGCGATTCCCCGCGGAATTGCCCGACAAGTACGCCTTCATTTACCAGAAATACCTACCCTGCCGCAAGTTCGACGAGGCTTATTCGGAATCGTTCCTTTCGGCCATCGCCGACGAGATCATCACGGAACCGAAGCTCCGCGAGTTTACAAAGTCGTTAAAGAACTTCCGGCAGACGCTGTTCAAGAAATAGGGGCTTTCCTTCTTTTCATTATATCTTGTTGCTGCGGAAGGGTCTCGCAAATGGAAGCCAACGCCGTTGCGGCCATCATGATTTTTCTGGCCGTGCTGGTCCTCCTGATTCTCAGGCCACGGAACCTGAACATCGCCCTCATCGCCTCGGTCGGTGCCATCGCGGCGCTCCTGCTCGGGGTCGTGACGGTCATCGATGCGCTCAATGCCCTCCTGAGAATCTGGGATGCAGCCCTCGCGTTCATCGGCATCGTCACCATGTCGGTCACGCTCGACTTTATGGGCTTCTTCAGGTGGATCGCCCTTCGCATTGCAAAGATGGCCGGCGGGGACGGGCTCAAGCTCTACATCTACACTGTAATACTGACCGCGATGGTTAGCATCCTGTTCGCGAACGACAGCTGCGTCCTCATCCTCACGCCGATCGTGTTGGAAATGGTCAGCGCGATGGGCCTCACGGGTGACAGCCGCGCGGCATACCTGTTCGGCGCGGGCCTGATCGCCGACACCGCCGCCATGCCGCTCATCACGTCCAACCCGGTCAACATCGTGAGCGCCGATTACTTCCATTATACGTTCGTTCAGCACTTCCTCTTCATGGGCCCGGTCGCGGCGGCGACAATCCCCGCGAGCATCGGCATCGTATACCTGTTCTTCCGCAAGAAAATCCCCCGCACGTATTCGGTCAACAAGATCAACGACCTGATCGAGAGCTGCCCCCGGCCGCTGCGGTTGCGGGGCAGTGTGGGGGTGCTGGTCGCCATCGACATCGGCTACGTCTTCGCCTCGTTCATCGGCATCCCGGTATCGTTCATCATCTGCAGCGGGGCGGCCGTGCTCGTCATCATGTACGCGACGGGCTACAAGCAGAACCAGAACTTCTGCGCTGGCAAGGTCGGCGTGAGGAACATCATGAAACGGGTGAACTGGGACATCCTGTTCTTCATGATCAGCATCTACCTGGTCGTCGACGGCCTGCGCAGTGCCGGGGCCATCTCCTTCTTCTCGAATCTCTTCGCGTCGTCGGTCAAGCTGCCCGGCCTGCTCTCGACGTTCGTGCCGAGTTTGATAGTCACGTTGGGCGCGAGTGCCATGAACAACTGGTCTATGACCATGATGGGCCTGATCTCCATCGGCTCCATCCTGCCATCCCTGACCGCCAAGTCCGCGACGTCGCTGATTTTCAGCAACATCATCGGTAACAACCTCGGCCCGCACTTCTTCCCGCTAGGGTCGCTCGCCATGCTCATGTGGCTCGGCACCATGAAACGGAAGGGGGTCACGATCCGCATCCGCGACTATTTCAAGGTCGGCGCGGTGCTCTCCTTGGCCGAGGTCCTCATTGCGTCCCTGATCCTCTGGCTAGAAGTGGCATTCTTGGGGATGGTCCTAGTCCTCTGAGCCCGATGCTCCGAGCTGCAAATAAATAGGTATCTTCTCGATTATCGTCGAAAAGACGAGCGCGCAAATGGATCGGGAACATTATCTACACCGGACAGGCTCCGTGAACCGTGAATGATACTTTAATAACACGTGAGCGAATTAAGGTCATCATTCAACTGGAGGATAATCGATATGGATTTCGTGAAATTCGGCATAATCGGAGCGGGTTCAGCGTGGGGATTTCATAGAGCAGGGTGTAGAGATTCTACCGTAGCAAAATTTGTAGCCGTGTATGATGTCAATATAAAGAACGCCGAAAGAATGGCTAAACAATACCGAATAAACGAAATGAGGGTTTTTTCCGATCTTGACGAATTTCTAAACTCAGATATCGATGCCGTGTTAATAACGGTCCCGCACGTTTATCATGAATCGCTGGTCATCGCTGCTGCAGCCGCGGGGAAGCACGTGCTATGCGAAAAGCCGATGGCCACGACGTTGGAGGGTTGCGATCAAATGATAAACGCAACCAAGAGTGCTGGAGTGAAATTGATGATTGCCGAGAACCATCGTTTTCTCCCGGCACATCAATACATCCATGATGCTATTCAGCAAAACTTGATCGGGGATATTGCTTTAATTCGGGCCTACGAAGGCGTGAACGAGATTCCCGGACTGAGCCAATCTGGATTCTGGAAAGGCGATCCAGTTAAAGCGGGTGGGGGAGCATTGATGGACATGGGTGCCCACAAGTTTGCAACACTGGAATGGATTCTAGACGATCAAGTGGAATCTATTTCGGCCACACTAGCGAAACAATGCACTACTTTACCTGAAAAGGCCGAAGATAATGCGCTTGCGATTGTACGGTTTAAAAAAGGAACGATCGCAGAGGTAGTCGTCAGTTTTACGCAAATCCCCCCGCCGTATAACAGTCTTGAAATTCACGGCACGAAAGGGAGCATCCTCGAGAATCACAATTGGGAACATCCCGTGCGAATCAATTCAACTGATGCTAAAATGGCAGAATATCGAAATGTATGGTTTGAGCCTGAAATCGAGCACGGAATCTATCCTTTCTATTATACTATCTCTTTCAGGTGCGAAGATGAATATTTCGCTAACTGCATTATTGAAGATAGAGATCCGGAATTTACTCCCGAACAAGCGCGCAGTGCAATTGCCGACATTTTGATGGGATATATATCCGCAAAGGCCGGAAAATCTGCAACACGCGCAGATTTGATGCAAATTTATGAATCTCGAGGTACCAACAGCATTTTGGAGAATCTCAATGAATTCGTTCCAATCAATCAAAATCTTTCAAAGGGGTGACACGGGTGCAGCCAATTGGATATTCTAAACGACGCGCTCAAGAAATATTAGAAAAATATGATATCGACGCGCTGGTGGTAACATCCCCCGTAAACGTGTTCTATTTTTCTGGCTTGCCAACACAGCACGTTTCACCTAATCCCATCTTATACGTGTTAAATAATCAGTATCCGAATGCGGTTCTGATACGAAAAGATGGAGAAACCAGTCTTTTCCATTGGGAATTGTTCCAAAGTGTTGAAAGATTCTCATGGGCGGATGATCACGTGGGAATATTAAGTCAAAAAGATACCGCTCGCCAAATCCTGTCGAAATTGAAGAAGTGGGGCGTTGAGGGAAAAAATATCGCGGTCGAATCGACCGCCCCGAAGTATTTGACGGACCAATTAACCCGAAAATTGCCGAACTCCCCGGTGGTCGACGGCGACCGAACGATTCTTGAACTGCGCATGATAAAAACCGAGGAAGAGATTACTCGGATAGAAAAAGCACTCGTGATCGCGGAACAAGCAATCATGGCATGCATCGACCAAGCATGCGAGGGAATGACCGACAATGATTTCTTGAAAATCGCGCGGGCCACGATCGTGGAATCTGGCGCGGAAGGGTGGGATCATCTGACGTTAAGCATCGGAGATTCTGACCCTGAAGCTCCCGGCATCGGTACCGTGTTACAACAAGGCGATATTGCAAGGTTTGATTTCGGAGCTGTTTGGCAAGGATATGTTTCAGATATCAGTCGCCACGTGGTGATCGGAGAAGCACCCGAAGAGGCGAAAGGTATCATCGATCGATTGATCCAGGTGCAAGAATTTTGCGAAGAGCAAATCAAACCTGGACTCAACATGAAACAGATCAGTAACGACGCGAATGTTTTTTATAGCACCTTAAACCCAAATGGAAATACTCTGGTTACTGCACATAGCATTGGTCTAGAAACCGAGGAAGTTCATCTCTTCGGCCCCGTTCAAGTCTTGGATTTACCATTTGAAGAAAACATGGTTCTTGAGATCGAATTGTGGGAAAAATTTCAGAATTCGTTGATCGGAGTAGAAGATTGTTACGTAATCAGAAGCGACGGGTGCAAACGTCTCACGACACTGGACAAACATATCTTCATACGCTAATTTTTTTGCTTAAATCGAGGTCCACCGGCAAGAGTTCATGACAAAGACGGCGCTCCGTTAGCTTTTTTAGAGTTGAAAGTAGGTGGAGTTTTATGCAAAAGGATTCGACTGCACATAAACAAAAAAGAGAAGTGCCACTGAAACTAAATTTGGCTTTTGCAACCGGGGAAATAAGCGACTTGGTAGCCTATCAAGGGTTTGGCTTCTTGGTTTTCACATTTTATTACGATATAATGGGACTAAACGTCTATTCGGTTAGTTGGGTTTTTGTCGTCTGGGCCGTTTATGCCTCCTTATTCAATGCTGTTTTGGGAGGGGTTTCCGATCGGACCAAGACGCGACGGCTTGGAGGCGGGCGACGTCGTCCATGGATTGTTGCAACGCTAATCCCGCTACCCTTAGTTATGTTGTTATTGTTTACCCCCCCGCAGGGGAATACAACGCTAATTCTCATCTATTTCGTGGTGATTGTGTGTGTTTTTGATACCGTTTATTCATCGTACAGTCTCAATCACACTTCGCTTTATCCTGAAATGTTTTTAACCGACAAGGCCCGGGAAGAGGTGGGTGCAAGCCGCCGGATTTTGATGGTTGTAGCTCTTTTGGTGGCCTTCGTCATGCCCAGCCTATTTATCACCGATATGACAGTAAGAAGTCCCTCTTCGACTCCGCAATATGATATGACGGGGATTGCGTTCGGCATTGTAATTTTCTTCACCATGCTCATCCTGCTCAAATGGGGTATCAAGGAACCACCCATTGAACAGATTGAAGCAAAAAAGATGTTCGGTATTAAAGAATCCATCAAAGTGACGCTCAAGAACCGGAAATTCCTCATCTTCGTGGTCTGTTCCACGTTGAATTGGTATGTCTTTGGGTTATTGCCATTGATCGTTCCCATCTATGCCCACTGGGTCTTGGGTGCCACGAGCACGTTACTGACTAGCTTGTTGTTGCTGGTTGCCTTCTTGTGCTCCATTCCAGGGGTGCTGATCTGGTCAAAGGTGGATGCGAAGCTCGGGTCCAGGAAAGGATTCATGTGTTCCTCGATCTGGTGGGCCTGCTCCTTGATCCCCCTATTATTCCTCCGGAATTACGACGCGGTATTGGTGATGATGGCGTTCATCGGCATAGGTTTAGGCGGGGGGCCCTATTACATTGATCGAAATATAAGCAACATAATCGACGATGACGAGTTGCGAACGAATCAGCGTCGAGAGGGCTCGTATTACGGCGTGCACGCCCTCCTGATTCGCTTGGCTATCGTGGTGGAAGTGGCTACCGTATCGGTCGTCTTGGCCACGAATGGCTGGGAAATATTGAACCCAAGCTCGGTATCGCCAGGACTTATTTTGGGATTACAAATGCTGATGTCGGTGTTCCCTGCAGGCGCGTTGCTCATTGGTCTGATCTTCTTGAAACTCTTCCCGTTTACGAAGGCAGTCGTGGATGAAATGCAGGCAAGATATAAAGAACGTGCCAAGCAGGCTTCTGAAAGTTCCCAGGATGTTTCAGAAGAACCGGCTGATACTAGCGTGTAAGTCCATATCTTGCTTTTTTATTCGTTACATTCCATTGGAATGGATCCGGATTGATCTGCTATGTTCAGGTTTGACAAGCAAGGCGTGCTCAACGACCGCACGACCGCCGAGCGGCTCGCCGTCAAGATACGGGAGACCGTCGAGGAGGGTCCTGGTTCGATGGCAATGATGCACGTCTGCGGGACGCACGAGCACACGATCGCCGAGGCGGGCATCCGTTCCCTCCTGCCGGCAAGCGTCGACGTCATCAGCGGGCCGGGGTGCCCGGTTTGCGTGTGCCACGTCGATGACATCTACAAGGCGATCGTGCTGGCAGAAGCTGGCCACGTGGTCGCCACGTTCGGCGACATGCTCCGGGTGCCATCACCACGCGGGAGCATGGAAGCGGCCAGGGCGCGGGGACTCGACGTGCGCGTCGTGTACTCGATCGACGACGCGCGAGCCATCGCCGCGGAGAATCCCGATCGGCAGGTCGTGTTTTTCGCGGTCGGTTTCGAGACGTTCGTGCCCGCCGTTGCCGCGCAGGTGCTCCAGGGCGTTCCGGAGAACATGACCTTCCTGTGCTCGCTGAAAACCATCACGCCGGCAATGGAACTGTTGCTGGCGCCCGGCAACGTGCGCATCGACGGGTTCATCACCCCCGGGCACGTCTCGACCATCATCGGCACGAAACCCTACGACCTGTTCGTCGACGCGTACCGTATGGTCGTCGTGACGGCCGGGTTCCAACCTAACGACATCTTGCTGGCGTTGCTCATGGCTGCGCGGCAGCTCCGCGACAAGACCCCCAAGAACGAGAATGAGTACGCGGGGGTCGTGAGGCGCGAGGGGAACGAGATTGCCCTCGCCTCCATGGCCGAGGTGTTCGAGGAAGCCACGGTCACTTGGCGGGGCATCGGCCCGGTGCCGGGCGGCGGGTTGAAGATACGCCCGGCTTACCAGCAAGTCGATGCGAACGCGCGGTTCGACCTCGACTCAGCCGTCGGCGAGCTCTCGCCGAAGGAGACAGGCATTCCCGCCGGGTGCTCCTGCAATCTGGTCATCATCGGGAAGATAAAACCCTCAGAGTGCGCTCTCTTCAGGAACCGCAGGTGCAATCCGCAGGTCCCGATCGGCCCGTGCATGGTCTCGGACGAGGGCACCTGTCGGATCGCGGCTCTGTATTCCGATGAAGGAGAGGATTGAATGTTTAAGCGCATCGAGAACGGCGTGAAGGGCGCCTTCATTAGCGCTGCCCTCAAGGCTCTCGCGAGAAAGGACCGGCTCAGCCAGATTTTTTTCTCAACTATGGCTTCTACCATCGAACGCATTGTCTTGGTCCCTGCATCATACACCGTTGGACAGGTTCTGCACGATCGCATAAAGAACCCGCAAAAACACGGCCAGACCTATTCCGGCACCCTTGCCGGGGTGAAGGTCTCGCTGATACGAACCAACGTCGGCGGGCCGTGCGTGGCGAACGTGATGGAAGTCTTGGCCGAGATCAAGCCGAGGGCCGTCATCCGGGTGGACTACGCCGGGTCGCTCGTTTCCGACTTGAAGGTTGGGGCCCTGTTTGTCGCCACTTCCGTGATTCCCGGCGACGGCACCTCGGCGCAGTACATCCACGCCAATCCTTCCGTATTCGATTTATTGGCCGGGGATATAATTAACGATGCGCCGGACCCCGTGCACGCGTGGCTCGCGGCCCGCGGCATGACCGGGTCGATTCCCGCTGATAAGGGGCTGGTGAAAAAAATCGAGACCGCGGCCCGCGAGAAGGGCGTTGCCGTTCAGGAGGGCGTGATCTGGAGCACGGACGGCCTGTTCACCGAGGCCAAGGACAAGGTTGCCTACTGGCGGGAGCGAGGCGCCATCGCCGTCGATATGGAAACGAGTTGCCTGTACTTACTCGGCATGAAATATGCTATCCCGTCAATTGCCATCCACGTAATATCTGATAATCTCGCGACCCAGCCGCCCTTTTACGATCTGGAGAAATACGATCCAGGCATCGAGGACGGACTCGCACGAGCCATTAACGCTGTCGAAGGGATGCTTCCTTCCATCTAGATACGGCATGTTATTTTCTCTTGACTTGGCTTATGGAAGAAGAATATTGTTTCCTCCACTAAAGTCATTCCTTGTTCTAGGAAAAGATATTAGTTGAAAATAACATAAAATGTATATCACAAAAGGGATAACATCGAAAAGATAGTGCCGGTGAAATGACAACCGTATCCGTTTCCATCGACGAGGAAATACTCAAATGGCTTGACCAGCTCATCAAGGAAGGCGTAATCAAGAACCGCAGCGAGGCCGTTAGGGGTGGAATATACTCGTTCGTAAAGGAGCAGTTAGAAATAACCTCTCGTCAAGAATTGCGTGAATTTCTCAAAAAGAAGCAAAAAAAGTCCTTCCAAGATGGTGCTGAAGCCATCAAGGACGTGCGTTCTGAAGAATGAGACCCAGGTCGTGAATGCATGATCAAATTATACCTGGATACCAATGTGTTCTTCAATGCCTATTGCCCGGGTGAAAAAAACGACATTGCAGACTGGATCTTTGAGCTCCTGAAACCCGAGGACAAAGGCGATTTCATGGGAATCACGTGCGAATTGAGCGTGGCAGAATTGTTCCGGGCAATGAAAAAGCAAGTCAATCTTGGTGTCATCGACGAACAGGTTGCACAAACCGTTGTCGATTTTGCCATCGCTGATATCGGCGAGATGGTGCGTGAGAGAAGGTTAGTTCTTGTTCCTATTACATATTCACGAATAATTGAAGCCCGGTCGTTCATTTTTGGCTACAATCTCTATGCATCGGACGCAATTTATGCAGCAGTTGCCCTACAATCGGGAGTGGCATGTTTCATAACGTTCGATTCAGATTTCAAGGAGTACCTATTCGACACTCCGGTTCTGAGCGCAAATTCTGATGATTTCAAAGAGGGAGTCGAATGTCTTCTTGTGCCGCCAGATACAAGCCCATAATTGGCGTGGTAGTTTATTGATTTGAGTGAATACCGTACCATCGGCTTGAATTTGGTTGGCTTTAGATCCATTTTCTTGACATTGGATTTGAAAAGGCATTGAGTGGCTTTTCGGGGGAAATGCGGCATCGACCGATGGTTTAGATCCAGAAGATACCTTTAAAGAGTGCCCGCATCGAGCTTTGATTACCTGAAGCGGGTCATGAGACCTGCATATCATGAGGAAAAAACTATGGGAAAGTATCTTCGCGTTGGCGTCGTGGGCGGGAGTGGCATTTTCGGGTCGCATTCCATGGCATACCCTGAAAACAAGAATGCCGTACCCGTCGCCTTCATCGATGTCTATCCATCTCGTGCGAACAAATCATATAATGAAATTTTGAAAAATCATCTCGAACCGGCGCTGGAATGCGCCATCGAAGACGAGGATCAAGACGAGATCGACCGGCTGCAATATGCGGTCGACACACTCACCGAACGGGGCGTGTCCGACTCGATTTGGGAGGTGCTGGACGAGGTCGATTGCTTGGATGTTTGCACGCCGAACAAGTTCCACATCCCGTACTCCATTATCGCTTTGGAGCACGGCAAGTCGGCGATGTCCGAGAAACCTCCTGGTCGGTCGCTCTACGAGGTCACAAAGCTTCGGGACGTTGCACAGGCCTCGAAGGGACTCTACCAGATCAACGAGAACGAGTTCTTCCGGCCGCTCTGGATGAGCTTCTCGCAAGCCTTGGCCGAGGGCAAGATTGGCGACATCAAGTCGGTCTCCGCCCAGCTCGGCCACCTCGGCCCGTCGTGGGGCTGGAACTCGCACTTCTTCACGCCCCTGCTAAACGGCGGGGGTTGCACGCAGGATCTCGGCGTGCACGCGCTCGGCATCGCGATGACCTGCATGGGGTGGTTTACCGGCGGCCCGAACGAGAACATCGAGCTGGTTTCCATCAAGGTCAAGAAGATGGAAAAACGCAACGAAACCCGGAAGGCGAACACCTTTGTTGGTGAGAACACGTGGAAGCATATCGAATTTGAGGATTACGCCAAGTTCGTTATCACGCTTCGGCACCCGGACGGCTACGTTTTCAAGGTGAACCTAGAAACGGCTTGGTCGGCCCAGCTGCAGGGCTACTGCAAGATCGAGGGCCGCAATGGCATGCTATCACCGAACCAAGAAAAGGGCAAGCAGGTTGTCGAGGTCTACGATCTCAAAGGTAAGAAGACCGAGACTATCGAGCCCAAGCTCGACCAGTACGGAAACCGGGACAGCCACGAGCGCGAGGTGCTCTACTTCACCGACCACGCCAACAACGATCTCGGTCCCTCCATGGCGAACGAGACCACGGCCTACAACCTCCAATCACTTATTACGCTGGCATACTATTCCAACGCAATAAAGAATGGCGAGGAAGCCACACCCGCCGAGCTCGTGGAGTGGATGGACAAGATGGAGCGGGAAACGGGCACGGCCAGGGACGTCACGAACGACGAGATCATCATGAGGCTCATGAAGCCCTTCCGCAGCAATCTATGAACCAACTTTTTAATGTCTTCTTTTCACTTTTTGAGTCAAAATTCGAACTTTCTTGAAGGGATGTGCCCGTTCGTGCCGGTTTCGTCGCCGAGGGGATGCTTCCGTGGATCCGGATGGAGGCTGCGAATCATCCTGCGATCCTGCAAGCATGAGAACCTTGCCTCTACCATTCCAAATCGTTGCAGGCATTCTCGGATAAGTATTTATCAATCTACATTGTTTTTTGATTTTGATTCGCATGCCAAAAAAGATCGTATTCATTGGGCCACCAGCGGCTGGAAAGACGACACTGCGTAAGTTTGTTTTCGAGGGGACGCCAGCCGATCCTTTACTTGAAAGTGCCGAGCCTGCCACCATCGGGATGCGTTTTGACACGTATGACTATCTTTATTCATATCCGGTAGAAGCGGTCGGTAGCCCTGCTGAAAAAATGCCGATGGAACTCTCGATCGTCGATTGTGCAGGTCAGGAAATCGATAGATGGCTCGGGGATCTTCGGGACAAGGTATTCGAGGGCGCGGACGTGATATTCTTCGTGATTGATGCATCCGCCTATTTTTCAGGCCCCGACGCGAAGGAGTCGATCCAATCGATGATCTGCCTCGCAGTCCAGGCAAGACTCGAATTGGCACCAAACAGCCAGCTATACATCCTTGCACACAAAATAGACCTGCTCGTGCCGAATCAAATGACCAAGGACTCGATCGTCAGCAAAATCCGGAACGAGACCGCCAGCTATTTGTTCGACAAGCTCGGGATGATGTATTCCATCGATGTGTTTCCAACAAGCCTAGCAAGGGAATACCGGAACGACACCTTTTTTATGTTGCTGAACACGGCGACAGATTTGTTTTCCCGGTCTCTTTAAACGCGAGGGAATGGACCAAGGTCAGTGAAGGATGGCCAGAACGAACATCATCTCGGGGGCGATCGTCGCTCGGTACGATGAGAAGTGTGGACCCACTGCGGTCGCTTGGTATCCTGCAGGATTGTCGAAAAACGCGAGAACGGCAGCCAGCATCAAATCTTTCAGCCTGCTCTCCGCTGATCAAGACCACGTGCCAAAAGATTTGGAGATCGTGTCTTTTCCCGCTGTCGGCATGAAGGGGCTCATCAGGTTCATTCCGGTTCCTGACGATGCCAAGCGAGGGGGAATATCCTATCTGGCCTGCGTTCTCGCGTTTCCAGAGGAAGAGGACATCATCTTTTACAAGTTCATCCATGAATTCGAGCCCATTTTTGACCGAGCGACGGAAACTCTCAGTAATCTCGAAGTGGAGCACGCGGATGCAACCTCATTCAGTGAGTTTTGCACCTCCTTTCACCGAGATGCCTCCGGGTTGCTAGACGATCTCGCTAGCCGGGAAAAGCGCACGCAAGAACCTGGCGTGAAAATGGAGCTTGATTCCTGCGAGGAACCGGCGAATACCTATATCGCTTGCAAGATCGTCGTCTGCGGCGACCCTGAAGTTGGCAAGACCTCGTTGATCCTCCGATTCACGGACAACGCGTTCAATAGAACCTATATCGAGACCATGGGCGTTTGCCTGAGCACGAAAAAGGTCCTGCTCGATCCGTTGGCCGTTAATCTTGTTATATGGGACGTAGCAGGCCAAGCCAAGTTCAAGAACATGCACAAGTTTTTCTACACGGGCGCGAAGGCAAGGATTCTAGTCTTCGATCTCACGAATCCGACATCATTCACCGACGTGCTCGGGTGGAACGAAGACTTCATAAACATAACAGGAAAGGATGTGCCCACCGTGTTGATCGGTAACAAGAGTGACCTGCTTGAAACAAGGTGCGTGGAAGCAAGTGAGATCGAGCAGGTAGTAGCCAAGCACGGGTTCCAATACATCGAGACCTCGGCAATGACAGGCGAGAACGTTGATTTGGCTTTCCAACACATCGCCGAGCTCCTCGCGGAAAAAATCGGGCAATGATTTTTACTATTCCCCATCCAATCCCGGTGAAAAGTCGTACCTTTGGAGATGATCATCGATGAATTGCCAAGAACACGACATATCCTCGCTCTGGCACGACCGGTTCAAGGAACAACTCGCGTGGACATCGGTTACCCGCGATTTCATCTACCGGAAGCTCAAGTTTGCCAGCAGGTCTTCCTTCCTAGAGATTGGCTGCGGGACCGGGGCTCTTTCGGAGGAGATCATCGCGCGGTTCGTTGTCCCGGCCCGGCGGCGTGGGCAGGGAACCACGTTCGTCGGCATCGATCATGCGTCCGAATTCATCACCCAGTGCGAACTCATCCTCGGCTCGTACCGTGACGTGGCCAGATTTCAAGTCGCGGAAGCGACGAACCTGCCTGTCGATTCCGAATCGATGGACGTCGTGTTCTGCCACTACTTCCTGATGTGGAACGACGATCAGAGACGGGCCCGCATTATCGACGAAGCCCGCCGCGTGTTGGTCGAAGGCGGGTGGTTTGTATGCTTTGCGGAGCCCGATTACTTGGGCTGGATCCTCGAGCCCGAATCCCGCCTCAAGGAGCTACTCATGCGATCGCTCATGAATGCTGGTGGCGATCTCACTTCCGGGAGGAAGCTAGCCCGTGACCTTGCCCCGTTTGCCAAGGCGTTTGTCGGGTCCGCGAGCACTCCGTGGACCAGCAGCCAGCTTCGGGAGATGTTCGAGACCGAGTGGAACTTTTACGAGAATTTGCTTGCGGGACGGGATGAAATGGATGAAGCCATCGACGCGATCAAGAGAGCCGATCTCGACGCCATCGATCAAGGGGTCAAGTTCTCCTTCCTGCCCGTGTTCTATGGGTTCGGCCAGAAAAAAGCATGAAAGCATTAGACACATTTAGAGACTTAACTATCTACAGCCGCAATAACGTCTGGCACCGGGCTCCCGAGCTTGCCACAATAGTCCCGGACGAGCGGCGCGAACCGCTCGAACGTGCCGACATCATGGGAGTCCGAGCCGACGAAGAAAATGGCACCGGGGAAGGTTTGCAAGAATCTCGTAACAGCCGGTTCGGCCGGGTAGGTCGTCTGCCACGGGTGGTCGAAGCCCCGCAAATTCAGCTCGATCGCGGTGCCGGTCCAAGCACACGCCGCCATCGCCTGCCACGTACGCGGATCCGAGAGATACTCGTCTCGCCGCGCGAGCAGCGCGTTCTCGCCCGTCCCGTTGAACCGGTATACGACGTCCAAGTGCGCGAAGCCGTCGAACCGGCGGGCAGCAATGCCGGCTTGAAGGATCGTGAAGTAGTCCGCGACGACCTGGTCAAAGTCCTCTTGCTGGAGCAACCGTTCCAGCTCGTCCCGCAGCGTGATCTTGTTCCCGAGTATGTCATGGACCGTGCCGACGAAGTAATCGAACTGGTCCCGGTGGTCGTCCATGAACGCCACGGTCTGCTGGTTCCATTCTTCTTGGGTCGGGGCGTAATAATCCACTTCGAGCCCGAGGAACGATCTCAAGCCTGTCTCACGTGCCCTGTCATAAGATTCGAGGTACCCGTTCACATTAGCCGGGGCAAAAGGGTAGTCTTCCTCGGCCAGGTGCTCGGCTTGGAAATGATCAAGGAAGCCCGGTATCACGCCCGCTTTCTCCCCCGCTTCCATGTAGTCGATGAACGAATTGCCATTGATCGCGTCGATCGAGGCGGCCGTGTGGATGTGCATATCGGCGCACTCGCCCCTCGATCGAAGGCCATTCACGGCTCTTGCGAGCGGGTTCATGACCGAATACAATGCGTACCTGATAATTTACTTTCTGGAGGGCGCGAGAGGCCAACGTGGCATTTTATAGCGCATTTGCTTAATAGGATTCATGGAACCTTCATTCGATTTCGAGGCACGCCTTCAACGCGTGCAGGCATTCCTTGATGAATCGGGAATAAACGCAATGATCCTGCTTAACACTCGCAACATTTACTGGCTGACCGGGTCCGCGCAGGCCTCCCACCTGATCATCGCCCGGGGCAAGGATCCCGTGCTCATGGTCAAGCGCAACATTGACCTAGCTAGGGCCCACTCGTGGTTTCCCGCGGACTGGATTCGCCCGCTTGGCTCCACGAAGGACGCCATAGCCTGCGCGACGGAACTCGTCGGCGACGCGGGCACGCGTATCGGTATGGAACTAAACGGCCTCCCCGCATCGCACTACCTCAACTACGTGAAAGGATTTGATGGTTTCACCATCGAGAACGTGTCCGAGCCCCTGCGCAACCTGCGGGCGATAAAAGACGCCGGCGAGATCGCCAAAGTGGAGCAGGCAGCCCGCGTGGCCGGTATGACCCAAGACGTCGTCTACGCCATGGTGCAGGAATCGTTCACGCCCGGCACGACCGAGCGCGACGTGGCCGCCGAGATGATCCACGTGGCGAAGAAGAACCGTTCGGAACATTATTCCATCTACGACAACAACATGTTCACGAACTTCAACAACTTCTTCATCGTCGCGAGCGGGGAATCGCTCTGGACCCCGAGCACCTTCCCGATCATGAGCGGCGCGGGGTTCTCCCCGGCCATCCCCTTCGGGCAATCCGACCGGGAGTTGCATCCCGGTGATATACTCGTGTGCGACTACGCCGTGGTCGTCGATGGCTACCACGGCGACCACGCGCGGACCTATGTCGTCGATGGCCAGTGGCCCGAGTTTTTCAAGGAACGATACGGGAACCTGAAGCTCGCCTTCGACAGGACCGTCGACTCCATCGAACCAGGCCAGAAATCGAGCGACATCTATGCCATGATGGAGGGGGAGCTCGCCCGGATCGGCGATCCCGACCCCGACGTGCACATCGAGAACTATTTTGAGGGCAATGGCACGTACTACCAAGGGTTCGGCCACGGTATTGGCTTGGAACTCGACGAGCCGCCTTTCATCACGAAGGTAGGCGATGTGACCATTGACACAAATATGGCGATTTCCTTGGAGCCCAAGATCCTCATCCCTGGCTGGGGTGCGGTGAACCTTGAGGATGATTTCATCATCGAGGCCGGCGTGAAGGCACGGAAGGTCACCCCAACTAGATATCTCGAGTTTTAAGAAGTTGTGAAATACATTTTCTTTTCATTATCGGCTTGATTCTCTCGACGTTTTTAAGGACACATTAGGATCTTGAGTTTTTCAACTTGACCTGAAATTCTCGATTCACTCGACCGTCGTTACCTCCTTCCCCTTTCGAGAATAAACGTGGTCATCAATGAAGCGGGCAACCGGACAAGTCGGGCACTGCGCCCGG
>Ga0326728_10011881_pt1 | contig 19654 bp, 18 predicted proteins | sample MB3enrmetagenome_FD_207602 | JGI IMG/M metagenome (GOLD analysis project Ga0326728, IMG submission 207602) | Lab enriched peat soil microbial communities from McLean, Ithaca, NY, United States - MB31MN | ecosystem: Environmental > Terrestrial > Soil > Wetlands > Peat | place: USA: New York... | reverse complement strand
CGCAAAAATATAAAAGGTTTGCGACTCCGGCAGCCAACCTCATCCGGCAAAGGCGCTGCTAAAGGTCGTAACTCGTTTAAAATCATCAGCGGATATTTGATTCTCAGCTAATTGGGACAGCAATGATAAAAAATGGGGAACGTTTTTCCATAGTAAATTTGCTGAAGGAATGGACGGCGTATCTCCTGAACTTTTTCTCAAAAATGCTGCAGCCTATCGACTGCTAATTGCATCCGGTTACCTGATCGGATTCACCGGGGCTTTGCGCCAAAGCCCATATCCAACGACATGAATTCGGTATAGAATGCGCATGCACTCAAGGCACGAACATCGAAGTCTAAGCATATATCCTATTCAGCAGCGGAGTAATGGCATGCTGCAAGTGAAACGGCGTGCGTATCAAACGCCGTAAAGCCGAAGTGGCAGCCTGAACCTCCTGCCCTTTGGCTCTGCTCACGATCCCTCATGTTCGAGACAGACTTCGTTATTTTCGAGCCCTCCTGTATCACGTATTGCTGCCGGTCAAGCAAATGGCTTGCTTATATCACCTTGACTCCAAGTTCCATACTATCTCGTCGCTTCCACCATAGCTTCGACGTTTTCTATTTTTGCCTCATCCAGCGGGCAACTGGATCCCAGGATAAAACCACCATCGCTGCCGATGACCTCAATTAATTTTCCACATTCATCTTTGACCTGCTGAACACTGCCGGTCTGCAAGAGCGAAGGCAACATACCACCGGCGATGCAATGATGCCCGCGCAGGACTGCTTTGGCTTTGTAAATGTCGGTGCGGTCAAGCCGACAGATTAATTTGCCTGGAGGAATTTCAAGGAGGTAAGGTAAGCGGAATGTGTAATCGCCTTCCCAAAAGACGTAAGGCGTAAACCCAGCCTCAATCAAGGCCAGGATTGTCGTTTTCAAACCGGGCCAATAAAATTTCTCAAATTGCTTTAAAGACATGAATCCATCGGATCCCCGATGAGGTCCCATAAATACCAGCTTATTCCCGCTCGTTTTAGACAGCGTTTTAATCTTCCTCAGGATAATTGGGAGGATCCTTTCCATCGCAGCCAGAAGCTTATCCGGCTGCCGGTACATATCCAGCATTATTCCCCGCATGCCCCGGAGGTGGTCCGAAAAGAAGTCATAGGGCGCCTGCCCAAAGCCGACCATGGTGATTGCCGGATATCCTGCTGATTCGATCTCTTCGACGAAATCCCTCCAGACCGCTCCCCACTCCATCCCTTTCCTGGCGGTTCTGTAAATGGCCTGACAGGCAGCGACAAACTCCGTAGTAGCGACTGTGGGACTAATGATTCCCCTGGAAGGTCCCATTAAACTCAATATGTCGGGAAACGTCTTGAAAGAGCCAAGAGTGCCGCATATACGCGGAAGGTAGCTTCTAAACAAAAACCCGGTCGGATCCTCCAGAAACGCATCATACTCGCCGGCCAGCATGAACTCGCCTTCGATGTATTGATGACTGTGGTTGGGCCCGACTCCGTGACCCGGCCACTTCACTGTCAGCGAATCGATTGTCTCCATTGCGGGTCCGGAATCAAAAGGAATGCAGTGAAATGCATCGGGGGCGAAATCAGCGACTGTTTTTCGGTAGGCTGCGGCGCACTTTATAGGATCGTAGATGAGATCTTGGTACGTGATCCCGGCATATCTGGCGACGAAATAGCCGAATTCGAGAATGACAGGAATCCGGTCCGGTCTTTTCAGTTGGACGGCATCCTCGATCCGATTCAGTTTTTGCTGGTAAAGGCCATTATTTGATTCTGGCATTGATCACCTTCTTCGTTAATCATCAGTATTTCCCGTACTCTTTTGCCACCTCCATCATGGCGTGCAGGTTGTCCGGATTTCCGTGACTGACCCAAGCGCCGCCTGCAAGAATAAAACCGCCGCCCGGGGCGCAAACCTCAATGATTTTCCGGCAATATTCCTTCACTTCCCTGGGACCTCCGGTGACCATCAACGAAGATGGAACATTTCCGGAAATACAGCATGTGTTTCCGAGAATCTTCTTGGCTTTGGCCATGTCTGTCTTATCGAATAACCAGCCCACAACCCCTTTCGAGAATTCGTTAATCGATTCCAGCCGCGAGTCGTAGGTTCCCTCAGCAAACAGTTCCGACCGGATGCCCTCTTGGGCAAGAGCGTCCACTACCTTTTTGAGGGACGGCCAGTAGAACTTTTCAAACTGCTTCGGCGACATGAATCCATCGGCCCCTTTGTGCAGAGGAAAGCTCGCAGAATGTGATCGGGTTGCGTTTGCGGCGGCAATGGTTTGTCGGATTGTAAAGTCAGTGACTGCATCGATTGCTTCCAGCAACTGCTGGGGGCGCCTGAACATATCCCTGATGATCCCCTTGGTGCCTCTCAGGGTATCGCCGATTGTATCGAAAGGAGCTTTACAAAGGACCATTCTGCGTAGCGGGTATCCGGATTCCTGAGCCCATTGATCAAACTCGCTGGTCATTTTCGACCAAACTGTGAGCTCTTTCCCAATATCAATCAGCCGCTGGGCGCAGGCCTGCAAATCCGGCCGCGTGTAAGGCATGAACCAGGCAGCTGGTATTTCGATAATGCTAGTGAAAGGATTCAGATATTGCCACGGTTGGAACGCTCCGAAGACACGAGGGATGTAGGTCCTCATCCAGAAATCGGAGGGATCGTGGATCAGGAGGTCATATTCGTCCTCCTTCATGTATTCGCCCTCTACAAATTGGATGCTGCTGGCGTTTGGCGGAAGCCCGTGGCCCGGCCAGGAATACAGTTTGTAATCCAGCAGAGTGTAGACTTTTGCGGGAAGAGCCATCCCCGGGCTCACCGCGATATCCATTTCAAAATTATTGTAAAATTCTCTCCACGCATCCCGGGCCTTGTCGTAATCGTTTATCACCGTGATGAGGTCAGTTCCAGCAAGATAGGCCGGCCAGGCATCGACGGGGAGCACAACGGGAACTCGGTCCGGTTTCTCCACCCTGTATGCATTGACAAATCGCATCGCTCTTTCCCGATAAGACCTGCGTGCTTCATTGGTGGGAAAGTTGATTTCAGTGGAAAGCCACCATTCATATCTTTTTTCACGTTTTTCCAAGGGCGTCAAATCGTCCCACTTTTTTTCGTTTTCCATTGGACTCTCCTCGTTCCATGTCGCTACGTCTCATGACATGTGCGTCTTTGGGTCTGTAACGATCAAAGAAATCGAAAATGCTTGGCAATAACAGAGCATAGACTTTTTCGGGAAGCACCATCCCCGGGCTTACGGCAAGATCGGTCTCAAAGTGGCTGGGAAACTCTCCCCATGACCAGGGGCCCTGTCGTAATCATTTACTACGGAGATGAAGTCGGTCCCGGCAAGATAGGACGGCCAGCCTATCGACAGGGAGCGAAACCGGGACGCGGCCCGATTTCTCCACTTTATACGCCTTGACAAATCGCTGTGCTCATTCCCGACAGCCCTCGCGTGTTTCAGGGCTGTGGAAATTGATGTTAGCGAAGTTTCTTATACATAGCGACATAAATAGTTGCGCATATTATTCGATGGTCGCCTTATTTTATAGGCATTTAGGCATGCCCATACGCACATTGTTATGACGCTGTGTATATCTCAATGAACAACGTCCCGTCGTTAAGGCTTCGAGGTTATTAATCCCTTTTATGTTTTCTTTTGAATGGGATATTTCAACTTCAGCCATCGTAACCAACCGCCTTCAAGCACTTTGAGGTCGTGGTAGCCGAACTTTGCCAGTTTTGCGGCCATGTCACTCGAATCCTCTTCATGGGAACAGGCGCAATAAAGAACGAGTGTCTTATTGCGAGGAAGGGACACCGGTGGCTTAAGCGTACTTACCCACGGGAAGCTAATGGCACCCGGGATGTGGCCTTCGTCATAGGATTCCTGAGGATCATTGCAGACCACCAGCACGTCGTTGGCCTTGCTGTCGATTAGTTTTTTTAGCTCTTCGCATTTTATTCCAGGGAAGCTTTGAGACGCGCCTTCCTCCTGGGCTAATGCGACCAGTGCGGCGAGTGCCAGCAGGCATGCGCATGCCATAATTCCAGCGATATACGTATTTTTCGTCATCAGAATGCATCCTTTAGTCCGTAAAGCGTGAACTACAACCAGTTGTTGCTGTTGCCAGGCTGGCATTGCTGTGAGGATAAGTCAAGCAACCGCAATCAAGGCATCACTTAAACGACAAGCTATTCGATTTGTTAAGGCAGTGTCAAGAAAGATGTCACAATTATGTGACATAGAGGCAACCCAAACCGAAAAGCTATGATATAGTACGTCCGATCGCGTCCGTTATTGTCAAACATGTTTCAGTTGAACGTGTGAGTCCAAATCCGGCTGGTGTGCCGGATGATAACTAACTGTTAGCCGGCAGTTGCCATTAGCCAGCGAAGACTTCCTTGATCTGATCTGCTGCAACGGGCACACGAATCTGAAGATCGTATTCAAGACGGTCTTGCCGAGAACTGAAAGAGCAGGAAGGACAAATACCATGAGTTCACTTACACGCAGGCGGTTTGTTCGAAGCTCCGCTACAGGAATTGCGGCTGGGTTGCTGGTTGGGACCGGAGACAATTACGCTATTCCAAGCGGCTGTTCCATGCCATGGCTTCCCCGAAATTGGGATCGTGAGGCGGACGTTGTGGTTGTGGGTTCCGGATATGCCGGCAGCAATGCCGCTATTGCCAGCCACGATGCCGGGGCGAAGGTGTTGATCCTTGAGAAAGCGCCGGAACAATTTGCGGGAGGAAATTCCTCCGTCTCGGGTGGAGGAATGTCGATACCCTCAAACCTTGAGGAAGCAAAAAGGTATTACCGTGCACTGGGTTTCGGGACAGTCCCTGAGGATCTGGTCTCGGATCTGGCAGCGGCCATGCTACATGTTCCGGAGCAGCTTAAAAAAATCGGCATCGATATTGCGCCGATCCAAATGATATCCAGCAAACCGGCATCGACTGCGCCGGCGCGCATGCCTTCCGGTCTTAACCTTCTGCCGGGTGCAGGTAATAACAGGATTTTCGCGATCGTGCCCCAAGGTGGTTTTCCGCACATGGGGACGGGAAAAGAGCTGTACCTAGCCCACAAGAACTGCCTGCAGAACAGAAAAATTGAAATATTGTACGAGACGCCTGCAAAAGAACTGATTCAGAACCCGGTAGACAAATCCATCCAGGGAGTGGTGGCAGAGCAAATGGGCAAGAAGATATTTGTTAAAGCCAGAAGGGCGGTTGTTCTTGCGTGTGGAGGCTATGAAGCCAACCACGAGATGCAGGTCTACTACAACTTCCCGGGAATAAAGATATATCCATGGGGCACTCCGTACAACACGGGAGATGGCATCAAAATGGTGTCCGAAGTCGGAGCGCCTCTCTGGCATACGTGCAATCTTGAATGGGACGGCCCGTGCGTCAAGGCGCCCAGCGAAAAATACGGCATTTCGGTCATGGCCGGAATTTGTACAAATGCGGGCGTGCCCGGCAATTACATTCTGGTGAACAAATACGGCAGGCGGTTTATGAACGACACTAAGAGCTTGACGCATATCAAGGAATCGCTGGAGCTGACCTACTTCGACCATGAGAAGGTCGAGTATCCCAACATGCCCTTCTATATCATCTTTGATGAGACTTATCGGATGAAGCAGCCACTGGTACCTAAAAACACTTTTCAGTGGAATCACGTTCATAAAGTGGTCGAATGGAGTTCAGACAACAGTGCCGAAATTGAGAAGGGCTGGGTCCTGAAAGCGACTACCCTCAAGGAACTTGCGGCAAAAACCGGTATCGATGCCGCCGGACTTGAAGCAACCGTCTCGAAATACAACGAGTATTGCCAGGCAGGCAAAGACGCTGATTTCAAGCGGCGTCCGGAGAACCTGTTCCCTGTGGCGAATCCACCTTATTACGCAGCCGAGTTGGCTCTCACCCTTACAAATACTCAGGGAGGCCCCAAGCACAACGGGAAAGCGCAGGCACTAAATAAGGACAATCGGCCCATTCCAGGGCTGTACACGGCGGGAGAATTCGGCTCGTTTTTTGGTTTCCTGTATCCCGGGGGAAGCAACATCCCGGAAGCGATTGCATTCGGCCGCATTGCCGGAGAGAGCGCCGCCGCTGAAAGGCCCTGGGTCTAGCAGCGATCGTCCGGTGCCAATGAGAGCGTTGCTAGGTTGGACCTCTGGAAACTACGGCTTTCCAAACTGTCTAGGTCGTGTATTCGTTGACGTATCGGCCCTGGCGAGATTACTGCGGTTAGGATACCGAGATTGGAATCGTGAGCGGCATATCCTTGGGTTTAGTGTGTTCTTTGGAATGGCAGTCTTAACGATCAGGCGCGTGTATCTTATCCGCTCTTGAGTCAAAGGAGGGTAGATCATGAAAAGGAGCATCGGTCGGTTGCCAATTGGAATTTGTCTCTTTATCTGCTTTTTTGTTGCATGTACTAAAAAGCCAGAACGGCAAATGATCACTGTTCTGAATCCGGTCGGTGCGCCTTCTCCGACACCACTGATCCCTATGGCGCCGCGCCTGGATACGCTGGAGGGAAAGACAATCTATATTGTGGATGTAATGTATCCGCTTACTCACCAACTATTCGAAGAAATTCAGAAAGTATTCTCCCAAAAATATCCCAAGACGAAGTGGGTGATCAAAAGCAAGGCAGGCACGTACTTTGATGATGACCCAAAACTGTGGGCGGAGATTAAGGCGAGTGCGCAGGGAATGATCATCGGCGTTGGCCATTGAAGCAGCTGCACGCCGGCGGTCGCCAGCCATGCTATTACAGTTGAGAAACTTGGAGTGCCTGTTGCCCCCATCGTCACCGGGAGATTTCAGGATGTTGCAGAAGCAACTGCTGCCAGCAAGGGAATGCCACGAGAACGATTCACGTATATCCATCACCCTGTTTCGAATAAGTCGGCAGCGGAGTGTCGAAAATACATCGAGGGGAACGATCCGCTGACCGGAAAGCGGGTGATTGAAGAGATCGTGGCCGCTCTAACCAAGCCGTTATCTGAGGAAGAGAAGAGGACCGGCTTTGTGGAAAAACCGCGAGAAAGGTTGCTGAAAACCGATACAGCGCAGAATGTGGAGCGCCAGTTTCTTGAAAATGGGTGGACCGATGGGCTCATGATAGCGCTCCCCACCGAACAAAAGGTTTCAGAAATGCTCAAGGGGACAAGCCACAAGCCTGATGAGATAGTTGGCCAGATGATGCCCTCGCCGGCACAGGGACCGTGGAAGTACACAGTCGAAATGGTTGCTGTCAACGCCGTGATGGCAGGCGCCAAACCGAAGCACCTTCCCGCCATCCTGGCTTTAGCTGCGACGGGACAGGGTTCGCTCCCCTCGTCAACATCCTCTATGGCCAGGATGATGGTCATCAATGGACCCATAAGGAACCAATTAAAAATGAACATGGGGATAGGCGCATTGGGTCCATTCGACGAGGCTAACGCGGTCATTGGAAGAACGTGGACATTTATCACCAAAAACCTGGGCGGAGGCGGAAAGGCTGGAACTACCTATCTCGGGACATTCGGAAGCAATTACAACTACAACAATCTTTGCTTTGCCGAAAAAGAAGAGGCTCTACCCTCCGGCTGGAAGCCGTTCCACGTGCAAAAAGGCTTCAAGCAGGAGGAGAGCGTTGTAAGCGTGTTCAATGGCTGGACCTTGCTTAATTATAGCGCTTATAACCCGGATCCGTACCACGAGCTGATGAGGCGTCAAATGGTGGCACTGGAGATGAGCGGAGCCGGTGCTCATCATACTCCAGGTGTCAACATACAAACCGCGGGAACGTTGATAATAGATCCGGTGACGGCAAGGGCGCTTAAGGAAGAGGAATCCTTCGAAACGAAAGAAAAGCTAAGTCAATGGTTGACTGAGCATGTGCATTTTACTATGTGGAACTACTGGAATGCCATGCCGGATTATCTGAAAAAGGCACGGGAAGGAGTCCAGCCATACGCTTCCTTGTTGAAACGAGCACCCGAGTCTGACTCACCGTTGCAGCTTTTTAGCCCAAAGGCGGGAGTGGAAATCATCGTGGTGGGAGGGGAAACTAATCCCTACTGGTATGCCGGCGACTTTCGCTATCTGGCCAGCGTTTCCATAGACAAATGGAAATAGTTGAGGTTGAGAAATGAAGTACCCGACTGTTTGTGTTGTTTTTATGACGATGGCATTAATGGTTCTGGTTGCCTGTGAGGAGAAGCCGGCACAGATGCCGGGACAGAAGCCCGGGTCAGGTGTTTCTTCAGCGGATGCTGCATCGATTGGAACAACCGTATTGAGCATCGTTGAACTCAGTGATATGTATGTTGCACCTGAAACCTACGATCTCAAGATGACTGTCGCTGAGATTGTTCGCGGCGCGAAGTCCATGGAGTTTTTGCAGAAAGTGGGTGCATCCAATGTACAGAACCACTCCGATTCAGAGTGTGTTCTTGCCCGTATTCTTTTTGAATACAAAGCGCGTGGAGCTCCGGGAGACAAACCGTGGGAATTAAGTGGAGTGCAATTCAGTGCTTTCTCGGAAGATAGCAAGCCCTACGGAAGTCCATCGATTGTGGCGTCCCAATCAGGCCTGAAGCCATCGCTCCGTTCCGGTGACACTTTGGAATGCTGGCTTGCATTTGTAGTTGCGAAAAGTGACAGGAAACCGGTAATGACCTTCAACCCTGGAGGCGCTTGGTTTCGCCTGTATTAATGTGGGTGGAATGCGCAGTGTTCCGGAGAAGCCACGATCTTGCAGGCGAGAAACAGCGCTCTGGTTCCGCCAGGCAGAGCGCTGCAAAAGGCAACTATTCTCAGCCCATACGGGCAATAAATTCTAGTCTCAGGTTTGACAATGACCAAACTAGGTCGCCAAGCGGGCCAGATACGACCAGCACTGGGGGATCGTTTGGCAACCCTCGTCGAAACTACCAAGCCGACAAAACAAAGAGTGTTTCTGGTAATCATCCTATTTGTCACTCTTTTATTTTCCTTTCTAGACAGAATAAACATGTCAGTGCTTTTAGCGGACACGTCCTTCCTCAGTGAACTTGGGATCAAAAACAATACAGTAAAAATGGGGTTGGTGATGAGTGTTTTTCTTATTATCTATGCTGCTTCCAACATTGTTTTTAGTCCGCTAGGCGACCTCCTGGGACCGCGTAAAGCCGTATTGACCTGCCTTCCTGTTTGGGCTGCTGCAATGCTGTGCGGCTCTTTTGCACCAACCTTCGCCTGGATGTTGGTCTCACGGGGTCTGCTTGGTCTAGGAGAAGGGATGCCCTACTCGGTCCAAATGAAATTTGTTAAGAATTGGTTTCCTCCCCTCGAACGCGGCAAAGCGAACTCCGTATGGCAGTTTGGTCTGTTTGCTGGGCCTGCCATTGCAATACCTTTTTTTATCTGGCAAGTTAACCGGTTTGGTTGGCGGATAAGTTTTGTCGTCCCCACCGCAACCACAATAATCCCGTTTCTGCTGGTTTGGTATTTTACCGCGGACCACCCGCGAGATCATAAATGGGTCAATGAACCCGAACGTAGCCATATTGAGACCGGATTGAGACGGGAATTGGAAGCTGAAGCAACCCTAACTACCGCATCCTTTGGGGAAACTCTCAGATCGTTTATCTTCAACTATCGTTAGCTGCTGCTTCTAGCATACTTTTTCTTCAATGCAGCCGTCTGGCGGGGAATTATGACATGGCGCCCGTCATGCCTTAAGGGTGTGAGGGGATTTTTGTGGACACAGATGGGCGCATTAGCCTCACTGCCGTATATATTCGGCGGCATATGTCTTGTGATTTTTGGTTATTTCAGCGATAGAGCGGGTCGAAGGGCACCTTTTTGTGCGGCTGCAATGATTGGCATGGCGTTGGCTTTGTATCTCGGAGTACATGCAACGAACAATTTTTCCAGCGCCTATTTGATAACGATAGCGGTGGGCTTCAACGCAGTTGGTCTGCCCGCAACATGGTCGCTCTGCCAGCAACTTGTGCCCACCAGGGTTCTTGGGACTGGTGCGGGACTGATGAACGGCATAGGTAGAGCGTCGGCGGAGCCTTGTCGCCCATAATCATCGGATATTTTATCGGAGTTAATGGAGGCAGCTACGCGGGAGGACTTATGTGCCTGGTGGTTTTTTCCATAGCCGGGGCGCTCTGTATGCTCGTTTTAGTTTGCCAACAATACTGATCGTATCCATCAGTTGCCACGGAGAAGGGTAATGCACTCGAGGAGAGGAATAATCGTTATCAACGAGAAGGACAACGTCGCAACGGCATTGGATGAGCTCCCTGCAGGCACGACTGTTTCAGTGAAGACTGAACACAGTATGGAAAAGATAGAAATGATATCTCACATCCCCAGAGGCCATAAATTCGCTTTGAGGCATATCGACCGGGGAAGCGCCGTGATCAAGTACGGGGAGACGATAGGTCAGAGCACGGAGGAGATTCCCCGGGGGCAGCACGTCCATGTGCACAATGTGGTGAGCCAGTCCAAGGGAGGATCCACATGAACTTCCATGGCTATCGCCGAGCTGACGGGAGAGCGGGAACGAGGAACCTCGTGCTAGTCATCCCCAGCGTCGGTTGCTCCCAGAGCTGTGCACGCGATATCGCACGAGGGTTGAAAGGCGCCGTTGGTCTCCCCAATATACTGGGTTGCGGGCAGATGGGGGAAGACAAAACGCTGGTGAAGAGAACGCTTGTCGGGTTTGGTGCGAGCCCCAATGTCTTTGCCGTCCTCGTCGTCGGAAACGGATGCGAGCAGCTGCAACCGGAGGAAATCGCAAAGGCGATTGCTCCGAGCGGCAAGCGGGTGGAAGTCCTAACAGTCCAGGAAATGAGGGGCACGAAGAAGACCACCGCCGGCGGCGGAAAGTCACGAAGCGCCGGCTACGCGGGCCGATAGAAGCACGCTCAGGCCGATGGGGCCGCTCCCCAGGATGCCGACCTTCTTGTCTTTCAGGACGCCGGAAAGCTGCACCGCGTAGTGGCCTATGGACAGGGGTTCCACGAGCGCGGCCTGATCCGCAGTCAATCCCTTGGCGCTATGACAACAATCTTCGGGCATGACAATGAAATCGCACAGGCATCCCTCCAATTGGTCCGGGCACTCCAGGAATAGCACTTTGCGGCATGTGTTGAACTAACCGAGTCGGCATTGATCGCAGGTGCCACAGGAGACGGACGGATCGACGACTACCAGATCTCCTGGTTTGAAACGCGTTACCTGCTCCCCAACGTCTGCCACGATCGCACTACACTCCTGACCAATGCAAAAGGGGAAACGCACGATCTGATTCCCGATCCGTCCTCGCGTGTAATAGTGGATATCGGATCCGCAGATGCCTGCTCGGACGACCCTGAGCAATGCGTCTGCAGGATGCTGCAGCGTAGGGTCGGGCTGTTCCACGATTTCAATTTTTCTAATTCCTGCAAGTGCCAGGGCTTTCATTAGGTCAGTCTCCTGTTGAGAGAACCCAGGCGGAGTTTTTTCCGGTCTCTTTATAGGGTGGGATGCCGATGCCGACAGATAAACTCAAGCTCCTTGCCTGTTGATACAAGCACCCGCTTATTTAAACAGCCGGGGAGCGAAGTCATTCAGACACCGGCGCCACGTCAGCCACTCGTGAGCCGTGCCCGCCGACTCGAAATAGACGTTCTTTATGCCGGCCGCGGTCAACTGATCGCTGAAGTTCTTTGTGGCGGGGCCTTCCACGGAACCGATTCCCAGAAAGAGGACCTTGACCTTCTTATTAAACGCGGCCGCGTCGGCGAACACGCCGTTGTTGGAAGTCTTCGGATCGAATTTACCCCCGAATCCTCCGGTACTGCCGCTGAATCCGCCGATGTAGGCGAATTTGTCCAGGTTCGCCAGGGTCGTCAGGAAGGTCTGCATCCCCCCCATCGATAGCCCTGCCATTGCGCGATTTTCCCGCCCGGGAAGCACCCGGTACGTCGTCTCAACCATTGGGATCAGATCGAAGAGCATCATCTCGGTAAATGTCGCACCCGTGAAACTGGCCAAACCGCCGCCCCGTCCTGCAGGAGCGGCTCCTCGGCCTCCTTCAGCTGGTGGAGCGGCCAGTTTTGCCTGGGAAACGAGCCCCCTGGCCGCAAATATGGACCCATCCTCGTCCGGCCGAACGGCGTTGAGATTGTCCATCACGAGGATCATCGGCTTGGCTTTCTTCGCGGCAATCAAATTATCCATGATGAAATCGGCATGTCCCTGCGTGTGCCAGCCCTGTTCGTTCTCTCCCCAGCCGTGCAGCAGATACAGAACGGGATAGCGCGCCTTCCCGGTGCCATAGTCCGGCGGCGTGTAGACGTAGCAGCGCCGCCACTTGCCCGTGACCTTGGAGTTGTACCACCGCTGGCTTACCTGGCCGTGGGGGACATTTTGGGGGAGATAGTAATCTGCACCTGACGCTTCGGGAATCTCGATCCCGCTGTTATCCCAGCCGGAGCCGAAAAATGTCCGGGTCGCCGGATCAGCCACCGTCGCACCATCGATAACCAGTGAGTAATAGTGGAACCCCACGACCAGCGGCGTGGTGGTTACGGTCCACGCCCCATTAGTTCCCTTGACCATATCAAAGCTCTGCCCAATCCGGACCTGCACTTTTTGGGCGTCGGGCGCCACCACGCGGAATGTCGCGCGATGATCGGGATAAACGCAAGGGTACTGTGCGCTCGGGATATTCAGTGTTGAAGGTTTGCATTCGTCCGGTACCTGTCCAAAGCCCAATTGGCAGCCGAGGAGCAACAACATGATGATGGTTCTCATAAATCCTGCTTTATTAGTGCATGTCCTGTTGTTCGGTTTTCAGGCTCTCGTTCAGTCTCACCGCCGCGCCCGGCTTGAGGCACAATGCGATCACTTGCTCGCTATAACGCACCTTGCAATTGATTCCGGTCAAGCTTCGAATGATCGCCGTGACGAGCTTTCCTTCTGTCCAGACGATATCAACTTCGAAGCCGCCGCGCGCTTTCAGTCCTTTGACACGGCCGCTGGGCCAGGCTTTCGGCACAGCCGGGAGGAGGTGAATTTCGCCGGTGTGCGATTGCAGAAGCATCTCTGCAACTCCGGAAATCGCGCCAAAGTTACCGTCGATCTGGAATGGAGGATGAGCATCGAACAGGTTGGGGTAAACACCGCCGCCGCCGCGATATCTTGAATCATTGAAATAAACTGGCGACAGCGCCTTCTGCAAAAGCAGGTAAGCATGATCGCCATCAAGTAATCTCGCCCACAAATTGATCTTCCAGGCCAAACTCCAACCGGTACCGACGTCCCCACGAAGTTCGAGGGTCTTCTTTGCGGCGGCGACAAGATCCGGCGTGTCGCGCAAAGTGATCTGATTGCTCGGAAACAATCCGTAGAGATGCGACACGTGACGGTGTTGACGTTCAGGCGCTTCAAGGTCCCAATCGTCAAGCCACTCCTGCAACTGGCCGGCCTTGCCGATTTGCATCGGTGCCAGACGCGCGCGGATATCGGCAAGCTTTGCGCTAAACTCCTGGTCTAATCCCAACTCTCGTGCTGCCTTGCCACATTGGAGGAATAAGTCGCGAAGGATCTGCATGTCCATGGTCGGCCCTGCGCAAACGGCCACTCCGCCCGGGTGTCGGTTCTCAGGCGAAATCGAGGGGCAGGTAACCAGCCACTTGTGTTTTGGCTCCTCGACGAGGGTATCGATGAAGAATTGCGCAGCGCCCTTCATCACCGGATATACGCGCGAGAGAAACTCCCTGTCGCCGGTGAACTCATAATGATTCCACAGGTGCGTGCAGAGCCACGCCCCGCCGGTCGGCCAAAAGCCCCACAACGGACCATCGATCGGCGCCGTCTGTCGCCACAGATCCGTATTGTGATGACAGACCCATCCGCGCGCGCCGTACTGCACCTCTGCGGTCCGGCTTCCATTCTCGACCAATTCCGTCACCATGCGCAATAATGGTTCATGGCACTCGGAGAGATTGGTCGTCTCTGCGGGCCAGTAGTTCATCTCGGTATTAATATTGACCGTGTACTTCGACTCCCAGGGAGGCGTCATGGAGTCATTCCATAGCCCCTGGAGATTCGCGGGCTGCGTTCCGGCGCGCGATGACGAAATCAACAGATAGCGGCCGTACTGGAAATAGAGTGCAGCGAGATGCGGATCGGCGCCTTCAAGAAACTTCGCAGGGCGCTGATCAGTCGGCAACCCCGCCGCCTCAGTGATTCCGAGATCGATCGTCACGCGATTGAATAGCCGCCGGTGTCCTTGGATGTGATCAGCGCGCAACTTCTCAAATGGTTTTTTGGAGGCTCCGATTAGATATGCTTTCGCAAGGGACTCTGGATCACCGCTTGTATCTTTATAGCTTTTGTAGCTTGTCGCGGCGGCAATCAGAATCGTAGCAGAGTCTGCATTTGTGACTACGAGTCTTTCCTTCTCGATTGCGGTCTTGCCCCCGTGTGCCAGCACTCGTACGCGGGCCTGAAATCTCAATGCGCCTTTAATACCGGATGCTTCTCCGTTCTCGCCGCGCATGACAAGCGTGTCGGGAACAGCTGTCGTGATATCGGCTTTCTGTGGTGTCGCCAAGCTTGCAACAAAATGAATTTGATTCCGATGATCGCCAGTGAGACGCACTACAATCACTTGATCCACCGGACTGGCAAAGACCTCGCGAGTGAAATTGACGCCGCCAAAGTTGTAAGAGACCTTGGCAATGGCGGTTTCCAAATTGAGTTCGCGCCGGTAATCCCGAACTTCGCTGTGGCCGGGAAACTCCAGCTTGAGGTCGCCGACGAGTTCGTAAGGCATCTGCTTGATCGGATGGGCCATCATTTTAGCCCCAATCAAATCGTTTGCTTCATTGTATCTGCCATCGAAGATCAGCCGTCGTGCTTCGGGCAAAGCCTGCAACGCTTCATGATTGTTTGGATCGTAGGGGGCGCCGGCATACAGAGTGTCTTCGTTAAGTTGCAGCCGCTCAGTGGCCGCGCCGCCGAAAACCATCGCGCCCAATCGCCCGTTGCCAATCGGCAAAGCTTCAATCCACTGACTCGCTGGCTTTTCATACCAAAGCACAAGCCGCTGAGGATTGGCGCCAGCTTTTGTGATCGGTCTCGCATCAGCGGCTTTCAGGGCATGAGAGACAAGCGGAAGAGCACTCGCAGAGGTGATGAATTTTCGACGCGTAATTTTGAGGTTCATGTATATCACCTCGGTGAGTCATGCACTCGCGCATGGGCAAAATTCAGCGTCCTAGCGGATAGTGGTGGAGTGGCCGATGGATGGGCCGCGACATCAGCTCCCATTCGGTTTGCCAGTTCCATCGTCGTATGAATATCCCAGCCAAGAGTAACCCCAAATAGGATTCCTGCCGAGCAAGCGTCTCCGGCACCCACGGGATGAGGCGTTCCACCAGTTGTAACGGGTGCGCTCAGATCAAATTCCCCGTTACGGCTTAGGACAATGGTTCCCCCCGCCCCTCGAGTGACAACGATTGCTTGAGCGGGAAAGTGTGCGAGGAGCAATTCCATCCTGCGCCGGATCCCGTTGAGGGTGCGGTCGGCCGGGCAATCGATCCCAAGCAGATCCAAAATCGCGAACAATTCGGACTGGTTTGCCTTGATGATCGTGGCCGCCTGGCAGCTATAAGCAACAATTTCCGGGGAATATCCTGCCTCACCGGTCAGCGTATTTCGCCTCAGGTTGACGTCGTAGAGGCGGGTTGCTTTTGGAGCATTCTGCAGAAAACTTCGGATCGTATTGCGGGATACAGGGGATCGCTGTGCCAAACTGCCAAAGCATACGGCATGACACTGACCGGCCAATTCTTTGAGTGCAGGCCTATCGGTCATGTAGTCCCACGCTGCTCCAGCCTCTATTTGATAGCCAGGTTCCCCATTGCGCATGAAGACTGATACTAAACCGGTCGGATGGCCGGAAGCCTTACCGATATAGCGGGTCGAAATCCCCAGGCGGTGAAGGGAGTCAAGGATTTTGTATCCCCTTTGATCAGAGTTGATACAACTTACGATAATTCCATGGCCGACGCCGAGATGACTGGCCAGTTGATGCGCATGGACGGCAAAGTTCAGAGGGGCTCCCCCCAAGGTCTCAGTTCTGTTCTCGAAGACATCGAAGAGAACTTCTCCAATTCCTACGAAATTTAGAGAATCCATTATTATTGCCGCCTTACACAGTGCTCATTCCCAGAAAGCGTCCGGAGCTGGTCGGCCGGAACCTTGAAATCTCTCCGAACTGCCCCTCGCAGTCTAGGCGAAATCCATGGGAGCGAAATGGGCTGATATATTCATGGCACTGCTTATTTAAGCTGGTTGATCAAAACTGACACGCTGGCGATTAACCATCATCGATAAAAGACAATCAGATCGCCATAATAATGTCAGATCATTTTTGCAACAACTGTGAGCATAATGTCAACCTAAAGAATCAATCATTTTTCTGGATTTGTTAACAGATTGAAAAACCTATCCGGCCTTCGCTGAATATGAAGAAGACCCACACCATCTCACAACATTAGTTTGCAGACCATTTGGTTCCTGAAGAGCATCAATTTCAATGAGTTGTCTGCAAGAGGAAAAGTTGTATTGACATTTTTCAGGCTGAATTTGTAATATCAGCTTTTAAAAAGGGGGATTGGTGAGCGAGCACGAGAAGCCGGCATCGCGGCAAACCAAACATCGCCAGGTTTTTGAACATGTTCTGGCGGATATTGAATCGGGAAGGCTCAAAGAAGGAGAACGTCTTCCGTCCGAACTAGAATTAGTTAAGGAGTTTGCCACCTCACGCCCCACAGTTGCCCGCGCATTGCGTGACCTCCAGAATTTAGGGCTGGTTGAACGAAAAGTCGGTTCGGGCACCTATGTGCGCAGAAGTCGGAAGCCGGTGGATTCGTGGCGCTTTGGGCTATTGATACCCGGGCTCGGCGGGACAGAGATTTTCGAACCGATCTGTGGCCAACTGGCTCGCTTGGCTCAGAGGCAGCACCATACGCTTCTCTGGGGCGATTTTGGTGACAAGGGCGGCGCGGCGGACCCGGAATTGATCGAACAAGTCTGCCGAAGTTACGTCAGACAGACAGTGGCCGGAGTTTTTTTTGCCCCTTTGGAACTGACGGAAGACAAGGACCGGGTCAACCAATTCGTCATCACTGCGTTGGAAGCCGCCGGGATTCCCATTATCTTGTTGGACCGGGATATCGTGGCTTTCCCGCAGCGGAGCCGTTTCGACCTCGTCGGCATTGACAATCGGCGCGCCGGTTTTCTTATTGCAGACCATTTAATAAGGCTTGGATGCCGGCGGATTGACTTCCTCGCACGACCGGACTCCGCCCCGACCGTGATGCTGCGCATCGCCGGATACCGGGAGGCTCTGTTGAGCGCCGGAATTACGCCCGATCCACAATGGGTCCATAGTGTTGAGCCTACGGACGAAAAGGCAGTTCAGCGGATCGTGGCCGACGGAGCGACAGCCGTTATTTGCGCCAATGATCTGACTGCAGCCAATTTGATGCGGACGCTGGACACGCTGGGTTGCCCCGTGCCGCAAAAAATAAGGGTCGTCGGGTTTGACGACGTCCGGTATGCGGAACTGCTGCGCCCGTCTCTGACCACGATTCACCAGCCATGTGTAGATATCGGCACCATCGCAATGCAGGTCATGCTGGAGCGCATAGAGAATCCGGCATTTCCTCCCCGCGATATTCTCGCTCAGCCAACCCTGATCGTACGGCAGTCATGCGGAGCCTGATATAACATTGTCCGGCCTGTTCATCAGTTGATGGGGGGTGGCCTTTTCCAAGGCAGCCCAATGTTGAAACGACAAGTCAGTGCATTCGCTTGGCGTCGGCCATCAGGTCCAGGAGGCCGTTGACGATCGCACTCTCAGCATAGCCGGGCTTGCAGCGCGACGACAGAACCTCAAAGGTCTGATAGCCAAATGCGGCGTCATTCGGAATATATCCGGAATTGCCGCTTCCATTCGCCATCGACACAAAAATGGATCTGCCTATAGGAGACTCCCTCTTGAATCTCTGGGCGATCAGGTTGAATATTTCCGCATTGCAGCCCCCAAGGGCAATGTCGTCGATCATCAGAAGGCTTAAACGGAGTTGGACGTCGGGTCCGTCCACGTATTTCGCCTCGATCCCTGCACGCCCCTGGTCCGACCTGTTGCGGCCCGGGAAGCTGACCATTTTTTGAGCTGCGAATATTCTGCCGTTGGTAGACATACGAGTCATCTCGCGCATCACGCGCTTGACTTCCTCGCCTAGAAATTGGCCCATGGAGATGATCATCTGCTTTTGCTGGTCCAGCAGCCTTTTGACCGTGGGATCCTGCTTGTTCAGGCCTTGTCCTCCCGGAGGCATGGCATTGCTGATATCTTGTCCACGTTTGGCGTAATCCTTGATGCGTATATCACGCAAATCAAATGTCTGCTGGAAGTAGATGGGATTCTGGTCGCCCTGCGCTCCGGTGGAAAAAAGCGCCACGATCTTGTCGTCAAAGGAGTCCTCGATATACCGGGAGGTCGCGCCGGGATAATCGCCGCTGAGCATGTCGGTGTTGCCTGTAACCACCGCGTGGCAGGCGTAGTTGTAATAGACCGCGATCGGCTCGCCACTGGCCGTTTCGAACTTGATCACCGCCACGGTCTTGTCCGACGGACCATCGTAGTTGGCGCCCTCCCACCACTTCCGGGTATTGGGATCGATGATGTTGCGGTTGACGTTTATGTAGGAAACGCCAGTCCCGTAGCCAATACGAGCAGGCTGGAGCTTTTCCTTGGCTGCCTTTATGGCGTAGAATATTTGCTCGGCTGTTCCCCCGGACGCGCTGTGGGTGTGCGTCGGATTCATGATCAGATTTTGGGCGGGGATGCTCAACTCTTTCTGGATTCTCTCCGACACAGTGCTCCACGCCTGTTCTCCAAGCATGCCCGTATCCACAGAAACCAAGGCCGCACTGGTGGCGCCGTTATCGATCACGATCGCCCTGGCGTAGATGCGGTCGAGGATTCCCTCGCTGTTTTTCGGCAGCTGAGTGGGTGTGATATCGACTTTGGCCGCACCCACCCGGAAAGAAGAAGCAGAGGCTTGCGCAAATGCGCCACACGGAAGCATGGCGATCAGAATTGCTAGAATGATGATTTGAGATTTTTTCATTTCCTACTCCATTTGTTCGAGCGACAACTGCACCCGGTGCGTCGCCGCTCGCAATCGGGATTATGGGAGCGCTTTTTGGATCGCCGCCGTTATTTTATATCCTTCGGCATTGGGATGGATGCCATCACCCCACAATCTAAGGCGGCAGCAAGCTGCCGCGCTCCAAAGCGCAAAGTCTTAAACTCCTGCTGCACGGTATTCGCTCGAATCCAACTTGGCCAGGCGTTCCCGAGCCGGATCATATATCCAGTTGAGAAGCAGCCCGGCAAAAAGCAGGGCCGCGAAAATCGTCGCAAGGACGAAACCATATTTGAGATGACCAAATACATCGCCAACCGCCCCGATGGCAAGAGGGCCCAAAGCGGCGGCGGTGCACGTGAAGAACAGGATGACGCCGGAAACGGCGCCGTGTTCCGTCTTAGGGAAGCAAC
>Ga0326728_10011880_pt1 | contig 19656 bp, 11 predicted proteins | sample MB3enrmetagenome_FD_207602 | JGI IMG/M metagenome (GOLD analysis project Ga0326728, IMG submission 207602) | Lab enriched peat soil microbial communities from McLean, Ithaca, NY, United States - MB31MN | ecosystem: Environmental > Terrestrial > Soil > Wetlands > Peat | place: USA: New York... | reverse complement strand
TTGCCTGCCTCGGAAATTCCCACTTTGAAGAAATCGGGATAGCGGAACATCGCGTCCGCCGCGGCGTACCCTCCCCCGGAGTGCCCGCAGATGCCGGCGCGCTCCAAGTCGATCCAGGGGTAGCGCTTGGCGAGTTCGGTCATGCCGGCCGAAGACGGCAGGCGGGGCGCAGGCGAGATCAAAGTCAGCGTTGCTCCCGGCGAAGTCCCCAAGGTCCTCTTGAAAGGCCCGTCCGGGAAGGTATGGAGGATTCCGCGCGATTGGCGGCGACGGCGCATCAAGCTGCCCGATTGCGGGGGATTGCTTCGAAACAACCTGCACCGGGATATTGCGCAGGAGTTCGGCGGTCGAATCGTTGCCGTGAACTACCATCCCGGTTCGCTGTGCTGCCTGAGCGGCGGATACAGGGTCCGTGACGGGCGGGGCGGAAAGTGGCCTGTGAGGGCGGCTGACTGCGTGGTAGTCGGCTTCGGCGATGAGGCGGAAAGATATGCCTAGCCGTCGTCATCGCCAGGCCGCCGTCATGCCAAAGGCAAAAGCCGAGGGTCGGTTCACGAAAAAGGCAGGTACGTAACACCATGGTGGATTCCGCTTACACCGACCCCGAACTGCGAGACCGGCTCCGCTGGGCGTCCGAGGGCGGCAACGTGCCGATGTTTGTCCGCACGGTTGCCGAAGCCACCCGCATGGCTTGCGCGCCCGATTACGTTTTGCTGCGGCCGGTGCTGGCCGAACTAAAGCGGCGGTATCCCGAGCCGCCGCCCGGCCCGGCGGCGATTGACGACCCCGATCTTTCCGGTTGGCTGTGCGGGGCCTCCGAGGGTGGGCATGTCCCGTCCTTCGTTCGGGCGCTCGTGGAGGCGGCTTTCTGCGCCTGCGCAGCCGACTATGAACTGCTCCGGACCGCGCTGCTCGAACTGAAGCGGCGGTATCTCGAAGCGTGACGGGGACCCGCCGCGCAGAACACACGCATTACCGCTCGTCGCCCCAGTAGGGTCTTGCGCCAGGCTGATCTGGTAATAGTCCGGGCCGTACCAGTCGTTCACCCACTCCCACACATTTCCCAGCATGTCGTACAGCTCGAATCCGTTGGCACGCTTCTGGCCGACTGGGTGGGCCTGCCATCCGCCGTTATCCGTGAGCAAAAAACATTTGTTCTTTGCTCACGGATAACGCCATCGAAGAAACTTCGGCGCAGGCTCCAGCCCGACCTCAAAGTCAAGACCTGTGGCGCTTTCAGCCACCTCCACGCATACACCTGCGATTCCGACCGCGACGTTGGCTATCATAATCATGCTTGACCGCTCGTTCCGTTTGACTGTCTCACGCTGACAGGTTGTGCTCTGCTGTCGACCGCAGATGTAGTCACGGAGCGGGAAGCCGACTTACAGGCAGAATCCCTAAAACCCAGCGTAACCTCTTGACCGGCAGTGGCTTGCAGCGTGATGCGCGAATATATTCTTCTGCGACCACTTCAGAGTAATTTCCGTGTGCGACCACTCGGCGAGAACTTCTTGTTTTGTTTCCCGCAACCCGTATCTGGCCCGCAGTGCCGGTTGCGGGTACCCGAATCTGTCCTCGCATACATTTCTATTTTGAAAATCCAATCCGTAAAACGGTAACCGAATAAGCCGGGAAACGATATTTGAAAGTGCTGCCTGCAGCAAATGAACCTGTTGAGGGAATCACCTTGGTGGGGTTCGCAAGTGAATTTTCGTCCTCAGGCGCACCTGTCACGGTAATGGAATGACCTGCAGAATTAACCTTGCCAGCACCTTTGAGAGTTATATTTACTTCCTCGGACGTCCCTGATTTGTTGGCGACCTTCAGCAGAATATCGTTTCTTCCGGATGCAGTGTCTTCGGATGCAGACCAGAAGCAACGTGCCGAATTTTGCGTGAAAGGTAAAACACGGGTCCCCTGATTGTCGGAAAACAGCGTTTTCTGCATATAGTATGAGGGGGATCCAAAGTTAGACACAGCGTCATTCCAGACGATACAGGGTCCAAAATTGCCGTGGCCTACGAGGCCGGCATAATTGCCATACCCCGTCCACCACATTCTCTCGGAATTCTTCTCGCAACCCAGCATAAATACAGCGTCTCCAAGCGCATCTCCAAAATTGCCGATGACATTCCCTCCGTTTCCGCGGATGGAGGATGCATACTCCGCCACACACACTTTCTTCCAGGCCGGATCGATGGTGTTGAACCTGTCGTATAAGCCGGAAAGATCCTTCTGATAAAAATGTTGGTCGACGAAATCAACCGGATTGCGCATCGTGGGCGGAAGCACATCCTTCTGCCGAAGGGCGTTGAACATGATCTTTAAGTCAGGATAACGCGCCAGGATAGCGTCATGGATCATGACATATCGTGGGCCATACTCACGCAGCGTTCCCTCCCCATTTTCATTGCCTATTTCAATATACTTGAGATTGTAGGGCGCCGGATGGCCGTTGGCCGCGCGCTTGGCTCCCCAGGTGCTGGAGGCTGGCCCCTTGCAGTACTCCAGTAAATCCAGAATGTCGTCTATGATGGGTTGCATCTTATCCAGCGGGCAAATACCAAACCACTTTTTGTCCCCGGGATTTTCACTGATTCCCGCCGAGGTGACATAAACCGGTTCCGCGCCCAAGTCTTCGCACAATTGAAGATACTCATCCAGACCAAAATACAGGTCGTTCTTATAATCCCATCTATTTCTTGTGGAACCGGGCCTTTGTTCAACTGGGCCGATAGAGTTCTTCCAGTTCCAAGCGACATCCATATTGCAGGACTCAGCCGTGCAACCTCCGGGAAACTGTATATATTTAAGTTTCAGGGCGACCAACTTTTCCGCCAAATCGAGCCGCAGGCCGTTGGGCCGATTCTTCCAGGTAGGCGGCATGACGGTCACGACGTCAAAATATACATCCCCTGGTGTGGAGGCATATAAAACGAAGCGGTTGTCTCCGGTAACCTTTGACACACCGCGGGTAGTGAGGTCGCAGGTGAAATGCTGCCAGTTCGCCGTGGGCTTAAATTCCTTTGATTCCGCATAAACAGCGCCGTCATTGCTTTCCAGCCTGGCTTTTAAAGTGCCGGTAAAATGTGGACCTTTCTTAGCCCAGAAAGAGACTTTGTAAGTCGTATTGTTCCGCAACCCGATTCCCCAGTAACCTCCATTCGCCAAGCCCACATTTCCTGAAGCCACCGAAGTAACTTCAAGTTTAATGCAATGCTGCTGACGGCTATTTAGCATCCCGGTGTCGGAAGAAGTTTGTGCGTATAAATTACCATTGGAGGACCCGACTTTTACCAAATACCACTGAGCGATGGGGTTCTTAAGCTCCTCGAATGAAGGATTGTTGATGAGCTGCGCGTATAATCCTCCTTCGAACTGGTAGTTGAATTCTTCCAGTTGCTGCCCTCGGCAAATATCGGCAACCACTGCCCCTGGTTTTGAAACATCAACGACGCAGATACTTTGTGCATGGGCAAGAATGGATCCCATGCTCAAGAGGGTTGCTAAAGTGGGAACGATCAGTTGTCCGTGCTGGAACCTCATCATGTTTTTACCCTTTGGTAGTTTTTGGAAATACAGTCAAGAAAACGAGCGATCGAAGCATTCAAGTCAGACAATCATCTTTGTAATCGATAGAGGTAAACTACATTAAGCCAGAATTGCCTATTAGCATTTCTGACGGCCGAAATATACCACACACTGCCTCGTTTGGGCGGTGGGGGGCGTCTCTATCGGAATTGTTACGTAATCCATACAGGAGGATCTCATGCGGCAACTCAAACCAATTGCCGTCGGCCTTTTTCTCATCACAATTTTGTGGGCGGTGAACTTGCACTCAGCCGAATTGCGTATTGGCACGGCGACTGCCGACATCACGCCGGCGCTGCCCGCGGCCCTGGGGGGGCAGTTCAATCTGCGGATCGCCCACACGGCTGCGACACCTCTAACGGCTAACGTCGTTGCCCTGGAATCAAGCGAAGGGGGCCGATCATTCGGCATGGCGATATTGGTCTCCTGTGATCTTGTCGGGATCCCGGGCGACTTCCTTGCCCAGGTCCGCGATGAGGTGCACAAAAGTCTGCCCAACTTAGAGGTGAACAAGATCTTCTTGAACGCAATCCACACGCACACCGCGGCCGTGGTGGATGACTATTATCTAATTCCCAAAGGGGTGACGCAGGTCGATGCCTACCGGGCTTTCTTTGTCCAACACGTGTCCGAAGCGATCACCCAGGCCTGGAACGGCCGCCAGGCCGGGAGCGTTACGTGGGGCCTCAGTCATGCCGCAGTAGGCTACAACCGGCGTACTACCTACGCCAATGGCTCGTCGCAGATGTACGGCGCTACCAATGTACCGGAGTTCCGGGGCCTGGAGGGCTACGAAGATCACGACGTCAACGTTCTCTTCTTCTGGAATCAGGACGGGAAGCTGATCGCCACGATCATCGAGGTACCTTGCCCGGCGCAAGAAGTAGAGAATGACACTGCGGTGAACGCGGACTTCTGGCATCCGGTGCGCGTGGCACTACGGCAACGCTTTGGCCAAGATCTGTGCGTGCTGGGCATGGTCGGCGCAGCGGGCGACCAGTCGCCCCACCTGATGTATCGTCAGGCGGCCGAGGAACGGATGCGCAAACTCCGCAATTTGAGCCGTCTTGACGAAATAGCCCGGCGTATCGTGCTTGCCGTAGAGGAAGCCTACGAAACCGTGAAGAACGATCGCCACGCCGGCGTGCCGTTGGTCCACAAGGTTGAGACGCTTGCCTTGCCGATGCGACTGGTCACCGAGCAGGAATACGCGGAAGCGAAAGCGGAGTGCGACAAAGCCGCGGAGCAGATTGCCGCAGACCCGAAAGCGGCCGACCAGGTCTACATGCGGCTGAAGTGGAATGAAGGGGTCGTAAAGCGGTTTGAGAAACAGAGAACCGACCCCCCATCGAAATACGAGATTGAGCTGCACGTGCTCCGCATCGGGGATGTGGCTCTGTGTACCAACCCCTTCGAGCTTTTCACCGACTACGGGATTCGTATCCAGGCGCGCAGCAAGGCCCTGCAGACGTTTGTAATCCAGCTGGTCGGAGCCGGCTCCTACCTGCCGACTGAGAAGGCCGTTCGGGGTGGCAGTTACAGTGCCATCGTGCAAAGCAATGTGGTAGGCCCGGAAGGCGGCCAGATCCTGGTGGATCGCACGGTGGAACTGATCAACGTCCTGTGGTCCGACACGAAGTAGGCATGCTTCTCGTTCCCATTTGTCGAGGGTCTTGCAACCCAAAACCCTGCAGAGGGTAAGCGACTTTCGACGGGTAATCCGGGATTTGATTGCGCCACCACTCTTAGGGGGTATGTTCATTTATCCGGTAACCAATCCCCGTGAAGGCCATGCCACAAGTTCCCTCGAGGCCGGCCCAATCCATTTTGTACGGGCCCGGCACCCATGATGCGCGGAGGAGCCCTTGGGGAAATCTTGGTTTGCAGCCGGGACAGCTTCCCGGTTGATCCAGCACGGCGTGGGGTCGTCAAAGACGGCACTCCTGCGAACTGTTCCGCTGCTTGAACAGTACCGAAAATCCTATTGCGTTGACTTAGCCGCAGGCGCAGCCTAAGATGGCCACCAGAGGCGGGACCCTCGCCATGGTCGGCAAGAGCGTTTCCCACTATCGCATCGTTGAGAAGTTGGGCGGCGGGGGCATGGGCGTGGTGTACAAGGCCCAGGACACCAAGCTCAAACGCACCGTCGCCTTGAAATTCCTGCCCGAAGAACTCTCCGAGGACCGGCAAGCCCTGGAACGGTTCCAGCGCGAGGCCCAGGCTGCGTCGGCGCTCAACCATCCAAATATCTGCACGATTCACGACATAGACGAATACCAAGAACAGCCCTTTATTGTGATGGAACTGCTCGAGGGGCAGACTCTCAAGCATCGCATCGCTGGCAAGACGTTTAAGACGGACGAACTGCTGGACCTAGCGATTCAAATCGCCGATGCGCTGGATGCTGCCCACTCGAAGGGGATAATCCATCGCGACATCAAGCCAGCGAACATTTTCGTTACCGAGCGTGGACAGGCGAAGATTCTCGATTTCGGATTGGCGAAGCTGGCAACAAAGCCCAAGCGGGCGGCGGAAGCCGTGGGAGCCTCTGCGCTGCCCACCGCATCGGTCGAGCCGGAACATCTCACCAGCCCCGGCGAGGTGATGGGAACGGTCGCCTACATGTCGCCAGAGCAGGCGCGCGGCGAGGAGACCGACGCGAGAACTGACTTGTTCAGTTTTGGCGTGGTCCTGTACGAGATGGCGACAGGTCACCCCGCCTTCTCGGGGGCAACTTCCGTGGTCATTTTTGATGCGATCCTTCACAAAGCCCCTACATCGCCGGTTCGACTGAATCCCGACTGCCCGGCGGAGTTGGAACGCATCATCAGCAAGACGCTGGAGAAAGACCGGGAGACGCGCTATCAGACGGCCTCTGACCTGCGGGCCGACCTGAAGCGCTTGAAGCGCGACACGGAATCCGGGCGTGTAGGGGCGAGCGGCGCTCGCCCGGCCGAACGCCGTTCGGCCCTACGAAAACTCTGGAAGGTCCTTGTTCCCGCTGCCCTGATGCTTGTCGCGGCTGCCATTGGGGGGACGCTCTACTTCCGCTCGCGGCAGTCCATGGCCCGCCTGACCGACAAGGACACCATCGTCCTCTCCGATTTCGACAACAAGACCGGTGACACCGTATTTGACGACACGCTGAAGCAAGGACTCTCGGTGCAGCTTGAGCAATCGCCCTTTCTCGCCCTAGTATCCGAGCAAAGGGTGAATGACACATTGAAGCTGATGGGGCGTCCCGCCGGTGACCGGCTGACGCCGGAGGTCACACATGAGGTCTGCCTGCGCACGGGCAGCAAGGCCATGCTGAATGGGTCGATTGAGGGACTGGGCAGCCAGTACGTGATTGGCCTGAAGGCGGTGAACTGCGACACGGGCGACGTGCTGGCCGAGGCGCAGGAGCAGGCGCCCGGCAAGGAAGCGGTGCTCAAGGCTCTGGACGCCGCGGCAGTCAGCTTGCGCGGCAAGCTGGGCGAGTCGCTCAGCTCGGTCGAGAAATACGCCACGCCGGTGGAGGAAGCGACCACGCCATCCCTGGAGGCGCTGAAAGCCTACAGCCTGGGACTGAAGATGGAAAATGCGAAAGGGGACACAGCCGCGCTGCCCTTCTACAAGCGGGCAGTGGAACTTGATCCGGATTTTGCCATGGCCTACTCCTGGACTTCGGCGGTTTACGATGACCTCAACGAAGGGGGGCGGGCGGCCGAAAATGCACGCAAGGCTTATGGGCTGCGGGAGAAGGTGAGCGAACGGGAGCGCTTCCACATTGAGGAAGGCTACTACGTGGCTGCGACGGGAGAGCTGGAGAAGGCGGCGCAGACGTTCGAGCTGTTGCGGCAGACCTACCCGAGAGACTTCCAAGCTTACACGAGCCTGGGAGCTATTTCCGCCACCCTGGGAAACTGGGAAAACGCATTGGAGGAATGGCGAGCGGCGCTGCGCCTGGAGCCAAATAATGGGATGAACTATTCTCTCCTCGCCCTTGCCTACATGGGCCTCAACCGGCTGGATGAAGCGGAGGCGGTGTACAAGCAGGCGAAGGAGCGCAAGCTGGAGAGCGAGTTCCTGCTCCAGGGCCGCTACTATTTGGCCTTTCTGAAGGGCGATGCGGCGCAGATGGCGCAGTTAGTCTCAACAGCGATGGGCAAGCCGGGCTGGGAGGACCTGTTGCTGGCCTCGCAAGCGGATACGGAAGCCTGGTACGGCAAGCTGAAGAACGCGCACGAGTTGACCGGGCGGGCGATGGATTCAGCCCGGCACAACGGCGCCAAAGAGAGCGCGGCAGGCTATCAGGCAGAGGCCGCGCTGCGCGAGGTGGAAGCGGGAAACCGGGAGCAGGCGCGTGCCGAGGCCAATGCGGCAGTGAACGTGGCCACGAACCGCGACGTGCGGGCCGTGGCGGGGCTGGCCCTCGCGCGGGCAGGCGACACGGCAGGGGCGGAGAAACTGGCGGCCGAACTCGACAAGGCCTTCCCGCTAGGCACGCTGGTGCAGAGGTTTTGGCTGCCCACCATCCGGGCGGGGGTCGCCCTGGAACGCAAAGACCCGAACCGGGCAATCGAACTATTGAAGGTGGCGAGCACGATCGAACTCGGCTCAATTACGCCCAGCCTGACTATATTCCTGTGCCCAATTTACTTGCGTGGGGAAGCCTATCTCATGCTTCACGACGGCAACCGAGCGGCAGCGGAATTCGAGAAATTCATCGACCACCGAGGGGTGGTGATGAACTTTCCCTGGGGTGCGCTGGCGCGTCTCGGACTGGCGCGCGCATACGCCATGCAGGGCGACACGGCGAAAGCCCGCGCCGCCTATCAGGACTTCCTCACGCTCTGGAAAGACGCCGACCCTGATGTTCCCGTGCTGAGGGAAGCCAAGGCGGAATACGCAAAGCTGAAATAATCCCTGCGCTCCGACCCCGACTTCCAGGACCCCCTGCGCCGCATGAACTTCCCGCCGTGAGTGCATCCGCTGCTAAATGGAAGCGAGAGGCATGGCGCCGATTAGTCGCGATCGACGCACTGGGAAGGTAGGATGTCTGGCTAATTCCACGGATTCGCCCTGATAAACGTTAGTGCTTTATCGGAAGCGCGCGTCCACGAAGGTAGCGTACCTGAACACGGCGATCCGGCGCGCTTTCGATAAAGCCGTTTGAAGGAAGCCTTTTTGGCAGGGCAATTGCTTATTGGGTATTGAATCGGAATCGTGTTACTTATTGGGGCAATGGTGCTACGCAACTGTAGATCGGCGACATCGCAGTTGCCCTGCCAATAGGTGTGCGGTATTCCTCCCAACACCAAGCCTCACCTGTGCCGAGGAAGTTGCGACTATCAGCTCAAAATCGTTCGATATTGGGCGGGTACTTCCAGAAAATTCGCCCCACGTGTAATCAAAGACTTGCAGCGCCTTGCGGCGAGACGTTTTTGGGCGGCACCCACTAGGTTCTGGAACTGGCGTTGCCATACCCGGCAAAGCATACGGCGGCAGCAACCTAACGGAGGCGACAGCGATGAACACCCGCACCGCAATTTACGCAAGGGTCAGCACCCGCGAACGAGGCCAACACACCCAAAACCAACTGCACCAGCTTCGCGGATTTGCAGCGAGGCAAGGGCGGCTCATCGTCAGTGAGTTTGTGGACTACGAGAGCGGGTCAACCGATGACCGCGAACAATTCCAGGCAATGTTTCAGGCTGCCAGTCGGCGGCAGTTCGATGTCCTGCTTTTCTGGTCGCTCGACCGGTTTTCCCGCGAGGGAGTCTTTGAGACGCTCACCCACCTGAACCGGCTCACCGGCTACGGTGTCCATTATCGGAGTTTCACGGAGCAGTGGTTCGACTCCTGTGCTTGGAGTCATCGAGTTTTTGGCAGCGACAGGTCCACGATCCAGAGCCCCGCGAACTCTGGTAATGGACATTTCCGCGGCATCGCGGTCAATCGCAGTGGTTGGAAATCAAACAGGGCTCGGGTATTTAGCCCTGTTATCAGGACGACTTAGGTAATCCGCCACACGCCGGGCGACACGCCGACCATTGAAGTAGCACCATTCAGCGCCGTGATAATCGCCGAGGATATTCCCAGCGGCAAACCACCCACGGCTTGAAAGCTGGAAATCGGAGCCGACCACGGCACGGCGCGACGTCAGGTCAACTTGCAGATTCCCCGTCAGCAACAACTCAGTGTTGGGGATGAAGTCGCCGCAGATCATGATTGTGCTGCCATGCACTTGAGCCCCGTTCGCCAGCGTCACGCCTGAGGCGGCTTGCGTCCCCGTTACCGTCACCGCAGGCGCCCCCTCGTGATAGACAGGCTTGGCCCAGCGTCGAAAGTACATTCTAGCAGGCAGACTGCAATGGGGCTTGTGGGACCGATCAACCACAATTGCATCCGAAGCCCCGGCATTTCTCAAGATCGCGGCGGCCGTGAAAGCGGTCGAGTCCGATCCCAAGACGATCGGTCTTGAAACCACGCGGACACCGCAGTGATCCATCAAGTCCAGTAAGTTCTTCAGGAACAACAGGCCGCTCGGACGGGAGCCGAAGATCCAGCCCCGTTCAGCGGCCGTTTTCTCGCGTGCACCACACGCCAACACTACAGCATCCGCCGACACCTGGAACCTTCCGCGGTTGGGACTCACGACGGTTACTTTCTTATCCTGCGGCGAGATCTCGCTCACTTGGCTCTCGAGCCAGACTTCGATGTCGCTGCCCTGCAACTTCTGGGCAAGGCGCTCGGCCATCTGCTGTCCAAAGATCACCCTTCCCCGAGTCCACAGCACAAAGGTGGGGACTCCTCCGCGTTTGACCTTATAAAGTGAGGGCACGCCTCCGACCCTCTCACTGCGGTCAAGCAAGATGACCGGCTTGATTCCTCGCCGGGCCAAGCCGATCGCCACCCCCACGCCCGCGGGTCCAGCGCCAATCACCAAAACTTTGGCTTTCTCCATGGAATTCATAACGGCTGATACTCCAAAGGGCCCCGGCTACGAGGACAACAACTCGCTCCCGGGTCCCTTTTTGGTTACGCTTGGCAACGGGATGCCGCAGTGACTCGAAATAATCTGAGCTATGGGCACCAGGCATCCTAGCCCCTGACACCTTCCCATCTGCGTCCTTGTCCGCCGCTTGACGGCGTCCAGCGTGCGTGGCTTCAGCGGCGACTCCAAGGCGTCGATAATCTCCCCCCGCGACACATTCTCGCAGGTGCAAATCAGCCGGCCGTAGTCCGGCCTTCGCTTCACCAATTCGGTATTCTCGAATGGCCTTCGCCACCATCCCGGCAAGTCGTCCTCAGGCCGGCCGTCGAGGGCGTCGGCTCTTTCTTCCAGCTTCAATCCGCAATTGTCGGTTAAACCCTGAATCAGGTAATCAGCAAGTGCAGGTGAGGAGGTGAGTCCTGTGGATCGGATGCCGGTGACGGTGAGGATCCCCGGATGGCGATCATTGTAGCGAATCAGGTAACTCCCTTGAGAGCAATTGCAGCGCGCGCCCGCATAAGTGCCAATTACGGGCTGCCGCTTCAAATCAGGAAGAAGTCTTGCCGCTCCCTCGAGCACGGCTTTGAGGCCTTCTTTTGTGGTGCAAGTCGCATCGGGCGAGCCCAGCGGCAGGTCCTCCGCCGTGGGCCCTGCGATCAGGTTCCCGAAGATGCTGGGGATTACCAGCACGCCCTTGGTCTGCGGTGTCGGAACCGGCAAGAGAATCCCCCTAACGGATGGGCGACTGACCTTATCGAAGATCAGGAACTGGCCGCGGCGAGGGTTGATATCAAACGGCTGGCCGGCATAGGCGTCAGCGAGAGCGCGGCTCCCCAGCCCCGCCGTATTTACGAGGATGCGAGTGGTGACTCGCTTTCCTGATGAGGTTACGAGAGTCTTGACCTCGGCGCCAGGGTCCTCGACGGCCACGATGCCAGCGCCCAGTAGAACATCGGCCCCGTTCGCCAGCGCGATCTCGGCGAATGCGATCGGGGCAGTAAACGGGTCGGCAATCGCTTCGCGAGGCACTGCCAGACCGCCTCGGACGTAGGAAGGAACGTTGGGCTCAAGTTCCAGAACTTCGCTTCGCCCGAGCAGTTTCACATCGTCGACACCATTCGCCAGAGCTTTCTTCAGGATGTTCGGGAGTTGCGCTTTTTGCTCCTCATCAATGGCGAGGAGCACCGCGCCACAGGGGTCATAGGGGATCCTGAGTTTCTGCGCCAGGATCGGCCATTGCCGGCAAGCGTGCGTGACAAGTTTTGACTCCAGGCTGCCGGGCGTGGCGTCAAAACCCGTGTGAATGATGGCACTGTTGCCCTTGCTGGTACCTTCACCCACATCAAAGTTCTGGTCGATCAGTAGCGCTCGCAATCGAAAGCGGGAGAGTCGATAAGCCAGCGCACAGCCCACCGCACCGGCTCCCACGACGATCACGTCAAAAGGTTGTGGCCCCAGTTCATCGGAATCCAGGAACTTCAGTGACGATTCACAACCCACGCCGGGCCAGTCATACAAGACCTTGCCTCGTCGGGTTGATGTCTGATTCATGGGTTGTTTAACTCCGCCTATCGTCCGGCAAGGCATCAAAGAATGCTACCTACGGCTACTACGCGACTTGAATCCGCCCGAAACCCATCCGGCGTTACGCCAGGGCGTACGACCTTACCGCTGCCCCGGGGCGCTCTTTCTCCCGTGTTGCGCTCTCCCCACGCCGCATCGTCCCTATGTGCCGCAGCGGAGGGAGAGCGCATTCCGTCTGGAGTTGCTCGTTCACACTGCGCTACGCTTAGAAGTCAAGCCGCAATGCAAATTGGACATTACGAGCGCCCGTGCCCTCCGCGGTCTGAACGCCACTAATGGTGCCGAACGCACTCGAGTTTACCGTCATGTTGGGGATTGCATAATTCACATGGTTGAGAATGTTTGTGGACGTGCACTCGAAGCGCAGCTTCAGGGCTTCGGTAAGGCGGAAGTTCTTGGACAGCCCGAAATTCCAAACCGCCGTTCCCGGGCCTCCGAAAATACCAAAGCCCGCATTCCCGAAGCGGCCAATGGGCGTCGCCGGCCAACCGTAGAAGAGGCAACTCCCATCATAGAGTTTCTCCCCCGACTGATCCATCCCTGAGCAAGCGCTCGCGGGCAGCAGGTCTGGCCGCTGTTGTCCTTGCCGACCGGGCGCATCCGTTCCGGAAGGATCCAGTGAGCCGCCATATTGGGGAGTGATGTAGGGTCCGGTTTCCAAAACGATGATATTGGAAGTGCGCCAGCCACCCACGATGCCGTCGAGAACGCTGTTCATGGAGGAACCATACTTCATCCCGCGCCCCACGGGAATGTCGAACACCGCGGTCGTCAGCCAGCGATGGCGGCGCGTGAAGGCAACATTTCCGTAGTTTGCCGGCAGGTCAAAGTGGTTGATGACCCGGCCGCCGTATTCACTCTGGAAGTTGTTATTCAGAACGTCCCCCTCGCCATCCGAGAGGTTCTTGGCCCAGGTCCAGGTGGACTGAACGAACAAGCCGGCACTGAATCGGTGCGTGACGGAAGTTTCCATCGCATTGTAGATGGCCGAAGCACCGTTGGTCAGCGTCTCAATTTGCCCCCAATTCGGGTAGGGTTTCTCCGTTGGTGTCCAAGGTGTGGTCTGTGGTTGAATCTCGTTAAGATCGGGGCTCACGACAAGTCCCACCGAACGCATGCCATTGTAGGTCACCCGCAAGCCGGTCTGGCGTCCAAGATCGCGCTCAACCGTCAGGCTCCATTGTTCGTCGTACGGGTCGCGAAGATGAATGTCGGTGGCGGTGCCGAACTCTTCGCTGCCCGCGGCGCTTACTCCCGTGGATGGATTGTTGCTCTCGGTATTCGGAAACTGGATTGTGGCTGCACCAGCGGTGATCGAATTATTGAATGCCTGATAGTTGCTGCTGGAAATACTCGTCAAGGCATTGAAAATAGCTCCCTTCATCATCGCGTCGTACAATCCCGCACCGCCCCGTACCACCGTTTTGTCCGAGAGACGATAAGCGAGGCTCAGACGAGGGAGTATCTTCGTCTTGTCACCGAATCGCAGTGCTTGCGGTATACCCACTTTTGACGCGAGTTCCATGGGTGTGCAAGGGTATAGTCCGTAGGGGGTGGGAACCGGAGTCGAAAGACCACAGGCGTTGACCCCCTCCTCGAACGCCAGAGTCGTCAACTTCGCGCCTTCATCCGGTACGATGAATCCACCCGTCGCAGGATCGAACTGAGTAATCTGATAGGTCTCGTCGTGAAAGGGAGGATGGTATTCGTAGCGAACGCCGAAGTTGATCGTGAATTTGGGACTAACCCGGAAGCTGTCCTGCCCGAAGAAACCATAAGACTTCGCCCGGCCTATGTAGTCAGCTCCCGCGGCGACCACTTGCGTTTGATTTGGCAGTCCGAGCAGGAAATCGGCAATGTCAGACCCCGTAAACGCGCCGTTGAAGTAGAAATTGCCGAAGTTGTCCGCGCCATCGAAGTTCGAGTAGTCGCCGAGCCTGTAAGCTCGAACGTCGAATCCGAACTTCAAGGTGTGGCGGCCCCGAAGCCAGGTGAGGTTGTCGGCGACTTGGATCGTGCCCTCCTTGAGAGGCTCCTGCCTTCTGCCGCTAATACTCGTGATGCCGGAAGATCCACTGAAAGACAAGCCGGGAATGGCGGAACCCTTGGGGAAGGGCGTCGGGAGTTGTTGCAGACCGAGGGTTTGGGTCACCAGGGTTGCGCCATCCGGGAATTGCGGGTAGCTGGTGAGCTTTATCTGATGGCTGTAGGCAAAGCGGGCCTCGTTGAGCAGCCCGGAGGTGAATGCGTAGTTGTGGCTGAGGACGTAAGTTCGGGGTTGCGTCGACACCGCTTGGGGCCCGAGATTGAGCCCCATAGGGCTATCGGCTACCAAATTCTTCCAACTGATTCGGCCAAAAATAGACTGCTTCTTGGTAATGTTCCGGTCAATCCGGACGTCAAACAAGTTGGCGGTCACCGGAGCAGCGTAATTCGCGGTGAGGTTATTGGTTGTATTCAGCGCGCCGGCTTGTTGAGTATTGGCCACCGGGTAGAATGTATTCAGAATCGCCGCGGAGGTTGGGTTGACAGGAATCTGGTTGTTCACGAAGGCCGTCCCCGTAAGGGGATTGTACAGTTGAGTGCCGGGCAGCAGCGAGGAGAAGTCTCCGTTCCGCATGGCCGTGGTCGGCACGTTCTGGGTGAGGGCGGACGCCGAGTGCTGCCGGTTGCTCTCCCAATCGAAGAAGAAGAAGGTGCGATCCTTGCCGTTGTAATGAGGGAGTATGACCGGCCCGCCGATCGATCCGCCGAAATCATTATCCCGCACCTTCGGCTTGTGTGTCGCGAAGGCCGGGATGGCATCCAGAGCGTCGTTCTGCAGATATTCGAACAGGGAGCCGTGGAAGCGGTTACTCCCTCCCTTGGTAACAAATGCCACATCACTCATGGCGCCATATTCCGCACCCGCCACTTCGGTGGTCGCTTTGACTTCGAAGATGGCCTCCGTGGAAGGATACATTTCCGGCAATGCTCCAGCATTGCGGACAGTGTCCACGGAAAAGCCATCTACCGAGTATTCCGTCATTGAGGTATGGGCGCCTCCAATGGAAACATCGGTGCCACTGGAGGTCCCGCGAGAGTCCACTGCCACGCCGGGTATCGTGGTGATGATGGCAAAAGGACTCGTGTCGATGGCCCGCTGGTTGATGGGCAATTGGCTGACTTGCTGGCTGGTTTCGATGTCGCTCACAGTGCCGGTTTCCGTTGTAACGACCGGGGGTGCCCCCTTGACCTCTACCACTGTCTGTGCCGAGCCGACTTGTAGAACGGCATTTACACGAACCGTGGCCCGTGGGTCAAGCGGGATATTCTGTTGGACCAGTTCCTCAAACCCCGCTGCCTTCACGGAAACGCGGTAGGTGCCGGGCGGCAGATTGGGCAACTCATAGCTTCCGAACGAATCCGTGGACGTGCTCTTGCTAGTGTTGGTCGCTACATGGGTAGCGGTGACTGCTGCCTTTGGGATCATTGCGCCGGTGGGATCAGTTACGACTCCCACCAGCGTCCCAAAGGTTGATTGGCCGAGCGCTAGCCCCGAGCAAAAGAAAAGCGCGGCTGCCACTGCTAAAATCTTCCGAAACATAACTCCTCCTTTTGGCACCACCTATCTGAGTTTTCAACGACCGAAAGCCTAGCCTAAATTGACTCGTTGACCGGACGCACCGACTCAGTTCGGAGATTTCGCTGAGGTCTCCACCTACCACCGTGAATAGAAGCAGCTACTACCCTACGCGAGACTACTGAGCCCCACCGGCGAAGTCCTCAGCCCGCCGCGGGGGATAGTTCTTCGTTTGCGAGTTATCGATTTGGAAAAGATCTCCGAGTTCGTCGTTGGGGTATAAAGCCGGAGTTGGCCTCCTATGTAAAAGTGCTTCGAACCCTTGCACATTCACCTCCGGCGCAAAATCCAGCCGTGCGGGAGTCCTGATCTGCAACTGATCGTGTAAAAACTCGCAACGTTGCGATATTTTCAGTTAAGTCGCCCCTGCTTGTCAAGCTTTTTTTGAATCTCTTTTTTGGGTTTGCTTTTAGCTCCCGAACAGGGCAGCGGCAGGAAAGGGGCGTTTCGCGTAAGGCACCCACCCTCTGAAGTTTTTATCTGCCCTGCTGGGGCTGCTTCCGTTGATGAGGCCCAGAGGCGCCGGGCCGGTCCGGGAGGGGGCACTGGCTACTCCAAGGGCTTCGAAGCTGAACAAAGGAAAGCGGAACAAGAGATTGACATCGGGCCATAAGGGGAGTACAAGGAAGTTCTCGCAACGTTACACGAATATTACAAGAAGCTTTCATGGACGTAAAAGGCCACCCTTCGCGAGCTTGGCATGCGAAATTTCCGGTCACCTGCAGCACTGACCTTTAGGTCAGCGCTTGTCGACCCTTCGCTGCGCTGAGGGCACGCCCTAAGGGTCGGCGCCGCACCGACATGGGACGAATTCGAAAAGTAAACACATTTTTCTCACGCGGCACTCAATGGCCGATGAACTTGACACGAACGTTACAATGAGGTTCTATTGACGTAAATGGCCACTATTCGCCAGATTGCCGAAGAACTGGGCATTTCATTCTCGACGGTTTCGGCGGTCGTGAACAAGCGCCGTTACGTCAGCGCCGCCATGCGGGCCCGCGTGGAGAAGGCTCTGCAAGAAGCCAACTATCAACCCAACAGCGCCGCGCGCAGCCTGCGATTGCGCCAGTCGCGCCGGATCGGGTTAATCGTTCCCAACCTCGCTGACCCTTTTTTCACAAACCTGATGCGAGGAGCAGAAGACTACTTGTGCTCGGTCGGCTATCAGATGCTGGTGGCGGAATCCCGCGAGGACTGGAAACGCCAGCACGATTATCTCGTATCGTTTTCGGGAATGATTGCAGATGGGATTATCCTCGTGCCGTGTGCCGCCACCGACCTGCAGATCGCTTCGATTCCCGAGATTGTGCGAGGTGTGCCGTTGGTCTATGTCGACCGATGTCCTGTTCAGTGTCAGGTGCCCAGCGTCTTGGTCGACAACATGAAAGCCGCTCATGATGCGACGCAACATCTGATCGACCTTGGCCATCAACGGATCGCCATTATCACCGGTCCACTGAGCTTGCTCAATGCGGTCGAACGCTTGAATGGTTACAAGAGCGCCCTGCGCCTTCAGGGCATTCCCCTCGACCGCTCCCTCGTCCGTGACGGTGATTACAGCGAGGATTCAGGGTACTGGCACGGGTCGGAGATGTTGCGCCTGGCCAACCGGCCGACCGCCGTGGTAGCGTGTGGCCTGCTGATGACCCTGGGAGTGCTGACCGCCATCCGGGAAAGGGGCATAGTGTGCCCGAGTGAGATATCGCTGATCGGATTCGATGATTTCGCCTGGAGCAAGTTGTTTTCGCCGGCGCTTACCATGGTCCGGCAGCCAGCCTCAGAGCTAGGAGCCACGGCCGCCAAGGTTGTTCTCAGGCGAATGCGCGCACCTGGTGAGGACAAGGTCGAAACGGTCGTCTTGCCCACCCAGTTGATGGTAAGGGAATCCACCGCCCCTCCTGCACAGAGAGGTCTGACTCTAAAATGAGGTTATGACTATCAGACCGCTGCTAGTTCCTGCCTAAGCGTTGTCAGCGGGAGGTAGTCCGTGTCTCTCGACCAAGCTTCCCCCTCGCCATGAGTTTGGCTCAGAACTAACAGGCCGGTATTTTCGCGGGGCTGATCGTGTCCTCGATGTTGGGTGTACCCTGGCGTTCTCAATCCCCGGAGCCCTGGGCCTCATCGATAACCGAGACCGGTCCTTCTTTGTGAGAGGTCTTCTGATCGGCCTTATAACCGTCCCGTTCGGCAATATGGCAGGTGGCATCGCGGCACGGTTTGATGTACGCTTGCTCCTCGTCAATAGTATTTCCATCGCCTTTCCGAAATCTCGTGAGGAGAGATCTGCCGATGTCAAAGGCGTACTACCTGGGGGTAGATCAGGGGACGAACGGGACGACCGCCCTGATTCTTAATGAGAAGTGGCGAGTCTGCGGAAAAGGCTACGCACAACACCAGCAGCATTACCCGAAACCCGGCTGGGTTGAGCACGACCCCGAAGAAATATGGCAAAAAACCCAAGCGTCAATCGTCTCGGCCCTGGATGCGGCTGGATTGGAAGCTCGCGATATTCGTGCCTTGGGTCTGGCCAATCAAGGTGAAACCTGCCTGCTGTGGGATAGAAAAACGGGCGAACCGGTCTACAACGCCATCGTTTGGCAGGATCGCCGCACCGCGCAAGCCGCGGATCATCTGAAAACAGACCACGAAGAGCCTATTCGAGAGAAGACTGGTCTGCCTGTGGATGCGTACTTTTCCGGGCTCAAGATTCGCTGGATTCTTGACCATGTCCCGGATGCGCGGCGCCGGGCAGAGAAGGGCGAGTTAATGGCCGGAACGCTTGACACCTATCTTCTTTGGAAGTTAAGCGGTCGTGCCCTCAACGTCACCGATCCCTCCACCGCATCCCGCACGATGATGTTCAATCTTCACACGGGTGATTGGGACAGAGAGATCCTGGATTTGTTGAACGTTCCGCGTGCAATTCTTCCCGAAATTGTCGACAGCTCAGGCGTGCTAGGCGTCACCCGAAACCGGCGGTTCGGCGCAAGCATCCCCATTGGCAGCAGCCTGGTGGACCAGGCCGCCGCTTTATTTGGCCAGGCTTGCTTCCATCCCGGGGCTATCAAGACAACCTACGGCACGGGCTGCTTCATGCTCTTGAACACCGGAGAGGCGCCGGTGAGCTCGCTGAACGGTCTAATCACCACTGTGGTCTGGCGCTTCCATGGGGGAACAACCTTCGCGCTCGATGGTGGCGTCTACATCACCGGCGGCGCCATACAATGGTTGAAAGATAATCTGAAAATAATTCAAAAGACTTCCGATGCGGAGGTCCTGTCGTATACGGTCCCTGACAGCGGCGGGGTTTACTTTGTCCCGGCGTTCGTAGGGCTGGCCGCTCCGCACTGGGACCAGTACGCCAGGGGCATGATCATTGGTATTACCGGGGGGACCACGCGAGCTCATATCGCCAGGGCAACACTGGAAGCGATTGCTTATCAGGTGCGAGAGAATCTGGATGTGATGCGCATCGATTCAGGCACGGACATCAAGGAGATGCGCGCGGACGGCGTGGCGGTGGTCAACAAATTTCTGATGCAGCTTCAGGCGGACATGCTGGGGATCCCCGTGGATGTGCCGGTGATCAAGGAAACGACCGCCTTGGGCGCGGCCTATCTGGCGGCGCTAGGTATCGGGGACTTCGGAAGTCTGGAAGAAATAAGTGCGAAATGGAAGCTCCGAAAGAGATACGAACCGGGCATCTCGGAAGACGAAAGAGAATCACGGCTGGCAAATTGGAAGAAGGCTGTTCAACGCTGTCGAAAATGGGCCACGGCATAGCTGGGTACGCACCCCCAGGACCGAAAGACTCGATGAACCGACGAGGGAGATGATTGGTGCGGGAACGAGAGGTGGAAATGCTCTTGCGCGG
>Ga0326728_10011879_pt1 | contig 19657 bp, 9 predicted proteins | sample MB3enrmetagenome_FD_207602 | JGI IMG/M metagenome (GOLD analysis project Ga0326728, IMG submission 207602) | Lab enriched peat soil microbial communities from McLean, Ithaca, NY, United States - MB31MN | ecosystem: Environmental > Terrestrial > Soil > Wetlands > Peat | place: USA: New York... | reverse complement strand
CGTCGGCGGGTTGTCAAAAATTCCGAACTGAAACATCGTCATCAGGATGCGCTGCCCCATCCCGTTCAGTGCCGACGAAGGGACGCTGCCCCACTGGATGTCATTTGAGATGGTGTTGGTCAGGTAATAACCGCAATACATGTCCATATCCATCCCGTTGTCCATACCCGCCACGGTGCTGAACGTGGCGCCCCAGTCGCTCATGACAAAGCCGTTGAAGCCCCAGAGTTTTTTCAGCGTTGTGTTGAGCGCCTCGGTTTCGCAAGCGTGACGGCTGTTCAACCGGTTGTAAGACGCCATCACCGCGCCGGCGCCAGCCCGGACCGATTGCAGGAAAGGCATGTAATAAATCTCCTGCTGTGTGCGCTCGTCCACGTCCGAACTGACAAGCGTCCGGTCGGTTTCCTGTTCGTAGCAAACGAAATGCTTGGCGGTGGCGATCACCCCCTGGCTCTGGATGCCGGGGATTTCGGCTGCCGCCATTGCGCCGGTGAGAAAGGGATCTTCGCCGTAGCCTTCAAAAGTCCTGCCCGACTCGTAGGCGCGCGCCATGTTCATCATCGGCCCCAGCAGCACTTCAACACCCTTGCCCCGGGCTTCAGCACCCAAATAGTTGCCATATTGCCGCGCCATCGCGATGTCCCAAGTCGCCCCGAGACCGATGGGAGCGGGAAAAGCTGTGACGTTACCGACTCCGTCAGCGACTCCCGCCGGGCCATCCTGCAAGTTCAACCCCGGAATGTCGAGCTGGCTAATGCCCGGAATGTTGCCCACATAATTGCCGTTCGTGCCGGCGCCCGCGCCGGCGATCATGTTAATCTCTTGAGCAACAGTCATCGAGTTGAGCAACAGAGTTGCCCGCTGGCTGGCCGTAAGGTTTGTGTTCATCCAAGTCTGGGCCGTGACATTCCACGCCAACCCTCCGCAAAAGCAAATGAACGCGATGAGTCGTCCGAGAGACGGAACCCAGGGTGTGTATTTCATGTGAATTCTTTTGGGCGATTATGCCACCCTCTGCCGGTTTTGCAATCTGAAATACGGTATCCGAAACGGGGGCACGGTTCAATTTGCCAGGGGAGTTGAAGAGGTGGCGACTGCTTAATCGTCAAGCTGTCTGAGCGACCAGTTTCTCCCTTGCTTTGGCCCTGGCCATTGTCAAAAAACTCATCCGCGCAGGATCGAGATTGATTCGATCTTATCTAACTAAATCACGCTATCCTTCCAATCGCGATAAAGCGCTGATTTTCAGTGGGTTGGTTTTCAACTGTCAAACCACAATCCATGGAAGGAAAAAATGCGGCTGTTTGTTTTTCGGCTTAAAATCAAGACAGGCCAAATTCATATTGCCTTCGGTGACGATGTGAAGAGTCAAAACGCACACCGCTCTGGGCAGCTCCAGTGCCGGCGTTGAGAGCGTGCCCGAACTTTCAAGGCCGGGGCACAACCGGCACCAGTTCGATGCCGCTGGCATTTGGATTCAGGTTTTTCCCGTACTGCTTGGCCGTGGAATTGTTCCAATGGTCGAAAACGCCTGCGCCGGCATTGGCCGCGGCAATGATGTAGTTTGTCCCGCCGCTCTGGCCGGAAATCGTGCTCCAAAAGTCGTACGAAACACATTCTTCAGCAACACCGTCGAGCGACATGATGAAGCTTGACATCTGCCTGCCGTTGAAGGGCGTCAGGGCCACGCCGTTGAACGGGGCGCCATCCAGCTCCGGGCTCGGATACATCGCGTCCATGCACCACAAAACGACCTTGCCTCCAAAATTCGCGTTTGTCATATAAGCGGTGAGGGCGCTGTCGCCGGGATGCCTGTGGTTGTTTCGCCAGTCGGGCAGGATGCCGTTAAGCCCGTACAGATTCTTTGCCCCGAACGTGATCATCTGGCCGACGTGGCCTTTAAGCAGGGGCTGGTTAATAATGTACCGTGCATTGTAAAAGCACGCCGCTTCCGCATTCTTGACGTCGGTGTTGGGGAAAACGCCGTTCGTGACGGCGGTGGTGACGCGGCCGTTGTTGCCGAAATAGTCAACCACATTTACATGGGGAAACGCGTTGTGGATCGCGTTGAAAACATTGTCCGTGACAGCGCGGCTCGGGTCGCCGATCCAGATGTCTGCCTGAGGAACGCCCGCGTTCACAAGGCTTGTGACCACCGCGACGCAGGTCTGGGGGTTCGCGTTGATGGCATTGCCATGGTCTGCGGCTGGAGCGGGCGAATTGTTCTGGTTGATTTTGATGGCGATCATGTCGCCGGCCTGATATCCCGTGCCAGTGCGGCCGTGGCTGTTGTTAAACCAGCGGAATATTTTGCCCCAGGAACCGGCGTCGTTCGTCCCGCCGGAAAGCGCCGCGATACCCGCGGTAAAGGATTTGTTATATTCCGCCTGCGGATTGACGGACGCGTCCCAGTAGTTTCCCGCGCCACTCCATAATGCCGCATTGGTGTTATACACCCATGCGACGCGGCCGGGAAAAATCCCCTTGGGCGTGCCGGACGCCGCAAAAGATACGCGCGCATCGCTCCCGAGAAAAACGAACACCACAAAAAAGAGGCCGGCCCGGGAATGCCGTTTGGCCCTTAAAAGCGACTTGGCCTTTGCCAATAAGAATGCATATCCCCCAAGAGCGGCACAATACGCCAGAAAGCCGACCCGCAGGGGTGCAGCCGCGCGCAGGCAGGGATACGCCGCGCGGGACGGCTTTGGAATGACACGGAGCAGATACCATACGCATGCGGCTAATCCGGCAAAAAGCAGGGCCCATTTTGGCCATGCGCTCTTGTTCATGCCGCGCATCTTTCCGGTGTTGGGGCATCGCTCAAATAAACTTGAAAAGAACATACTAACTCCTTTTTGAACAGGGCTGATTTCGCCTCTGATATTGGTTGCCAGTTTGGAAAGCATACTGCGCATTTCTGGTTGCAGCATAATCGTTTGTTAATTGGAAGCAATTGAAAATATCAGGTGTCCCCTTTTGAACTCGCGCCTGTCTCATTTTGTTCCCGCCCCGACGTAAATGTCTTTAATGATGAAGCTGTTTTGATTATTCTTGCGCCTGCCCGTGGATATTAAAAAAATTTCACTCAAAGATTTAGCCGTCAAGGAACTCTCAAGGAGACTGGGATTGTCATTTTGGGTTCCGCTCTTCTTTGTCTTTGCGGCATCCGCCTGGTCGGCTTCATTTTACATGCAGCGGTTGGAAGATTCCAAGGCAGTTTACCTTGCTCCATGCGGAGGTGACGACACCGCTGCATTGCAGAAAGCGGTTAATCAAGTTCAGGAGACCGCTGGCCAGGGAATTGTTTTGCTGGCACCGGGGCGGTATCGCATCAGTGATACTCTTTATATTTGGCCCGCCATCCGGTTGATTGGCTACGGTGACGAACGTCCGGTTATTGTCCTGACCGCCAACACACCGGGTTTCGGGGATGCGTCGCACGAGAAGGTCATGGTCTTTTTCGCTGGAAGGCGTCCGCGGAATCTGCAGGCTGGCAACGGTTTTGTCCCTGACGCCAACCCTGGTACTTTTTATTCGGCGCTCGCCAATATTGATATCGAGGTTGAGGACGGAAACCCGGGCGCGGTCGCCGTGCGGGCGCACTATGCCCAACACTGTTTCCTCGCTCACATGGGTTTCCGTCTCGGCTCCGCGCTGGCTGGCATCCATGAGGGTGGTAATGTGGTCGAGGACGTTTATTTCTTCGGCGGCACCCACGCCATTTGGACGTCAAAACCTTCGCCCGGCTGGCAGTTCACGCTCATTGACTGTTCATTTGAAGGCCAACGTGAAGCCGCGATTCTCGAACACGAAGCCGGACTGACGCTCATTCGCCCGCACTTCCGGCATGTGCCAACGGCCGTTGAAATAGAACCTGAATGGGTGGACGAACTTTGGGTCAAGGACGCCCGCCTCGAAGACATTTCCGGTCCGGCATTCATTTTTGGGATGGAGAAAAGCCCTCGCAATGAAATCAATATGGAAGGAGTTACCTGTCGCGATGTGCCGGTCTTTGCCGCGTTGCGTGACAGCGGTAAACGCTTTGCCGCCCCTGCGGAAATTTATGCGGTAACGAATTTTTCCCATGGACTCCATTATGCCGACATCGGAGCCGAGGCGGAAATCGAAACCCACTTCGACGCCGCGCCGCGGGGCACGATGTCACCAACCGTCGCCTCTGATTTGGCTCCCCTTCCTGCTTGCGACACATGGGTGAACTTGCGTGATTTTGGCGCCAAAGGGGACGGCCACACCGACGACACTGACGTATTACAGAAAGCGATTGCGGCCCACCGCGCCATTTACCTGCCTTCGGGCTTTTACATCGTGCGTGACACATTGGAGCTGCGACACGACACGATATTGATCGGACTGCATCCGGGCTCGACGCAGATTATTTTGCCGGACGGCGCCGCCGCTTATCAAGGCATCGGCGGCCCCAAAGCTTTGCTGGAAGCGCCTAATGGCGGCAGCAACATAGTCCTCGGCATCGGGCTTTATACGAGCGGGAGCAATCGGCGCGCGGTCGCAGCTCTCTGGAAGGCCGGTTCCGGTTCGATGATGAACGACGTTCGATTCCTGGGCGGGCACGGCACGCCCCTGCCGAATGGCTCCCGAGAGAAACCGTACAACAACAACCATACGACCGACCCCTATCCCAATCGACAATGGGACACCCAATATCCCAGCCTATGGGTTACCGATGGCGGTGGCGGCTCGTTCCTCGATATTTGGACCCCATCGACCTTTGCCCAAGCCAGCATGGTCGTATCTGATACTAAGACTGAAGGCCGCGCCTACCAGATTTCGAGCGAACATCATGTCCGCAACGAAATCCAGGTAAAGAACGCAACCGGTTGGCGCTTTTACGCGTTGCAGACGGAGGAAGAGCGGGGCGAGGGCGGCTTCGCCCTGCCGATTGAAATTGATTCGTCTCGCGACATTACCTTCGCCAATTTCCACTCCTACCGTGTCGTTAGTTCCTTCCAACCTTTTCCCTGGGCCGTCATGGTATCCAACTCGCAGGATATCCATTTCCGCAATCTACACTGCGACAGCAACAGCAAGGTGAGTTTTGATGCCGCCGTTTACGACCAGACCCATAACATTGAGATCCGCCAACGTGAGTTCGCCTGGCTGGACATTTCAGGCCAGGCCCCTCGCCCCAAGGGGGCCGTGTCTTCACCAGTCGTCGCGCGCGGCGCGAAGGTGCAAAAACTCGCGGGTGGCTTTTTTAACATATCCGGGGGCGCCGTAGGGCCGCGCGGCGATTTTTATTTCGTGGATGCGCATTGGCAACGGATTTATGACTGGAACCCCTCGTCGCGACAACTCTCCACCGTCAGTGATCATCAACTGGAGCCCGTCAACCTGGCCGTGGACCAGGCGGGCAACTTGATGGTCATTTCCTACTCGGGCCATGGCGTGGTTTATGCCTTGAATTCGAGCGGTGCAGGCACGCCGCTCAAACCCCAAGCCGCCGCCGATCGGCCTGGAAAATGTTTATACTTGCCTGTCAGCGACTGGCGCTTGAACCGCGATTCTCTTTCCCATCCGGTTGCCAATTTTATCTCGCCCGATGGGACCACCGTGCTGCCCGCAGGCGGGGACTTTTTAAACGGAGCCACCAGTTGGGGCGTCAAATCAAGTCCCCAGATCCGCTCCTTTGGCCTGGACAGAGCAGTGCCGGGCAAACCGTTTTATGTCACCGACGAATCCGAACTGAGAACGTGGGCCGCTGACGTGAGCCCGGACGGAAGTTTGAAAAATTTCCGGCTGTTTGCCGAACAAGGCGGCGAAGGAGTGACGGTGGATTCGCGCGGCAACGTGTATATCGCCGCCGGCCAAATCTATGTGTATGACCCTGCCGGCAAACTAATTGACGCCATCGAAGTTCCCGAACGCCCGGTGCAATTGGTGTTTGGGGACGCCGACCACAAGACGCTTTTCATTGCGGCCCGAACGTCGCTTTACTCGGTGCGCATGAAGCATTCGGGAATCCGACAGCGAATTCATCAGCCATGAGCTGGCCAGCATGGGAGGGGCGCGATCATCGAAACGTCGCGTTCCCGCCCCATTCCTGACGTTGAGCCGGGCGGGCCGCTCACGGGGAAGCCAGGCGGTAGAAAACAGCGGCGGAGGAAGGCGTGGTGGAAAATGGCGTGACCGCGCCGGCCACGTTGGTCCAAGCGGACGCCACGGACAGGTTGGTGGTGGATTCGAGATGGCAGACGATGTCTGAGGGCCACGTCAATAACAACATTCCGCCGCTCAGCCTGCTGGTGAGCTGGAGGGGCGCGGTCAGGTTGTAAAGGCGGACGTAATCGACCTGCATGTCGCACGGGAAGATGGAGTTGTTAATGGTCCCGCCCAGGGTGCCGCCGATGGCCATGTTCATGATGATGTAAAACGGCTCGTTGAAGGGGGCGGGATAGGGATTGGGGCTGGTGTAGTTGGTGTTACTATCACTCCACCAATTACCGACCTGGGATTCGTAAAGCGAGCCATTTACGTACCAGTTGAAGGCGTTGGTCGTCCATTCCAGAACGTAAATGTTGAAATTGGTCACCGAAGTGCCTGGCAGGAAACTGTAGGACGGCCCGTCGGATTGGACATCGTCCGGCCAGGGGCCGCCGTAATGCAGGGTGCCGAAGACATTGGTTGGGTTGCTGCCAATGTTTTCCATCACGTCGATTTCGCCGGAAGCCGCCCAGCCGCCGTACACGGAATTCTCCGGCATCATCCATAAGGCGGGCCAGAGGCCCTGGCCGGCGGGCAGTTTGACGCTGAAGGCAAAGCGCCCGTATAAGGCGGTGAAGAGGCCCTCGGATTTGATGCGGGCGGAGGTGTAATTGCAGCCGGAGCCGTCATAGTTTGATTGGTTAAGGGCGACGATGTTCAGAAAGCCGTTGGAGACGTAAACGTTCTGGGGCAGGCTGGTGTAATACTCCGCTTCGTTGTTGCCCCAGCCGTTGTTGTTGCCGATGTCGAAGGTCCAGTTCTTCGTGTCAATGGAGGAGCCGTTGAATTCGTCGCTCCAGACGATGTTCCAATTGCCTTGCGGCCCGCCCGCCGTTTGCGTCAGGGTCAAGCAATCAAAATACACCGAGCCGGCGCTTTTGAGGGCATCGCCCTGGAAGGTGATTTGATAGCGGACGAAACTGGTGCCTGCGGGAGCCACGAGAGCGGAGGTGTAATTGGTGACGATGTAGGTGTTGGGGTTATATTGATTGGTGATGAGCAGGTCGATCCAGGCGCTTTTCGGAAAGGTCCCGGTGGCGATGGCATTGGTGGTAATGAGCGCGGAACGGTAGAGGGCAAGAACATTCGCGCTGGCATCACGGAAGGTGACCTCGATCCAGGCGACGTTTTGGCCGGCCAGGGTGTCCGACGCGCTGGTGTAGGCCCAGCCGTCGGCGGCATAGACGGCGCCGGGGCCGGAAAGGTTGTCCTGATAAACGCCATTGTAGTTGATGACGCCGTTGAAGGCTTGATAAACCTTTAAATAATTGGTTCCGCCATGAGCGATGGCGGCGGACGTCTCGCTCCAAACATTGCCCGACGAGCCGCTATAAGAATTCCAGCCAAGAATGACGTTGGTTTGTCCTTGTGGATCCGATTCGAAGCCGGGGTTCGTCAGCAGGTCCGCGGCGCGGAGGGGCGGCGCTGACAACATTAAGCCAACGACAATAGCCAGACCGTTTTTGAACAGAAGCCGCATTTTAATCATGCTAATCCATTTTGGTTGCAAATGCGACTTCATATTAATGGGCTTACGCCATATATGCGACCTCCCGGCGCCTTATGGAGTGATGACGTATGTACTATTGGTCTGCAGCCAATACAGGTCTATTATTGGGTTTTGCTTGGGAGCGAGCGTCTTGTAATCGGGATTGCCCGGTTGATTCGCCATCACCAGCGACCATTCTGTCAACACCGTGGGATCAGTCCACTTGTGGATCTGAGCATGCCCGTCGGCAAAAGAAATTCCGCCGGCGCCATTGTGATACGAGGCAGGGCAATCATGCCAAACGAGATTCTGTCCAGGAGAAGGATCGCAAATAAAAGACCCGTCGTTAATGCTTAGAGGATTCTCGTCGATGAACACCCAGGTTTGGCTGGCGCCCATTTTCGCCAAATCTCCCTCCTTGTAGAAACATGCAACACCAGGGCCCCAAGGCGTAATCGGGCTTAACCATGTGTTCATCGACATGCTGCGAACATGAGGGTAGGTACTGCCGAAGTAAATAAAACTACTATGATCCGCCGGACATTTGTAAACCGCCGGATTATTGACATCCGGGTAGATCAGGCCCAGTTGGATAAACTGAACGCCCAGATTCCTCCCAGTGGTGGTGGATGGACTTAGATCCAAGGGCGAAACGTTCGGATCCTGCCGGCCCGGACACCATTGCGAATTGATGCCGCCAGGCAGCGCCGTTGGATCGGTGGGACTGGTAGGCTGGTTGGCTTCATCGCCATTGGGCGCGAGGCGGTTTTTATTGTCACCCGTGTACATGATCCAGCCCGTGGTTAATTGCTTCTCGTTGCTCATGCACTGGGTGCCTTGCGCCTGCGCTTTGGCCTTGGCCAGAGCCGGCAGCAGCATCGCCGCCAGGATGGCGATGATGGCGATCACCACCAGCAATTCGATCAGCGTGAACCCTGCGAGGACGGGGCTTTTCCGCCGCCCTTGATCCGCACACCTGGGCTGGCTTCGCCTCCCGGGGCGGGAGGCGAAGCGCAGACTTGCAATAATAACTTTTGCTTTCACCTTATTGGCCGGAGCCACTTGTCGCAGTTGGCCCCGGCTCAGTTCTATTGCTGCGTCGCCACGACTTGATAGTAACCTTGCGTGCCTGACAATGATTCGATGACAGTCTGGACCGCTCCATCTCCAGTGATGGCGGAGCCCACCGAGGTCCAAGTTGGCACCGTCAAGCCGCTCTTATACTGGACCTGATAGGTGTAACCGGTCTCAGTGGGGAACGATATATTGAGATGGCCCGCAACGATCGAGGGAGTCAACGTGAATGAAAGCGGCCCAGGAACGAGCATAAAGAACTCCGGATCTTCATTGCCTCCAGTCGTTAACTTCAACGTGGCCTGGCCCCCCAGGGAAACGACAACCATGTTGCCATTGGCGTCGAGAAGAGGAACCCAGTGCCAGGCTAACCAGCCCGCGCCAGCGGGATCCGAGAACGTGCCCAATACATTGGTTGTCTGAGTCGCGGTGCCCCAGCCGCTGGTGACGATGCTGAGCGCGGTCGCCGCGGTCCCGCTGGTCCCGCCATATGGGGCGCCGCCGGCCAGACGGCCCCAGACATAGTAGTTGTTAGTCGGGTAATGGCGGGTGTAATTGAGCCAATCACCGCCGTTGAACCATCCAATGGCGAATGGGCCGATGTTTGGGTCTGAGAAAGTTGTTTGAGAGGCAAGGAATTTGGGACGCAGATAGTCGTCCGCGGCCGAGTCGCCCACATCGTCCGCCCTGTAGTTGGCCAACATGCCGCCGTCACCTTCGGCGAAGTTCATGTCGATTCCCTGTTGGGCCACGGCCCCAAGGCCATCCAGGTAATCATCCCCTGGCGTGAAGCCTGTAGGGAACCCGTAGTAACTGTTCGTGGCAAAGAGCGCCACCGAGGCCGTCGCCGGTGTTAGCGTTGTATCGCCCGTCGGCACGGGATTATCAATGAACAGGCCGCTGATCCAGACAGAGCCATTGTTCGTGCTGAAATCATAGTCACTGGCTTCCCATTGATAATTGTTGGGATTAAAAGTGTCAAAACTGACGGGGAAGGTGGAGAAAAGTCCGGACCTGTTCGTAACATTGAGCACGGCAGCATAGACCGCATTGGACTGGATCGCATAATTGACAATCCAACTGCCTGTCCCCGACGGACCAGTGACGCTGAATCCTGGACTTGAGGTGACATCAACGCCGTTCACAACCAGATCGAAACCAGTGCTGGCAATGGAAGCAGCGCCACTGGCGTGCCCAACAGTGAAGGTTAAGAAGTTGGTCGGCTCAAACGGATGCAGGCCGTTCGGATATTCGTATTGCAAGATGGGCGTCACGACTTGAGCCGAAGGCACCAGCAAGTAAAAGCCAAGGTTGGGATTGCCCACAACCGTGGACCGCAACGTCTGCGTGCCACTCAAGGTCACGGGCACCAGGTTCCCAAACTGGTCCGTCAAAGGCACATACTCGTAGGCAGACCAGGAATTGTCCGAATACGAGAAGCTGGCAGTGCCGAATTGACCAAGGAGGGTGGTGGTTTGGCTTTCCGAAGTGGGGTCGCCGGCAATCTTGTAGAGGTCGGACAGGGTGCCGGTGCCGTCCGTAGTCATATAGAGCCAGATATTATAATTGCCGGCAGCGGCCGAACCGCCGGGGCCGTATGTCCTCGTATAATCCAACCAATCTCCGATGCTGTTGTATCCGACTTCCACCTCCACGTCGGTGGTGTCGCCATTGGCGGCAGCGGTGACGAACTTTTGCTCTGTCTTCGTGCTCGGGTTGGCCCCCTCGATGATAACGTCGCCAGTGGGGCGGTAGTAACTCTGGACGGGTACCGGGGGCCCTTGAGGACCAGGTAAAAGTTTATATTCGTCAATGTCCTCCGTACCGACTAGACCTTGATAGAGGGCCAGCCCTCCGTTTGCCGGAGTATCCTTGAACGAGCCGCCGTTGTAGTTGAAATCAGAGGCTTCAATGACCAGGGTGGGCACCAGGGTATCGAAAATGATGTTCGCCGTGCCGGTAAGGCCGCCATTATCCGTTGCCACGACGCTCATGGTGTACATCAAATTCGTCGTTAGCGGAAGAGTGATGACTGCCGTGCCCGTGCCGATGCCGGTGACGCTTGGCGGGTTGTTCGTGGTGTAGGGGGTGGTCACGGGCGTGCCGGGAGCTGATCCGAGAGTTGATGTTGTGATTGTGATTTGAACTTCGGAGATGGTGGCGCCGGAGGCTGCGGTGTTAGTGATGGCCACACTGGTGTTGGTGCAAAGCGTGATCCCCCTGACGGCGATGGGGGAGATGACTGGGGGAGAGGCGCCGCTAACGAGGTTCAATGCGCAATCACTCAAATAAATGGAGCCGCCAGCATAGTTGATATTGACGAAGTTCGCTTTAAAGGCAACGCTGGCCGTTGCGGATGGCGCGGTGATGACGGTAATTGGTGGGCCGTAGTGGGGAATGACAGTGCCGGTATTGACGCCGCCGGTCACCTGCATTTGATTTGTCACAGCCAGGTTCACCCAAGTGTCCACAGGAAACGGGGTTGTTTCACTACAGGTCAGATTCTGGACGACAAACGATTCCCAGGCGGCGATCAGCGTGCCGGCGGAGTTGTAAAAGTCCACCTCGTAATAAAACTGGTTGGGGCCGCTCAGGTCTTCGTGCGACGCATAGGTCCACCCACTGGCTGTCCATGTCGAGGCAGGCGCGGCATATATACCCTGTTGAGTCCAGGCAGCGGTACTCGGATTGGCGAAGAAAGGGCCAAAGACATTAGCGATCTGGGTGTTGGTGCCGTACATGACAACCGGCTCCGCCGTCGCATCCGAACCGCACTGGCCGCCATTGAAGTAATCTGCGCCTTGAGCGACGATGGGGTGGTTATTATAGCCGTCGGCAGCGAGGGTGGAGCCAACGATTGTCCAACCGGTTGCGCCCTCCGCGAAATTGGGGTTGACGAGTTCATTGACCGCCGCCCGCGCCGAATTGGGCAGAACAAGAGCCAGCGCAGCCACGACGGACGCCTGGCACAAGACTTTGGCCCAATTCATACTGGCCTGAAATAAACGGGCGAAAGATTGACAAGCATTGGATTTTTTCATATTTCTCAGAGGTTAATTGTTATTTTTATGGCATGCGCGGCATCGGACTTGCCCGCGACACCATCTGATTTTTCGGGCTTTGATTCGTTGCTCATGTAATATATTTCACTGCTGATGTTGACCATTCAACACGAATTCTCGACACCCGTCATCCCTCTTTAGAGGGATGCGCTGAGGCAGCCTTCGGAATAGTCTGGACTTTGTATTATGGAGATCCGATACTCTGAAGTCAATCTCAAACAAAAAGAAAATGAGTTCGGGTCATAAGCTTCGGATGGCGGCTGGAATCATCCTGGCCTTCGCGCCGGGCCTGTTCGGTCAGGCCGGATCAGCCGGTAAGACGGGGGAGCTTTTGACCAATGCCGCCGATATCATTTCTCTGCCCGAGGATCGCGCCGCCAGCCAGATCAATGTCCTTGTAACCGGCACCGTAACCGTGGAAGTTCCGACTCTGGGCGGGAGCTTCTTCGTTCAGGATGCCACTGGAGGAGTCTTCGTTGATAACCGCAATGCTCCGATGCCGGCGGCGGGGGATGTCGTCCGCGTTTCCGGGGTCACGGAAACGGGCGCCTACGCACCAGTCATTACAGGACCAACTTTTCTCAAGCTCGGAACCGCCCCTTTGCCGCCTGCCCGGCCCGTCTCCATTGATCGGTTTATGTCGGGCGCCGAGGACAGCCAGCGGGTGGAGGTATCCGGCGTGGTGCGGGCGGCGCAAATATCCGGCGCGGAATCAAATCTGGACTTGGCTATTGCCTCGGGTGGCTATCGGTTTCATGCGTTTCCCAGGCTTCCTCCGGGAATGGATCCGCAACGCCTGGTGGGAGCGAGGGTGCGGCTCAGAGGGACCGCCGGCGCATTCTTCAACCAGGCGCAGAGACGCTTGACCTCCGTGAAACTGTTCATGCCTCTCCCTGAGGATTTTGTGGTGGAAGCAAGAGAGTCCATTGATCCCTTTGCCGAACCTTTGCTGGCTCTCAATAATATCGCGCAATATCGGAAAGACAACAGGCCGGGCCAACGGGTTCATGTCAAGGGCAGGATTACCTATCAAAGACCGGGGGAGGGATTATTCCTCCAGGATAAGTCCGGCGGCTTGTGCGTTAAGAGCCGCCAAATTGAGGTCATGTCGGCAGGCGACATGATTGAGGCAGTCGGCTTTGCGGATTTCGAGAACTTTCTTCCGGTGCTGAACGATGCCGTTTTCCGGAAGACATCCGAACCCAGGGTGGCCCTGACGCCCAAGGCCGTGACGATTCAGGAGGTGGAAGACGGTTTGTGCCACGCGGCCTTGGTCACTTTGAAAGGCAAGTTGCTGGATGGCTTCGTGAGGCGAGACAGGCAGCCGACAAGTGGAAAAATGAGGGCAAGAACGGTCTTGATGATGCAAGGCGAGAACTTCACTTTCACTGCCGAGACGGAAGCGCCGGACGCCCTGTCGGACTTTGCAGACCTCCGCTTCGGCAGCATTATCGAAGTCAGCGGGGTTTGCTTCACGGAAAGCGGAGAGGACGGGAAATCCAGATCGTTTCAAATTCTTATGCCAACTGGAAAAAATGTCCGGGTCCTGGCGAAGCCGAGTTGGCTGACCCCGCAACGGCTCCTGGCCGGTTTAGGGGTTCTGTTGGCCGTTTCCATTGCGGCGGTGGGTTGGACGGTCATGGTTTCCAAAAAGAACGCGGCCTTAAACGTCTTGGTCCGTGAAAAAGAGAAGGCCCGGCTCGAGTTGCGGGAAGCGCACGACCAACTCGAGGAAAGAGTCAAGGAGAGGACGGCACAATTGAAGCTTCAAATCACGGCGCGCAAGGAATTGGAGCTTCAATCCAAGGCCACTTTGGCGGAGCGAACGCGGCTGGCCCAGGAGCTGCACGACACTTTGGAACAGGCTCTCACGGGCGTCGCGTTGCAATTGGACACGACCACCAGACTGTTCGAAAAAGAACCCGATGGCGCAAAGGATCATCTCGAAATGGCGCGGAACCTGGTCGCGGAAAGTCAAACGGAGGTTCACCGGTCGGTCTGGAACTTGAGATGCCGGGCGCTGGAGCAGTTTGACCTGCCCGGAGCTTTGCTGATGAGCAGCCAGCAGATTGCCGGAGGTTCGACCCTTCGCGTCGAAATGAAGGCCCAAGGCCGCGTCAGGCCCTTGCCCGAGATCGTGGAGGAGAACTTGCTGCGCATCGCGCAAGAGGCGCTGCTCAACGTCATTAAACATTCCGGGGCGACTCAGACCGAAATTGAACTGGATTATGGCCCCAAGAACGTTGTCTTGCAGGTAAAGGACAATGGAAAGGGATTTGCGGTGGACAGTTGCGCCGGGCCACGTGAGGGTCACTTTGGCTTGTTGGGCATCTCCGAGCGCGCCAAGCGGTTGCATGGCGAGATAACTTTCTCCAGCGCCCCGGATGCGGGGACAACAGTGCGCGTGCGAATTCCGATTCCGCATGAGTCGTATGCGCCCGACTGCGCCGATCCCCAACTGTCGTTATGAAAAGAGACGGGAAAATCGGCATCCTGGTGGCGGACGACCATTTCATCGTCCGAATGGGTTTGATCGCGCTGGTCAACACGGAACCCAACATGGTGGTCGTGGCCGAGGCGGCCGACGGCAACCAAGCTGTGGATCTGTTTGGCAAACACCATCCGCATCTGGTATTGATGGATTTGCGTATGCCGATCAAGGACGGCATCGAGGCCACCATCGAAATCCGCGCCCGGGACCCCGCTGCACGGGTGTTGATGCTGACGACTTTTGACGGGGACACCGATATCCACAAGGCGCTACAGGCCGGAGCACAGGGCTATGTGCTGAAAAATGCCACCGGCCAGGAGCTTATTCCCGCGATTCAAGCCGTGGCGGCCGGCCAGCGATGGATTCCCAAGGAAGTCGCCAAGCGGCTGGCATCCCGGAAATTGTTTGAAGAGCTGACGTCTCGGGAAGAGCAAGTGCTACAACTCCTGGTCAAAGGTTTGGCGAACAAACAAATCGGCGACACGCTCAACATCACCGAGCACACAGTGAAAGACCATTTGAAGAGCGTCTTTGGGAAACTTCAAGTGGTGGATCGAACTGAAGCCGTCACCGCAGCCATTCACCGCGGTATCATTCACTTGTAGGCGCACCTTGGACATTCGCCGTGGCCCGTCTTGCCGTCATGGGTTCATAAGTCAGGCCAAAGCCAAATGGGAAGAGCGGCTTTTCCCCGGCATCGGCCCTGGCGGACAGTTGTTTATTGTCGAGAGGCCATTTTAGCGGCAGCTTGCCGGTGGGCTTGTAATCACCGAACAATACGTCAGCGACGCCCTGGCCTTCAGTGCCAGGGAGCCAGGCTGCCACAAGGGCATCGCTCAACTCCAGCGCGGCCTCAAGAATCAGCGGACGGCCAGAGACAAGCACGGTGATCACCGGGATCCCGGTTTCTTTGGCCCTTGAAATAAGAGCGATGTCTTTCGCCGAAAGTCTCAAATCCCGGCGGTCGCCCTCCGTTTCGGCATAGGGCATCTCGCCGACGACGACCAGAACCGCATCCGCGCCACGGGCGACTTCGCCAGTCGCGGAAAACGTCACCCCGGCATCAGCGGCGACCGTTTTGCGGATCGCGGCGAGGATGGTCGTGCCGCCATGGATGATGGGGCCGGCCTGGCCCTGCCAACTGATGGTCCAACCGCCGCATTGCGTGCCGATGTCATCGGCGGCTTCACCCATGACGTGCAAGTGTTTCAAGCGTTTGGATAGGGGCAGCGCGTGATTGGCATTCTTCAGCAATACCAAGGATTGCCGGACACATTCACGAGCCACCTCCCGATGCTCCGCAGAACCGACGGCGGCGGTCAGTTTCGGATTGGCGCGGGATTTGTCAAAAAGTCCCATTTGAAATTTGATCCGCAGAATGCGCGATACCGCGTCGTCAATCCGCGATTGCGGGACTTTGCCCTCCTCCACCAATTTCTTGAGGTCCTGGATGAACTCGATGTAATTGTTCCTTTCTCCGGGGCCGAAGGGAACCATGACCATGTCCAACCCTGCGTTGATCGAAGCAGCCACGTCTGATTTGTAATCGGGCGAAAGCTGGTCAATCGCCGCCCAGTCGGAAATCAAAAACCCTTTGAATCCCAGCTCGCCCTTGAGGACGTCGGTGAGAAGATATTTGTTGCCGTGCATTTTCGTGCCGTTCCAACTGCTATAGGACACCATGATCGAACCCACGCCCGCCTTGACCGCCGCGACATAAGGCGCCAGAAACACTTTGCGCAGCGTGGCCTCATCACAAACCGCATTTCCCTGGTCCACGCCGATGGCGGTGCCGCCGTCGGCCAGGACGTGCTTGGCGCAAGCTAAAACCGAAGACGAATTCGATAACTGCCTTCCTTGAAAACCCTGAATGACCGCCGCGCCCAGTTCGGAAACCAAATCCGGAGATTCGCCGAAGCTCTCGTAAGTGCGGCCCCAGCGCTCATTCCGCGCCACCGCAACGCACGGCGCGAATACCCACTGAATGTCCGTGTCCGCCACCTCTTCCCCAACCACGCGCGCCGCCTTTTCCACCAGTGCGGGATTGCGCGTTGCTCCGAGACCAATGTTGTGAGGGAAAATGACCGCGCCATCCACATTATTGTGACCATGAACCGCGTCAATGCCGTAAAGGAGCGGGATTTTCAGCCGCGTTTTCAGCGCCCATGACCGGAATTCCTCACAGGACTTCGACCAGCCTTTTGCATCGATTTCAGACGGCCCGTGGCCGCCGCCGCTCAGGACGGAGCCGAGAAAGTACGTCTGAACATCGGATTTATCCTGAAGAGCCTCGGAATCCGTCTGGGTCATTTGGCCGATTTTTTCGTCAAGTGTCATTTGCGCGAGCAACGCCTCGACCTGCCGGTCATAATCCGACGGTTGCTCAACTGAGGCTTCGGCGGACCAAAGAGAGATGCATCCGGCAAACAGCCAGCCACCCAGGCAGGCGCACGCGCAACCGGTATGTTTGCCGGCGCCTTTCCAAAGTCGTGGTATGAACATAAATGCCTTACTCAAACTCAAAAATAGAGCGTCTTCGTGAATTTTTCATCCCTCGTTGGAGGGATGCGTCAGGCTGTATTACCGCGTTACGAATCATTAATGGCCGCGAAATTCGCAGTGCAACCAAACTCGCTTCATCATTTCATCTTTTGTCCATTGATGGAATGATTCACTTTTTTGATTCATTTTGGAGTGAACCGAGGCTCTGGCGGGCAGTCTGGTTGTCAGGATCAAGGCGGAGGACTTCCTGGAATTGTTGCTTCGCCCGATCGCGCAAGCCTTCTTGGATCAGGATTCGGCCCAAATCCAGATGAGCCTGAATATGATCGGGCCGCAGTCGGACAACTTCCTCGAACTCACTGGTTGCCCCGGCCAACTGGCCGGCGCGGGACAATTCCCCCGCCAACATAAGATGAGCGTCCCAATAGTCCGGCCGAATCTGAATCGCTTTGCGAAACTGTTCGATGGCGGCGGAAGGACGCTTCATTCTGGACAGCACCTTGCCCAGGCAGATGTAAAAGGCGGGTTGTTCCGGTTCCAGACTCAAGGCGCGTTCGCATTCCTGGAGAGCCGGTTCATATTTTCCTTCGCTGGTGTGGATGTTGCTCAATTCAAACCATGCTGCCGTCATTCTCGGATAAAGCGCCACTGTCCTGCGAAAGGCGGATTCCGCTTCATCCAATTGTCCCTCGTGCTCAAGCATTCGGCCTTCCTGAAAGTAAAACAGATAATACTGGGGCAGCAGCGCCTGCGCTTGCTTCCATACCGCGGCGGCGTCCTTCCAGTCTCCAATCGCTTCCAGAAAATCACCAAAATTGAAGAGCAACAGGAAGTCATCCGGATCGCGCTGGATATCATCGAGGTAAAGCGAGCGGGCACGGGCCGCCGCGGCGCGGTCCGTTTGCCGCCGGAGAAGTTCCAATTCATTGGATAGAATTTCCAACTCCCGGCCATTGTTGATTTGACTGCTCAACGGCGGCTTCTGCCGCCGCCGGACCTCTTCGCTGATGGTCAGCATCCGATTCCAATCCGTCAAAGCCAGCCTCTGCTCGCAGATGGCTTGGGGAAGCCAGTCCCGTCCCGTTCTTTTGGCGTGGCTGCTCTCAGGCAGGAGCGGCGCAATCATCCCGGCCCACGCCCGGGCCAGACGATAATTGCCGTCAAAATTGAAATGGACGTGCTCGAAAAATGTCTCATCGCCGCAAATTTCCGCGGGGCTGTTGCCCGCCAGGGCGGCGGCGGCGTCAAACAAAAGAAGGTTGGAGTTGGCCGATTGCCGGGCGGGGTGGCGAATCAAGTCGTTGAGGCGGGAATCGGCGCGAAAGGGAAGGGCGTCGCAGTCGCAGGCCTTTTGAAAATGTTCCCTGGCGGCGGCGAAATTTGTCATGCTCCACAGGCACTGAGCCCAGCCGTATTGCAAGTCGGCCGCCAGCGGTTGGAGTTTCGCCGCCTGTGCGAACCGCCCGGCGGCTTCCTGGTACCGGCCTTGCTGCTGCGCTTGGACGGCGTCGGAAGCCAGACGTTGACAGGCCGCGCGCTCCGCCGCGGGCAGGCCAGCGGGCGGGATCGAAGCGAAAGGAGAACAGTCTTTGAGATTGACTGCCACGGTGTTCAAAACAACCCGCGCGCCAGACTCCAGGCCCGTTTGGAGGATGTCGCTCAGGTTCTGTTGAAAATTGCGATAGACCCTTTCCTTGCGAAGGTCATCCGGCGGAAGTTGATGGCCGAGGAACATCTCCATCCCACGCCAGGAACTGCTTTTGGCGGATTTGAATTCAAGATCGCGGACGACAGTCATGAGCCATTGGCCGACGCGGGTCTTTTGGAGGGCCAGACTTGGCCGCACCATCCAAATGGGCGGAGCCTGTGCTCCGAAGACGCTGGCGGCGCCGAAAGGCCCGACCATTTCGTTGTTGCCCATGTAAATAATCCAGAAATCGCCCTGGTGGCTGGCACACTCGCGGGCAATGGGCAAAATGACATGGGAGTTAATGGCGGTGATCGAAACATTGACAACCTCAAACTTTTCATCTGCAAACTGTTCGGACAACAGGGCCTGCAAATATCGCCCCGCGCCATAAGCCGGACTGGGATCGCCAAGCGCGGCGGATTCCCCGAGAATAAAGATTCGGCAGGTGTTCGGCGGCTTCTGCGCCTCCATCCGCAGCGCTCCCGGCTGGCGCGTCAGTTGCGGCGGAAAAAAACGGAGAACAAAACTGTCGTTGTTGATCAAAAAGTCCCGGCCGTTAATGCGGGTTTTTTTGAAAAATGCGCTGTCGTAACCGTAGCCGGCCACGCGCAAGACGCCTTCCAGCAGGCCAAAGGCAAGCAGCGGCGCCAGCGCCAGCGCCATCAGACCAAAGAGCCGGCGGCGACGCGGCGTCAGAGACGAAGCAGGTTCCTGGCGAAGAGACGCGACCGGCTCGCTGCCTTTGGGCTGGTTTGCCGTCTTGGAACTGTGGCGTCGTCTTTTCAACGATGGAGTCTAAGAAATGCTCCCGGCGGTTGGCAATATATGAAATTCCAAAAAAGATTGATACAGATGAAATCCGTTGCAAATCAATGACTTGCGCCGCAAGTCCGGGTTCCTCGCTGTTTTCGGTGGAATAGAAACGCGGCCAGTGTCGCCTGGATTCCGGCCTCCACGCCGCCGTTGCCATGAGCGGACGCGCTGGGTGTGATGCCAGGGTGCTACAGGAGGTTCTCTGTGTTGTAAATGGATTTTTTCTGGGAGTTATTGACATAGAATTTAAGCCTTTGTGGGATTGAGTTTGAGCAGCCAGGAGCCGTGCTTTTGCT